>Ga0213836_100637_pt1 | contig 27282 bp, 20 predicted proteins | sample SWPATP03_FD_160578 | JGI IMG/M metagenome (GOLD analysis project Ga0213836, IMG submission 160578) | Coastal seawater microbial communities from Marineland, Florida, United States - SWPA TP0 #3 | ecosystem: Environmental > Aquatic > Marine > Coastal | place: USA: Florida | collected 2016-08-05
GCGCTGGGTCGACGACACGATGGCCGCGCACAAGATCGAACGGGTGCTGGTGTTCTCGTCGGCGATGGCGCAGTACGCCGAAAAATACCCGCAGGCGCGGCGCGTGGTCGACTTCTGCGACGTCGACTCGGATAAATGGCGCCAGTACGCCGACCAGAAATCCTGGCCGATGAGCTGGCTGTACCGGCACGAGGCGCGCCAGCTGCTCGCCTACGAACGCCAGGTGGCGCGCGACTACGACGCCTCGCTGTTCGTCTCGCAGCCCGAAGCGGACCTGTTCCGCCAGCTCGCTCCCGAGAGCGACGCCAAGATCGGCTTCTTCAACAACGGCGTCGATACCGACTACTTTTCGCCCGAGCCGGCGCACGTCAGCCCGTACCAGCCGGGCGAACGCGTGCTGGTGTTCACGGGCGCCATGGACTACTGGCCGAACGTCGACGCCGTGCAGTGGTTCGCCAACGACGTCTTCCCGCAGCTGCGCGCCGCCTTCCCCGGCCTGCGCTTCTACATCGTCGGTGCGCGTCCTTCGCCCGCCGTGGAAGCGCTGGGCAAGCTCGATGGCGTGGCCGTGACCGGCACCGTGCCCGACGTGCGTCCGTATATCGCGCATGCGAAAGTGGCGGTGGCGCCGCTGCGCATCGCGCGCGGCATCCAGAACAAGGTGCTCGAGGCGATGGCGATGGCGACTCCGGTCGTGGTCTCGCCGCAAGCGCTCGAGGGCATCAACGCCGAGCCGGGCACGGAACTGGTGCTGGCCGACGGCGCCGCCGCCTTCGTCGAAGCCGTATCGGGCCTGCTGTCGCGGCAGGCCGATGCCATGGGGCGCGCCGCGCGCGCCAAAGTCGAACGCCAGTACAGCTGGCCCAGCAACCTTGCCTGCATAGGGGAGCGCCTCGAATGTTCCTGACTCCGCCGCCCGGCATCGCCGCACCCGCCGCCCCCGCCACCTCCGCATCTCCTTTGGGCGCGCGCGCCTGGTTGCTCATCGCGCTGGCCCTGCTGGCGCCCTTCGCGCTGTATTTCGCGACCGCGAAATCGATCGTCGCGATCTGGAACAGCTCCGAAACCTTCGCCCATGGCTACATCATCCTGCCGATCAGCCTGTGGCTGATCTGGCGCCGCCGCGCCAATTTCGCGGCCTGGCCGCCGCAGCCCTACTGGCCGGCGCTGCTCTTGATCGCGCTCGCCGGCGCCGCCTGGTTCGCCGCGCGCCTGGGCGAGGTGCAGGTGGTCATGCAATACGCCTTCGTCGCCCTGTTCCCGCTGATCGCCCTGGCGGTGCTGGGCCGGCGCCTGGCCGGCTCGCTTGCCTTCCCGCTGCTGTTCCTGCTGTTCGCGGTGCCCTTCGGCGAGATTTTCGTCGACCCGCTGATCCAGCACACCGCCGACTTCACCGTGTGGGCAGTGCAGGCCACCGGCATCCCGGTGCTGCGCACCGGCACCCGCTTCGAGCTGCCGACCGGCAGCTGGTCGGTGGTGGAAGCCTGCAGCGGCGTGCGCTACCTGATTTCCTCGATCACGCTCGGCTGCCTGTACGCCTATCTCACCTACAGCTCGAACAAGCGCCGCCTGGCCTTCATCGCATTGTCCGTGGTGGTGCCGATCGTGGCCAACTGGCTGCGCGCCTACATGATCGTGATGATCGGCCACACCAGCGGCATGCAGCTGGCCACCGGCGTCGACCACATCATTTACGGCTGGGCCTTCTTCGGACTGGTCATGTTCATCATGTTCTGGATCGGCAGCTACTGGCGCGAAGACGAGGCGCCCGCGCCGGCCGCGGCCACGGCAACCCTGCGCGACGCCGCCACCGGCGCCCAGCTGTCCACGGCAGCTGCCGCACGCATCCTGCCGGTGGTGCTGGCATCGATCGCGCTGGCGGCCCTGTGGCCGGCCTTCGCCCTGTTCAACGAGCGCGCCAACACCAACGACAAGCCGGTCGTGCTGGCGCCGGTGGCCGTCACCTGGAGCGCGATTCCCGCCGTCTCGAACTGGACGCCGCGCTTCATGAAGCCGGACGCCAGCAGCCAGGGCGCCTACCGCTCGGCCAGCGGCCAGGCGGTCGGCATGAACATCCTGTACTACCGCAACCAGCACAACACCAAAGCCCTGATCAGTTCCGTGAACCGCCTCACCGACAGCGACGATGCGTGGCACGAGAACGGTTCCACCGTGCGCCTGGAGACGCTCGGCGGGCGCCAGCTGGCCGTGCGCGAGACCAGGCTGTTCGGAGCGCAAGGCACGATGCTGGTCTGGCACTGGTTCCGCGTGGGCGACCACGACACCGTCAGCAACGCCGTGGGCAAGCTGCGCCAGGCCGAATCGAAGCTGCTGTTCCGCGGCGACGACGGCGCTGCCGTGATGCTGTCGGCGCCCTACGTCGAGCACGCCGATGAGGCGCGCGCCGCGCTGCACGCTTTCCTGGCCGACCAAGGCGGCGCCATCGAGGCGGCGCTGGCCGCCACCCGCCAGCGTTGAAGAGCACCGATATGCAAGCAGCAATCCTGAACCCGGCGCCGCCGGCGGCAACGCCCGACACGCGCCCGCTGGTGGTGCACCTGACCTATGCGCTCGACTTCGGCGGCCTCGAAATGCTGCTGGTCGAATGCATCAACCGCATGCCGGCGCATAAGTACCGGCATGCCGTGGTCTGCCTCACCCGCTACACCGATTTCGTGCGCAAGATCACCCAGCCCGGCGTCGAGGTATTCGCTCTCGACAAGCCGCCCGGCCTTGGCCTGGGCACCCACGTCAAGTTGTGGAAGCTGCTGCGCCGGCTGCGCCCGACGCTGCTGCACACCTACAACCTGGCGGCGATGGAGTATGCGTTCACGGCGGCCTGCGCCGGCGTGCCGATCCGGGTCCACGCCGAGCACGGACGCGACGCCAGCGACCCCGAAGGCAAGAACCCGAAGCACAATTTTTTGCGGCGCCGGCTGGCGCCCTTCATCGACCGTTACGTCCCCGTGTCGGACGACCTGCAGCGCTGGCTCGACCAGGTGGTGGCGATCGCCCCGCGCAAGATCGCGCTGATCAAGAACGGGGTCGACACCGAGCGTTTCCAGACCCAGGCCAGCGGCGCCAGCGCCTCTCCCTGGCAGGCCGGCGACTTCGTGATCGGCACCGTGGCGCGGGTGCAGGACGTCAAGCACCACAAGGGCCTGGTGCAGGCGTTTATCGAGTTGCGCGCGCTGCTGCCCCAGCATGCCGGGCGCCTGCGCCTGTCGATCATCGGCGACGGCCCGCTGCTGCCCGCGATCAAGGCGCAGGTGGCCGCGGCAGGCTTGCAGGACGTCGTCTGGCTGCCGGGCGCGCGCTCCGACATCGCCGCGCTGATGCACAGTTTTTCCCTGTTCGCCCTGCCTTCCCTGGCCGAAGGCACACCGGTGTCGCTGCTCGAGGCGATGGCCTGCGGCCTGCCGGTGGTGGCCTCGAACGTGGGCGGCATTCCCGAAGTGATCCAGGACGGCGAACAAGGCAGCCTGGTCGCGGTCGCCGACAGCAGCGCGCTGGCCGCCGCGATCGCCCGCTACGTGCAGGACCCGGCGCTGGCGGCGCGCCACGGCCAGGCGGCGCGCGAACGCATCGAGCAGCGCTACAGCATGACCGCGATGCTGTCGGCCTACACCGGCCTGTACGACACGCTGTGCCGCGAAAAGCTCGGCCGCGCCTGACACTTATATGAACCAAATACGAGAAAGCGTTACACCATGTGCGGAATAGTCGGGATTTTTGATACCCATGGCAACCGGCAGATCGACCGGCAGGTGCTCACACGCATGAACGAGAGCCAGCACCACCGTGGTCCCGACGAAGGCGAACTGCATATCGAGCCGGCCCTGGGCATGGGCCACCGCCGGCTGTCGGTGATCGACATCGCCACCGGCCAGCAGCCGCTGCGCAGCACGGACGGCGCAATGACGCTGGTGTTCAACGGCGAGATCTACAACTACCGCGAACTGCGCACCGAACTGATCGCGCTCGGCCACGCATTCCGCACCAAGTCCGATACCGAAGTCGTGCTGCACGCCTACCGCGCCTGGGGCGCCGATTGCGTGCTGCGCCTGCGCGGCATGTTCGCCTTCGCGGTCTGGAACCGCGCCGAAAAAACCCTGTTCCTGGCGCGCGACCATGTCGGCGTCAAGCCGATGTTTTATTCGCTGCTGCCGAACGGTTACTTCGTGTTCGGCTCGGAACTGAAATCGATCATGACCTTCCCCGAACTGTCGCGCGCCCTGAATCCGCGCGCGGTCGAGGATTATTTCGCCTACGGCTACGTGCCGGAGCCGAAGACGATTTTCAATAACGCCTACAAGCTGCCGCCGGGCCACCGCGTGACCCTGCGCGTCGGCAGCACGGCGGTGACGCCGGAGCGCTATTGGGACGTGCCGTTCCAGCAGCAAGCGCCGCGCCCGGAAGCCGAGATCGAGCTGGAACTGATCGAACGCCTGCGCGAATCGGTGCAGAGCCAGATGGTGGCCGACGTGCCGCTCGGCGCCTTCCTCTCGGGCGGCGTCGATTCGAGCGCCGTGGTGGCGATGATGGCGCAGCAGAACAACGAAACCGTGAACACCTGCTCGATCGGCTTCGACGACCCCGACTTCGACGAGTCCGCCTTTGCCGACCAGGTGGCGCAGCGCTATGCGACCCGCCATCACGCCCAGGTCGTGAGCAAGGACGACTACGGCCTGATCGATACCCTGGCCCATTTGTACGACGAACCGTTTTCCGACAACTCGGCAATCCCGACTTACCGCGTGTGCCAGCTGGCGCGCCAGCGCGTCACGGTGGCCTTGTCGGGCGACGGCGGCGACGAGAATTTCGCCGGCTACCGCCGCTACCGCTATGCGATGGCGGAACAGGGCGTGCGTGCGCGCCTGCCGCTCGGCCTGCGCAAACCCCTGTTCGGCACCTTGGGCAAGCTGTACCCGAAGGCCGACTGGGCGCCGCAGATGTTCCGCGCCAAGACGACCTTCGAGGCGCTTGCGCGCGACCTGGTCGAGGGTTATTTTCATGGCGTGGCAAAGATGCCGGACCGCGTGCGCGACGAGCTGTTTACGGACAAATTCCGCACCGAGCTGCAGGGCTACCGCGCGATCGAGGTGATGCAGGAGCACGCCGCCAATTCGCCGACCGAGGATCCGCTCTCGACCATCCAGTACCTCGATTTCAAGACCTGGCTGCCGGGCGACATTTTGACCAAGGTCGACCGCGCCAGTATGGCGCATTCGCTGGAAGTGCGCGTGCCGCTGCTCGACCACAAGTTCGTCGAGTGGTCGAGCAACCTGCCGCCCGCGGTCAAGCTCAAGGGCGGCGAAGGCAAGTACATCTTCAAGAAGGCGCTCGAGCCGCACCTGCCGGACGACATCCTGTACCGCGCCAAGAAGGGCTTTTCGACGCCGATTGCGGCCTGGCTGCGCGGCCCGCTGCGCGAACAGGTGCGCCAGGCGGTGCTCAGCCAGCGGGTGCTCGACACCGGCATCTTCAACGAAGGCTACCTGCGCCACATGGTCGAGCAGCACGAATCGGGACTCAAGGACTACAGCGTGGCCTTGTGGTCGATGCTGATGTTCGAAGCCTTCCTGCGCGTCAGCGTCAACAGCTGAAGCGCCCCCACGAACATCCGCACTTCGCTCACAATTAATCAATGAAGCTACTTACATTCAGCACCCTGTTCCCGAACGCCGAACAGCCGAACCACGGGATTTTCGTCGAGACCCGCCTGCGCTACCTGCTCGCCAGCGGCCAGGCGCAAGCGCGCGTGGTGGCGCCGATTCCCTGGTTCCCGTCGTCCAACCCGCGCTTCGGCAGCTACTCGCGCTTCGCCAAGGTGCCAAAAAGCGACCAGCGCCACGGGATCGACATCGTCCATCCGCGTTTCGCCAGCGTCCCGAAAATCGGCATGACCATGGCGCCGATGCTGCTGGCGCAGGCGGTGAAGCCGGTGATCGGCCGCATCATCGACGAGGGCTACGACTTCGACGTGCTCGACGCCCATTACTTTTATCCGGACGGCGTGGCCGCCGTCATGCTCGGCAAATATTTTAATAAGCCGGTGGTGATCACCGCGCGCGGCACCGACATCAACCTGATTCCGCAGTTCCGCCTGCCGCGCAAGATGATCCTGTGGGCGGCGCAGAACGCGTCGGGCGTGGTCACGGTCTGCAATGCGCTGAAGGATGAAATGGTTCAACTCGGCGTCGCCGCGGATAAAATCACGCCGCTGCGCAACGGCGTCGACCTGCAGCGTTTCCAGCCGATGGACCGCGCCGCGGCGCGCGCCACGCTCGGCCTGGAGCGCTTTACGCTGCTCTCGGTCGGCCTGCTCGACCCGAGAAAAGCGCACGACCTGATCATCAAGGCGCTGCCGTCCCTGCCGGACGTCGACCTGCTGATCGCCGGCACCGGCCCGGAAAAGAAAAACCTCGAGCAGCTGGCGCAGGAGCTCGGCGTGGCCGACCGCGTCACCCTGCTCGGCCCGGTGCCGCAGACCGAACTCAAGACCTATTACAATGCCGCCGATGCGCTGGTGCTGGCGTCGAGCCGCGAAGGCTGGGCCAACGTGCTGCTCGAGGCCATGGCCTGCGGCACGCCGGTGGTGGCCAGCAATGTCTGGGGCACGCCGGAAGTGGTCGCCGCGCCCGAGGCCGGCGAACTCATGCCCGAGCGCACCCCGCAAGGCCTGGTGACGGCCCTGAGCAAGCTGCGCGCCAACTACCCCGACCATGCTGCGACCCGGCGTTACGCCGAGCGCTTCAGCTGGGATCCGACCACCCAGGGCCAGATCGACCTGTTCCACTCCGTTATGGCGAGAAAAGCCGCGTGAAAATCCTTTACCACCACCGTACCCGTTCCAAGGACGGCCAATACGTCCACATCGAAGAAATGATCAATGCGCTGCGTTCGCAAGGGCATGAAGTGATCATCGTCGCGCCCCCCAGCGCCGAGACCGAATCGTTCGGCTCGGACGCCGGCCCGGTCGCCTGGCTCAAGCGCCACATGCCGAAGGCGTGTTACGAACTGATGGAACTGGCTTATTCGCTGGTGGCCTACCGGCGCCTGGCGAAAGCGGTCAAGCAGCACCGCCCGGACTGCCTGTACGAACGCTACAACCTGTTCCTGCCGGCCGGGATCTGGCTGGCGCGCAAGTACAAGCTGCCGATGCTGCTGGAAATTAATTCGCCGCTGCTGGAAGAGCGCGCCAAGTACGACGGCCTGGCGCTGACCCGCCTCGCTCGCTGGTCGCAGGCCTATGCCTGGAAAAATGCCGACGTGGTGCTGCCGGTGACGCAGGTGCTGGGCGACATCGTCGCCTCGTATGGCGTCGACCCGGCGCGCATCGTCGTGATCCCGAACGGCATCAACCTGGAACGCTTCGACAGCGCGCCCGACGTGGCGGCCGCCAAGCGCGCGCTCGGCCTGGACGGCTCGCTGGTGCTCGGCTTCACCGGCTTCGTGCGCGACTGGCATGGCCTGGACAAGGTGATCGCCATGATCGCCCAGGACCCGCCGGCGTCGCGCCGCCACCTGCTGGTCGTCGGCGACGGCCCGGTGCGCGCCACGCTCGAGCAGCAGGCGCGCGACCTCGGCATCGAGAACCGGGTCCAGTTCACCGGCATCATCGGACGCGACGAAGTGGCGCGCTATGTCGCCGCCTTCGACATCGCCCTGCAGCCGGCGGTGGTCAGCTACGCCTCACCCCTGAAGCTGTTCGAATACCTGGCGCTGGGTAAAGCCATCGTCGGCCCGGACCAGCCGAACATCCTCGAAATCCTCAGCGCCGACCACAATGCGGTGCTGTTCGATCCGTCCCGTCCGGACGCTCTGGCAGGCGCCGTCGAGCGCCTGTGCGACGATGGCGCCCTGCGCGCCAAGGTGGCGGCCAACGCGCGCGCCACGATTGCCGAACAAAAGCTGACCTGGCATGCGAATGCGCGCCGTGTCACCGACCTGTTTGAAGGCTTGATGCGCCGTGCGTGACGCAATTATCTTCCTGGCCCTGATCGGGATCATCCCGTTCATCTTCAAGCGCCCGGTCGTGGGGGTGCTGGCGTATGCCTGCGTCGGCCTGATGAATCCGCACCGCATGACCTTCGGGCCTGCCTACGACTTTCCGTTCGCCCTGGTGCTGTGCGTGCTGACCCTGTTCAGCCTGTTGATATCGCGCGAAAAAAAGAAGATCCCGATGACGGGCGCCGTGATCGTCCTGCTCCTGTTTATCGGATGGACGACGCTGACCGCCTTTTTTGCGCTGGAAGAAACCCTGGCATGGCTCGAATGGAACCGCGTCATGAAGACCATGCTGATGGTCGCCGTCACGATCCTCACCGTGCGCACCGTCAACGACGTCAAGGCGCTCGCCGTCGTCGTCGCGCTGTCGCTCGGCTTCTGGGGTTTCAAGGGCGGTCTGTTCACGGTACTCTCCGGCGGAACCAGCCGGGTGCTGGGACCAACCGGCAGCTATATCTCCGATAACAATACCCTGGCGCTGGCAATGATCACGGTGCTGCCGCTGCTGGTGTTCCTGGTGACCCTGGCGCCGACCAAGTGGCTCAAGCGTGCGGCCATCGCACTGGCGTTGCTGACGGCGATCGGGGCGATTGGCTCCTACTCGCGCGGCGCCATGCTGGGCGGCGCCGGGATGCTGTTCTTCCTCTGGCTGAAATCGCATTCCAAGGTGAAGACCGGGATTGCGCTGCTGCTGGTGGCGCCCCTGATCTTCGTCGCCATGCCCGAACAATGGACCGGGCGCATGGGGACCATCGACAATTACCAGGAAGACGAGTCGGCGATGGGACGCATCAACTCCTGGGGCTTCGCCATCAACGTCGCCAACCATTTGCCGCTGGGCGGCGGCTTCGGTGTCTTCACCCCGCGCATGTTCCTGGTCTACGCGCCCGAGCCGCAGCGCTTCCACGTGGCGCACAGTATTTATTTCCAGGTGCTGGGCGACCATGGCTACATTGGACTGGTGCTCTACCTGCTGCTCTTGCTGTGCGCCTGGCGCACCGGCAGCCGGGTGATCCGCTATTGCAGCACCCGGCCCGAGCTGGCCTGGGCCAGCACGCTGGCGCGCATGTGCCAGGTCAGCATGATCGGCTTCATGATGGCCGGGGCCTTCCTGTCGATGCCCTACTATGACCTGCTGTACTACATCATCGCCATCCTGGTCACGCTGGAAAAGGTCTTGATACTGGCGCCCCAGCCGGACAATACGGCGCCGATGCGCATCCCCGTCCTGCACCGCTTCTTCAAACCGAAGCCGGTGTAAACGGAAAAAAGGCCTGGAACCAGCGTTCCAGGCCTTTTTTTTCAGACCAGCACTTCGAGCGCGGCCGGATGGCTGAGGAAGCCCGCCGGACTGGCGCTGGCGCCGTAGGCGCCCGACTGGAACACCACGATCAGGTCGCCGATCTGCGCATGGGCCAGTTCCATCTTGTCGGCCAACACGTCGAGCGGGGTGCACAGCGGACCGGTGACGGTGGCCGCACCGCTGTCGGCCGGCGCCATGCGGTTGCCGACCGCGACCGGATAATTCTTGCGGATGATCTGGCCCAGGTTGCCCGAGGCCGCCAGATGATGGTGCATGCCGCCGTCGGTCACGATGAACACCTCGCCGCGCGAGACCTTGCGGTCGATGACGCGCGCCACGTAGACGCCGGCCTCGCCCACCAGGTAGCGGCCCAGTTCGAGCGACAGGCGCGCCTGCGGCTGCGCCGCCGCGACCCGCGGCACCCACTCTTCCAGGTGCGCGGCGATCGCCGTGACGTCGAGCGCAACCTCGCCCGGAAAATACGGAATGCCGAAACCGCCGCCGATGTTCAGCTGGCGCAGCGGACCGGGCGCGGCGTCGGCCAGCTGCAGCGCCAGTTCGATGCTGCGCGACTGGGCCTCGATGATGGCGTCGGCGCGCAGGCTTTGCGAACCGCAGAAAATTTGAAAACCCTGGAAGTCCAGCCCCAGCGCGCCGACCTCGCGCAGCAGGCGCGGCGCTTCCTCGGCATCGATGCCGAACACCTTCGGGCCGCCGCCCATCTTCATGCCGGACGATTTCAGCTCGAAGGCGGGATTGATGCGCATCGCCACGCGCGGCGCGACCCCGAACAAGTCGCCCAGGCGCGCCACGCTGGCCAGTTCGCGTTCGGACTCGAGATTGATGCAGATGCCGGCGGCCACCGCCTGCGCCAGTTCGGCATCGGTCTTGCCGGGACCGGCGAAACTGATGCGTCCGGGCGCCATGCCGGCGTCCAGCGCCACTTTCAGTTCGCCGCTTGACGCCACGTCCAGGCCGTCGACCAGGCCGGCCATGTGCTGCACCAGAGCCGGCATCGGATTGGCCTTGATCGAATAGTGCAGCCCGACCGCCTGCGGCAGCTGGCGCCGCAATTGCGCGACCCGTTCGCCGCACAGGCTGCGGTCATAGGCAAAGAAAGGCGTGCGGCCGACGCGCTGCGCCAGGCGCGGCAAGGCGATGCCGCCCACTTGCAGGCAGTCGTCGACCACCGGGAACTGGTTGGAAGGCGCGTGGCGGGGTTTATTAGTGCCGGTCATGAAGTCGGAACGTCGTCGAAGTGCAGGTTGAGGGACTGGCGCAGCAGGTTGCGGTCGATCTTGCCGTTCGGGTTGCGCGGCAGGTTGTCGCTGCGCAGCGAAATATGCGCGGGCACCATGTAGGCGGGCAGGCGGAGACGGCATTCCTTGAGCAGCGCGGCCACGCCGGCGGCCGTATCGCCCGCCTCGCCCGCCTCGACCGCCACCGCGACCACCGCCACCGCCTGGCCGAGTAGCGGGTGCTCGACGCCGAAGGCGGCCGCTTCGCTGACCAGGCCGGTCTCGTGCAGCACCCCTTCGATTTCGGTGGGGCTGATGCGGTAGCCGGAGACCTTGATCATGTCGTCGCTGCGCCCGACGAAGTACAGGTAGCCGTCCTCGTCCTGGCGCACGGTATCGCCCGACCAGACGGCCAGTTCGGTCAGCGGCAAGGCCGGATCCTGGCCCGGCGCCGGCCGGAAGCGCTGGGCGGTGCGTGCCGGGTCGTTCCAGTAGCCGAGCGCGACCAGGGCGCCGCGGTGCACCAGCTCGCCATGCTCGCCCGGGGCGCAAGGGCTGCCGTCAGGCCGCACCACCAACACTTCGGCATTCGGGATGGCGCGCCCGATCGAATCCGGACGGCGCGCCAGCTCGGCCGGCGGCAGATAGGTCGAGCGGAAGGCTTCGGTCAGGCCGTACATCAGGAAGATCTCGGCCTGCGGCAGGCAGGCGCGCAGCGCGTCGAGCGTCGGCAGCGGCATCGCGCCACCGGAATTGGTGATAAACCGCAGCGTGCAGGATGCCGGCCAGGCGAGCCGCGCCAGCAGGGTCCACAAGGGCGGCACGGCGGCCAGGCCCGTGATGCGTTCGCGCGCCACCGCCTCGATGATGTCCTTCGGGAACAGGTAATTCATCAGCACCGCCGTGGCGCCGCGCAGGAAGGCGATGTTCAGCTGGCTCAGGCCGTAGTCGAAGCTCAGCGGCAGCACGGCCAGCAGGCGGTCGGCCGGGCCGACGTCGAGGTACTGCGCGACGCTGTGCGCGCCCGCCACCAGGTTTCGGTGCGACAGCACCACGCCTTTCGGCGCCCCGGTACTGCCCGAGGTGTACAGGATGGCGGCCATGTCGATGTCGATGCGGCGGTGTGCGGCGACAGCCGTACTGCCGCTGTGGGCGCGTACTTGCGCCCAGTCGATGCGGCGCAGCCTCTGCGGCAGGGCACTGCCCTCGGTGGCCAGCAGTACGCCTTGCAGGTCGGGGCAGTTTTCCAGCGCCGGCGCCAGCAGCGCCAGGCGCTCGCCGGTCGTGGCCAGCCATTTGACGTTGCAGTCGGCCAGGATGTAGGCGACCTGCTCGGCCTTGAGCAGCGGATTGACCGGCACGAACACGCAGCCGGCGGCGGCGGCGCCGAACATCGCCGCCACGTTCTCGCTCCGCTTTTCCATGTAGACGGCGACCCGGTCGCCGCTTCCCAGGCCCTGCTCCAGCAACAGCGCGGCCACCTGGCGTACCAGCGCCGCCAGCTGCGCATAGCTGCAGCGCTCGGCGCCGTGGACCAGCGCTTCGGCGTTGGGGGTGCGGCGGGCGGAATCGAAAATGAAGTCGTGGATCAGGTCGCTCATCAGTGCCTTGTGTCTTAACGCGTCGTGCTCCCGCACGCGGGAAGAGCAAACCGTCATCTTACCAGTTCGTACCACGGGACAAGAAGGCCGTTCACGCGCCGCGGCCGGACGAAGTTGCAGGTTATACTAGTTCATGCCGACAACAAACGATAGCAAAACGACCGCCGCCGCGCCGCGCCGCGCCATTCCTCCGGTCCCGGTCCTGTCCCTCGCCTCGTTCAGCGGCAGCGCCGCATCTGCGTCCCCCGCCCTGCCCTCCCTGCTCGACGTGGGCGAAGCGCGCATGGTCACCAGCGGCCGCATCGCCATCGGCCTGGCGCTGCGCGCGATGGGCGTCGGCGCCGGCGATACCGTGCTGGTGCCGGCCTATCACAGTCCCTCGATGATCCCGCCGGTGCACTGGCTGGGCGCGCAGGTCGTGTTTTACCGGATCAACCCGGACACCACGGCCGACCTGGCCGACATCGCCGCCAAACTCGGCCCCTCGGTCAAGGCCGTCATGGCCACCCATTTCTTCGGCATCCCGCAGGACTTGCGGCCGCTGCGCGCCCTGTGCGACAGCCACGGCCTGGCGCTGCTGGAAGACTGCGCCCACTGCTTCTTTGGCCGCTTCGAGGAAACGCCGGTCGGCACCAGCGGCGATTATGCGATCGGCAGCAGCATGAAGTTCTTCCCGATCTACGAAGGCGGCTGCCTGGTGTCGGCGCGCCATGCCCTGGGGGCGGTGGACTTGCGCTCGGCCGGGGCCGGCTTCGAAGCCAAGGCGGCGCTGGCCGCGCTCGAGACCAGCTTCGACTATGGCCGGCTGCCGGCGCTGCGCGTGTTGTTGTCGCTGCCGCTGCGCCTGAAAAGCGCGCTGTGGGGCGCGCTCAAGGCACGCCGCAACGCCGGCGCCGCGGCTGCGGCAGGCGCGGCCGGCAGCGCCCTGGCGCCGGATTCCTCGGACAGCAGTTTCAATTTCGACCCGCACTGGACCGACAAGCGCTCCTCGCTGTTTTCGCGCCTGACGCTGCGCGCGGTGTCGCACGCGCGCATCGTCGCCCTGCGGCGCGATCACTACCTGGCCTTGCAGGCGGCATTCGGCAACCTGCCCGGCTGCCGCCCGCTGTTCACAACCCTGCCGGATGGCGCCTGCCCCTGGGTGTTCCCGCTGCTGGTCGACCAGCCCGAGGCCGTGTTCGAGCGCCTGCACGCGGCCGGGGTGCCGATGGTGCGCTTCGGCGCGGTCTTGTGGCCGGGCGTCGACGCCAGCGTCTGCGCCAACAGCGCGGCCCTCGGGCGCCAGCTGATCGCCTTCCCCTGCCACCAGGAGCTGCGCGCGGCCGAAAGCAGCTGGCTGATCGCCGCCGTCAGGGACGCCCTGGCGGCCGGCGCGAAGGCGGCGGCATGAGCTGGACTGTCGTTCGCGCGCAGGAATTCGAACGCCAGGCCGCGCGCTGGCAAGCCTTGCATGAGGCCAGCGCCGGCTCGCCGCTGCTGGCGGTGGAGTTCGTCGGAGCCCTGCTGGACGCCTTCGGCAACGGCGCCGAACGGCTCGCCTGGTATGAACGGGACGGCATCACCGAGGCCATGACGGTGCTGGCGCCCACGCGCCTGGGCATGTGGGAGACCTTCCAGCCGGCGCAGGCGCCGGTCGGCCTGTGGCTGCAGCGCGATGCGGCGGCGCCCGTCCACCTGGACAGCCTGGCGCGCGCCCTGCCCGGCTTCGCGCTGGCGGTCGGCATCACCCAATGCGACCCGATGCTGCTGGCCCGCCCCGCCGACGGCGGCGCGCTGCGCTCCCTGGACTACATAGAGACGGCGCGCATCACGCTGGCGAGCGACTTCGACACCTACTGGAACGGGCGCGGCAAGAACCTGCGCAACAACCTGAAAAAGCAGCGCAACCGCCTGCGCGCCGAGGGGGTCGAGACGCGCCTGGAAATCCTGCGCGCGCCGCACGAGATGGCCGCCGCCGTGGCCGATTATGGGCGCCTGGAAACCAGCGGCTGGAAGGCCGCGGGCGGCACGGCCGTCGCGGCGGACAATGCGCAAGGGCGCTTCTACCGCAGCATGCTCGAAGCGTTTTGCCGGCGCGGCGCGGGCAGCGTCTACCGCTACTGGATCGGCGACCGGCTGGCCGCGATGGATTTATGCGTCGAAGGCGGCGGCTGCCTGGTGGTGCTCAAAACGGCGTACGACGAAGGCATCGACAAGCAGCTGTCGCCGGCCCTGCTGATGCGCGAAGAGGCGTGCCGCTTCCTGTTCGACGAAGGGCGTTTCGAACGGATCGAATTCTATGGGCGCATCATGGAGTGGCATACCCGCTGGACGGAAGAGGCGCGCACCATGTACCACCTGAACCGCTACCGCTGGCCTGTGCTGGCGCAGCTGCACGCGCGCGCCACGCGGCGCTAGCTCAGGCCGCGGCGGCCTGCAGGCGCTGCAGGCTGAGGGCGGCGTGGACTTGGGACAGGCTCATGAAGACGCCGCCGAGTTCTTCCTTGAAATACTTGCAGTAATCGTGGATCGCGCCGATCAGTTTTTCGCGCTCGGCCACGCTGTTCACATACGGCGTGTGGCCCGGCACCAGCGACGGGCTGTGGTAGGTCAGCGAATAGACCTGGCATTCCGACTTCATCAGCTCGTTCGTCAGGCGCCGCATGTCGTTCAGCGTGCCGCCTTCCGGGCTCAGGCGGATACGCTCGAGGCTGCGCGAACGCGCCAGCATCGCGCCCAGCCTCGCCGTCCTGGCCCAGGGCTGCTGCGACAAGGCATACAGTTGCCGGCCCGAGTCACGCAGCCAGCCGCAGTAGCCGGCGGTGACGGGCAATTCGAGCAGTTCGCGCCCGCCGGCGGAAAACCAGTAGGGATGCTCGTCGAAGGCGGAAAAATCGGGGCCGCCCTGGGCCGCGAAGGAGGTGTACGGCACCACGCTGGTATCGATCTGGTAGCCCAGCGCCGCCATGGTTTCTCCGGTCGCGGGCCCGAGGCCGTAGCGGCCCGCCTTGAACGCCAGCGGCGCGCGCCCGAACGAATCGGTGATGGCCCTGGTCAGCAGTTGCAGCTTGTCGTACTCGAGCTGGCGCGGCAGGTTGCCGGCGAACGAATTGAAATCCGACACCTCTTCACGGTAGGGCGGCGACACCCAGGGGTGCAGCTGCGCGCCGATCTCGCACCGTCCTTCTTCCAGCAGCCGGCGCAAGGTGGCCACCGATTGCGCCTCGGTGGCGACCGGCCAGTCCACCATATACGTGGGAACGATCCCGAAGCGGTCGTAGACGCGCTCATGGATGCGCGGCTGTTCGGCAATCGTACTGGTCGCCACGTTATGGCGGCTGAAGGGCTCGTCCCACGGGAACTCTTCCTCAGCATCGACAATCAGAAGGAGGACGGGTGGATGTTCCTGGCCAAGTTGAGCAGGAGCGAGGGGGCGTGAAAACGGCATGTACAGACGACCTGGCTTTTGTTGACGAACGTGTTGATTGGAGAAGATGCGCGTGCAGCACCCGGGGCTGCCAGTGATGCTATCACACTGGCAAGCGCGTTGGCGCTCGGCAATTCAGGAGCTTGTAATTTCTTCCAGAGTCGAATTCAAAATATTAACAACTATAAATAAGGAGATAACACCCATTATTATATTGCTCAGAATAATATTAATGTATCAAGCACCCCCGGTATTCATTCCCGTCATCACGCCGGCTATCTCTTTTCTCCTCAAAGTCCTACCTGTCTATCCAAGTTTCGGGCAAAAGATAGTTGATTGCTCACAATTCTAGCGTATGATTTTGCACTAGCGAAATTTGACGCTTCTGCTGTCATCTTTGTGTAAGTACCCGGCTTCTGGCCCTGATATTTACATAAAAATGGTGCAAAACACAATTTTTTTAGCCTTGCTTATTCTCTTGAAATTATTGTTCTGCAAGTTGCTGGACATAATCTAAAGGAATTGTTGTTTCTGTGTGGAATTAGTCGTGAATTTGAAAAATATCAGAACACACTAATTATTGAACGAGGTAAAGTTCAGTTCTCCAAGGAAACGTTCCTTGCGCAAAGCGGCTCTACCTACGGAATATCATGAATAACTTACAAATGAATGTCCAAACACTACAATCCCTGAATGTCGACGGCTACCGCGCCTCCGCGAGCCCACGACGCGCACTGGGCATGACCCTCGCCGTCAGCCTGAGCTCGATCCTGTTGACCGCCTGCGGCGGCGGCGGCGCCACCAACGGCAGCACCGATGCGACCTCGGCAGTCAAAGTCAGCGTCCCGGTCACCACCATCAAAGTCACCCCGACGGTACCGACAACCGTCTTCACGCCGACGGCGCCCAGCACGGCAGCGGCGGCGCTGCCGGTGGGCAACGTCATCACCGACATCAAGATTCAAAACACGTCGCAGGCGCAGACCAATCTGCCGTTCACGTTCGGACAGATCTTTGCTGTCGGCAACTTGCAGCCAAGCGAGGGCCTGGTCGCCAAGCTGGCCGACGGTAGCGTCGTGCGCCTGCAGACGGATGTCAAGGCCACCCATGCCGACGGCTCGGTGCGCCATGCGGTGATCTCCGGCGTCCTGCCTGCGCTGGCTGCCGGCCAGACGCTGACCCTGGAACTGGCCAAGTCCAGCCTGACGGAACAAAGCACGGTCACGCCGCAAAGCCTGGTCGATAACGGCTTGAGCGGCAGCCTCAACATCACGCTCGACGGCGTCAAGTACAGCGCGTCGCTGGCCGGCGCCCTGGGCACGGCCACCCCGGTCAAATGGCTGTCGGGCCCGATCGCCAACGAGTGGATCGTCATCGCGCCGTTGCGCGCTGCCGACGGCAGCGCCCACCCGCACCTGACGGCACGCTTCGCCGTGCGCTCCTACCCGGGCCTGGCCAAGCAGGCGCGCGTCGAAGCCGGCGTCGAAAACAACAAGACGTTTGCTGCCGGCGCCCGCAATTTCACGTATGACGTGAACGTGGAAGTGGGTGGACGGACCGTCTATTCGCAGGCTGCGTTGACCCATTACCACCATGCACGCTGGCACAAGTTCGCCTGGTGGGACGCGGCGCACGAGCCTGCGATCCACATCAAGCACAATAGCGCCTACCTGATGGCCTCGAAGGCCGTGTCGAACTATGACACCAGCGTCGTGCCGAACGAAACGAACCTGCTCGACTTCGCCGCGCAAACGACGGCCGCGATTACCGCGCCGATGAAGATCGGTCCGCTGGTGTCGTATATGCCCATGACGGGCGGCCGGGTCGACATCGGCTCCCTGCCAAGCTGGTCTGTCACTTACCTGCTGTCCCAGGACAAGCGCGCCAAGGACCTCATGATGGCCGCGGCGGATGGCTCGGCCACCTGGTCGATCCATTACCGCGACGAAAACACGGGCTACCCGGTGCGCGTCGACAACGAAGTCAACAAGAACATCACCTTCCACATGAACCTGGCCCACAAGGGACCGTTGCCGGTGCCGCGCTGCGCCAACAACGACGGCAAGCTGTGCGAAACCCCGTACGAGGCCGACACCGCCCACCAGCCGTCGATGGTCTACCTGCCTTACCTGGTCACCGGCGACTATTACTACCTGGAAGAGCTGCAGTTCTGGGCCGCCTGGAATCCGCTGGGCACCGATCCTGGCTACTCCGGCAATGGTCAAGGCCTGGTGCGCTGGCAGCAGGTGCGCGGCCAAGCCTGGTCGATGCGTACGCTGGGACACGTCGCCTACATCACGCCCGACAAAGACTACATGAAGGCCTACTTCAACAAGATGCTCGACAATAACCTCGAGTACTACCAGTCGACCTTCCTGGCGGCGGGTGCGAATGCCCTGGGCGTGTATGACGGCACCGGCGTGGCTGCGTTCGACAATGTCAATTACGCCCCATGGCAGGACGACTTCCTGACCTGGAGCTTCGGCTACCTGAGCGAACTGGGCTTTGCCAAGGCTACCCCGATCCTGCAATACAAGGCGAAGTTCCCGGTCGGCCGCATGACGGCGCCAGGCGCCTGCTGGATCCAGGCTTCGTCGTACTTCATGTTGTCCCGCGAAAGCGCCACGTCGCCACGCTACAAGACGTTCGCCGAACTGTTTGCCGGCAACTTCAAGAATGACAATATCCGCGACGATGACGGCAAGGTGATCACCCACCCGGGCGGCCTGAACTATCTTGACCAGCCGTGTGGCAGCCAGGCCCAGGCCGACTGGCTGGGCGCCGCCACCCGCACCACCTGGGCCAAGGGCCGGATGGTCGGCTATGCGGGCTCCGCCATGGGCTATCCTGCGAACATGCAGCCGGCGCTGGCTGTCTCGGTTGCCTCCGGAATTCCGAATGCCGACGCCGCCTGGACAACATTTAGTGGCCGTTCTGCAAAGCCGGACTACAGAACGGCGCCACAGTGGGCTATTATTCCACGCTGAAGCCGCGCCGCTGAGTTTGTAGCGTGACGGCCGGGCCGCCAGGGCGTTCTCCCTGGTGGCCCGGCCGATTTTTATTTTCCGTTTGGAACTATGCAGATACACGCCGAATTGCCTGGGGTTTTATTCACAATGCGCTACCCGGACGATACGGGCTATGTGTGGAACTACATCGCGAGTGTGCGCGACCGGACGGCTGAACAATTGCGCGGCATTGCCACGCCGTACATGGCCTTTCCCCGGCTGACCGGCCACCCGAGCTACCCGCTGCACCACCTGATACCAGTCGAACTCGATTGTTACGACGATTCTCCCGGCGGCCGCGCGGCGATCGCCGCGTTTGTGCGTAAACACAACATCAAGGTGGTCGTGTTCATGAGCGCCCTGCCCTCGACCGTCTGCCTGTCGCTGCTGCGTGGCCTGGGGGTGTCGACCCTGAACACCGAGGACGACAGTTTCGATTTCAACCGGCGCGACGGGTTGGCAAAACGCAGCGTCAAATTCCTGATGCGGCGCATCCTGCTCCGCCAGTCGCACGACCTGCACCTGGCCAACTCGAAAGCCCAGCAACGTTTCCTGCTGAATTATTCGCTGCTGCCGCCCGACCGCGTGGCGCTGATGACGAACTCGATCGATTGCGAACGCTTCTGTCCGGGCGACCAGGCCGCCGCGCGGGCGCAGACCGGGCTCGACCCGGACCGCTTCTGGATCCTTGCGGTGTCCCAGGCGCGCTCCGAGAAACGCGTCGAGGCGCTCATCCAGGTCATGCATGAGGTGGTGCAGGCCCGGCCCGCGGCGCGCATCGGCTTCGTGTATGTCGGTGACGGCAAGCTGGTCGCAGACTGGAAGCGGCAAGCCGCGGCCCTGGGACTGGGCGATAGCGTCGTCTTCGCCGGCCGCCAGAACGATGTCGTTCCCTATTACCGGTCGGCGGACCTGATGGTCCATGCGGCCAAATTTGAAAGTTTTGGCCTGGCGATCGTCGAGGCCATGGCCTGCGGCCTGCCCGTCGTCGCCTCCGCCGCGGCGGGGCCCAGGGAAACCATCGTCCACGGCAGCACCGGCGAACTGGTCGACGTCGACGATTTCGGCGCGTTCACGCGCGCTGTCCTGCGCTACGTCGACGATCCCGACATGACGAAATTACAGGGTCGCGAAGCGCGTGCGCACGTCAATGCAGCATATAATATCGTGCGTCATGGCAAGGATTTCGCAGCCCATATTCAACGCTTCCTCTGATTTCAGGCGGGAAGCCGTCGTAAGCGTGTTCGAAGTCCCCATGCGCCTGTAAATGTGCAGATAATGGGAGTAGTGCTGATGTCTTTGATAAAAACGGTTGTCCAACGCATCCAGCGCGACTACTTCCGATGGCAGTACAAAAAAGTGGCCCAGCAAATCCTCGGCACCCGGCCGCTGAAAAAAGGCGAGTTGCCGTTCATGCTGTTGTCGATGGTGCAAAAGCGCGACGTCGAGTCCTACCTGGTCGCGGTCAAATCCTTCGCCCATTTCCTCAATCCCGCACGGGTCGTCGTGGTCTGCGACCCCTCGATCGATGAGCACGACCGCGCGGTACTGACGCGCCACGTGCCGCACATCGAACTGCGTCCGGCCGACGAATTCACGCATCCGAGCATGCCCCGTGGCGGCACCTGGGAGCGCTTGTTCGCCATTTCCACCTTCGCGCGCGAAAACTACGTCGTCCAGCTCGACGCCGATACCCTGACGATCCAGCCGATTCCCGAAGTGCTCGCCGCCATCACCAGCGGCACCGGCTTTGTGCTGGGCGAAGACGAGGGCACGCCCTTGCGCTCGCTGGCGGCGACGCGCGAACGGGCCTTGCCGCTGGTGCGCCCGGGCGCGCACATCCAGAGCCTGTCCGAAGCGGAAATGGCCACCGTCGGCCTGCCCGACGATGCGCGCTACGTGCGCGGCTGTTCCGGCTTCACCGGCTTCCCGCAAACGACGGCGATGCAAGACCAGATGATCGATTTTTCGCAGCGCATGACGGGCAAGCTGGGCGCGGACTGGAAACGCTGGGGCACCGAACAGGTCACCTCGAACTACCTGGTCGCGAATGCGGCCGGCACCACCGTCCTGCCTTTCCCGAAGTACGGCACGCCGGACTGCGCCAGGGCCGAGACGGCGTTCCTGCACTTCATCGGCTCCATGCGTTTCGTCAACAGCAAGTATGAAACCACGTCGCGTGACGCCATCCGGCTCCTCACCCGCGCGGCATCCTGAGTTTCAGCACCCGCGCGAACCTGCCGTTTATCCTTATTTTTTAGAAGCTTTTCATGGCAGATTTGCGCCGCTCCCTCGTCATTAACTTTTTCTCGTCCTCGGGCGCGGCATTCCTGCAATTCGTCGTCAGCGTCCTGCTCGCCCGGATTCTCAGCCCGAGCGAAATCGGCGTGTATTCGATGACGGTGGTGTTCGTCAATTTTGCGCATGTGTTCCGCGATTTCGGCGTCACTTCCTACCTGCAGCGCGAAAAAGACCTGACGCCGGAAAAAATCCGCTCGGCCATCGGCGTCGTGTTCTCCACCTCCTGGCTGATCGCGGTCATGCTGTTCCTTGCCAGCGGCTGGATCGGACGCTGGTTCAACGAACCGGAGATCATTCCGGTGATGCGCGTGCTGTCGATCGGTTTCCTCCTGATTCCCTTCGGCTCGATCACCAACGCCCTGCTGACGCGCGAATTCGCCGCCGAAAAGCAGGCGCTCGTCAACGCGGTCGGCACCATCAGCTTTTGCGTCAGCTGCCTGACCTTCGCCGCGCTTGGCTACGGCAGCATGTCGCTGGCCTACGCCAACCTGGTCAACATCACCGCCTGCGCGCTCATCTACATTCCCTTGCGTCCGAAGGGCGTGCCCTGGCTGCCCGCCTTCCACCACTGGCGCAGCGTGGCCCACTTCGGCGCCGGTTCGCTGCTGTCGAACTGCGCCGTGGCGCTCAACAACGCGATTCCCGACATCCTGCTCGGCAAGCTCGGTTCGGCGCGCCATGTGGGCCTGCTCAGCCGCGCCAACTCGACGGTGACGATTTTCACCTATGTCGCCGGCTCCACCGTCAGCTATGGCGCGGTGACCTATCTGTCGCAGGCCTTCCATAAAGGCGAGTCGCTGGTGCCGGTCATGTCGCGCGCCACCGCCCTCTTGACCGGGGTCGGCTGGACGGCGCTGGCGCTGACCGCGGTGCTGGGCCAGGACATCGTGCTCGCCCTGTACGGGCCGAAATGGCTGGAATGCGTGCCCGCCATCCTGCCGCTCTCGCTGGCCGCCGCGGTCGCCATGATGTTCCATTACGTGCCGATGGCGGTGACGGCCATCGGCCGCCCCTACCTGAGCGCGCTGCCGGTGCTGGCCACGCTCGCGACCCGGGTCGCCTTCGGCGTCCTGCTGTTCGACGGCAGCCTGGGCGGGTTCGCCTGGGCGCTGTGCCTGGCCACCATCAGCACCGCGCCCGTGATTGCGATCCAGCAGCAACGGTATCTTGGTTTCAAGACGGGCGTGATGCTGCGCGCGATGGCGCCGAGCGCCCTGGTCGCGCTCGGTTGCACGGCCGTCGGCGCCGCCCTTTCCCTGCTGGTGCCGGCCTCCCTGCCGCCGCTGGCGCGCCTGCTGGTCATGCTGCCGGTGCTGGCCCTGGCCTGGTACATGATGTTGCGCGTGACGCGCCATGAACTGGTGGGCGAAGTGCACCGCCTGGCGGCGCCGCTCGTGGCCAGGCTGGCCTTGTTGCGCCACTAACTTCGAATGGAATGCAAACTATGTACGTAGACGACATCAAAACGATTCTTACCGATGTGCTCAGCCTGGGCGACGCCGGCGCCCAACTGACGGCCGACTCGGCCTTGCTGGGCAGCTTGCCGCAACTCGACTCGATGGCCGTCATCAGCCTGATCGGCGCCCTGGAGGATCACTTCGGCATCGCCATCGACGACGACGACATCAGCGCCAGCACCTTCGAAACGGTGGGGAGCCTGGCCGCATTCGTCGCCCAAAAACGCGGCGAATGAATCCGGCCTCCCCGGGCGCGCGCGCCGAGTCCTTCTTTCTCGACAGCGGCGACGGCCAGCGCTACTGCCTGTTCCACCCCCCGCTGGGGCCTTGCCGCGGCGCGGTGCTCTACGTGCATCCGTTCGCAGAGGAAATGAACCGCGCGCGCCGCATGGCCGCGCTGCAGGCGCGCGCCCTGGCGGCGCTTGGGTTTGGCGTGCTGCAGATCGATTTGCTCGGCTGCGGCGACAGCAGCGGCGACTTCGGCGACGCCCGCTGGGACCTGTGGAAACAAGACCTGGCCAGCGCCGCCGCCTGGCTCGGGCAGCGCCTGGGACAGCCGGTGACGCTGTGGGGACTGCGCCTGGGCGCGCTGCTCGCCCTCGACTATGCACGCAGCGCCACCCATCCGGTGGCCGGCATGCTGCTGTGGCAGCCGGTCTTGAGCGGGCCGGCCTTTTTGACCCAGTTCCTGCGCCTGCGGGTCGCCAGTGCAATGCTCAACAATACGTCCGAACGCGGCGGCACCAGCGCCTTGCGCGACGCCCTCGCGGCGGGCGACGTGCTCGAGATCGGCGGTTATTCCCTGGCCCCGGCCATGGCGGCTTCCATCGACGCGCTCGAATCGGTCGAAGCCATGCCCCCTGCCGCGCCGGTGCACTGGGTCGAAGCGGTCGCTTCCGCCGACAGTCCGCTGTCCCCGGCGCGCACGCGCGTGGCCAAGGCCTGGCGCATGCAGGGTGTCGTGCTGGACGTGCACCTGGTGCCCGGCCCGGCCTTCTGGAGCACGGCGGAGATCACGGAGTCGCCCGACTGGCTCGCCGCCACGGCGTCCATTTTCACGGAAAACAAGCATGGGATTTGAAGAACGCGCGGTCAGTTTTGCCTGCCAGGGCGATGCGCTGTACGGCGTCCTGAGCCTGCCGCAAGGCGCCTGCACGCGCGGCGTCGTGATCGTCGTCGGCGGCCCGCAGTACCGTGCCGGCAGCCACCGGCAGTTCACCTTGCTGGCCCGTAGCCTGGCCGCCCGGGGCATCGCGGCGCTGCGCTTCGATTACCGCGGCATGGGCGACAGCGAGGGAGAGTCGCGCAGTTTCGATACGGTCGACGACGACTTGCGCGCCGCGCTCGACTATTTTCTAGCGGCCGTGCCCGGCATGCGCCAGGTCGTGCTGTGGGGCCTGTGCGACGCGGCCTCGGCAGCGTTGATGTACGCCCCGAGCGACCAGCGGGTGGCGGGACTGGTGCTGCTCAATCCCTGGATCCGCACGCCCGACGGCCTGGCCCGCACCACCCTGAAACATTACTATCGCGGCCGCCTGCTGGAAGCGGACTTCTGGCGCCAGGTCGTGCGCGGCAAGTTTGAACTGGGGCGCTCGCTGGCGTCGATGTTCGGCCTGGTGCGCGCCGCCTTCGCCACCCCGGGCGCGAGCCCGGGCGCGGCCGGCGCCGGCACGGCCTCCCTGCCCGAGCGGATGCACGCGGGCATGCGCCAGTTCGGCGGCCAGGTACTGCTCATCGTCAGCGGCGCCGACCTGACCGGCCGCGAATTCTGCGACCTGGCCGACGGCACGCCCGAGTGGAAGCGCCTGCTCGACGCCCCGCGCGTGACGCGCCGCCTGCTGGACAATGCCGACCACACATTTTCGCGGCGCGACTGGCGCGACCAGGTCGCGGCCTGGACCGGCGACTGGGTCAATTCCCTGCCGGGGTAGGCCTTCAGTGCGCCAGGCAGGCCGCCACGTCCTCGAAGGCGCCGTAGCGCGGCTTGGCCGGCCGCGGCGCCGCGCACAAATCCGGACCCGCGCCAGGGGCGCCCGTACGGCGCGCCGCCGCTGGTTCGAAGTCGAGCGTGGCCAGATTGCTGAACAGATGGCGTACCGGGTGGTAGCCGAGGTATAACAGCGCAATCGGCGTGTCCTGGTTGTCGTGCGCGCGCAGCACGCCGTCGTTGCGGCTGCGAATCGCACCGTCGACCAGGTTGCCCTCGACGTCGGCGCTGCTCCCCGCGAAACGCACGCTGATGCCGCTCGTGTCGAGCAGGCTGTTGTGCACGACGCTGCTGCGCGCCGCGCTGTTCAGATAAATCCCGTCGTCCGAGCAGGAAGCGATCAGGTTGGCGCGGATGACGCTCTGCTCCTGCTCGACGATACAGCGGCCGTCGCGGCAAAACGGTGCGCCGGTGGCGCCGCCGCCGAGCGACAAACCCACCCGTTGGCCGGGCGAACCGTGCAGGCGCCGTTCGCACCAGACGATGTTCTGCTCGAAGGTATTATTCGCGCCCCCTCCCTTGGCGAAGCCGCCATAGCTGACCTGGTTGCCGCCGCCCTTGACGAAGTCGCTGATCAGGTTGCGCCTGATCGTCCAGCCGCTGGCCGCCACCAGGTCGATCGGCACCACCGGGTTGCCGGTGTCGCGCACCGTCGCATTGCTCAGGGTATTGCCCTCGATCAGGCCACGGTCGGGAAAGCGCCCCTCGCTGCCGTTGATCTTGAAGTGGGCGTTGAAGTCGCTGACGACATTGTTGCGGGCGATGAAATCGGAGGCCGCGCCGACCACGTGGAAGGCATGTTCGCAATCGTCATGGCGCTTGCAGACGCCGCGGATCGTCAGGTTTTCGAAGCGCCACCAGGGCGCCTTGACCACGAAGCCCTCGACCGTATCGAACTCGATCAGCACCGTCCCCGGCTGGATCGCGCGCAGGGTGATGGGCTGCGCCGGCGAACCGGCGCGTTCGACGGCCAGCTTGCCGTCGAAGCGGTAGGTGCCCGGCAACAGGACGATCTGGTCGCCCGGCGCGGCGCCGGCGATCGCGGCGCGCACTTGCGCGGCGCTGGCGGCCAGCACGCTCCCGCCGGCCCCGGGGGCCGCCGTCGCCGCCTGCGCACCGATCGTCAGCGGCCCGGCGATAAAGGGTTGCGCGGGGCCGCGGTCGAGTGCCGTCAGGGTCTGCGCCAGCCAGGCGCCGGTGCCGACGATGACCGGGTTATGTCCGGCCGTGCGCCGTTCCAGATAGGGGCCCAGCGCGCGCGGCGCCAGGCCCATGCCTTGCAACAGCAAGGCGCCGCCCGCGGCCGCCGTGACGCCCAGCGCCAGCAGCAGCGCAGCAGCGCGCTTGAAGTTACGCGAAAACGCGCGCCTGCTCACGAATTGGGCGGCTTGATCGCGTGGCGGCTGAGCAGGTCATACATCGTCGGCCGGCTGATCCCGAGCAGCTCGGAGGCCTTGACGATATTCCCGTCCGAACGCGCCAGCGCCTTGACGATGGCCGTGTATTCCGCTTCGTCTCGGATCTGGCGCAAATTCAGGGGCTGTTCCGGCTGGTCGGGTCCCGCCAGGCCCAGGTCTTCGGCGGCGATATAGGCGCCGTCGGCCATGATCACCGCGCGCTTGATGCAGTTTTCCATCTCGCGCACGTTGCCGGGCCAGGGGTGGCTCTCGATGACGCCAAGCGCCTCCTGGCTGAAGTGCAGCGACGGGCGCGACTCCTGGGCGCAGAATTTATTTTTAAAATAATGGGCCAGCAGGGCGGCGTCGCCGGCGCGGTCGCGCAGCGGCGGGATGGTCAGCACGATTTCCGACAGGCGGTAATACAAGTCTTCGCGGAAGCGCCCTTGCGTGGTCAGTTCCTTGAGCTTCTGGTGGGTCGCGCAGACGATCCGCACGTCGACCGGAATCTCTTCGTGGCCGCCGACGCGTTCGATCACGCGCTCCTGCAGGAAGCGCAGCAGTTTGGCCTGCAGCGACATCGGCAAGTCGCCGACCTCGTCGAGGAAGAAAGTGCCGCCGTGCGCCAGTTCCACTTTACCCTTGGTCTGTTTCGCGGCGCCCGTAAACGCGCCTTTCTCGTAACCGAACAGTTCGCTCTCGAGCAGATTTTCCGGGATCGCGGCGCAGTTGATCGCCATGAAGCGCTGGTTGGCGCGCGGACTGGACTGGTGCAGCGCGCGCGCCAGCACCTCTTTGCCGGTACCGCTTTCGCCCAGCAGCATCACCGAGGCCGAGGTCGGCGCGACCTTCTCCAGGCTGCGGCACAATTTCAGCATGCCGGGGTCGCGGCTGATGATGCCGGCGGTCGGCGAATCGGCTTGCAGCTGCTGCATGCGGCGGTTTTCCTGCTGCAGCGCGTGCAGGAAGAATGCGCGCTGCACGACCAGTCCGAGCACCTCGGGGTCGCACGGTTTCTGGTGGAAGTCATACGCGCCCAGGCCGATCGCCTTGACCGCGTTGCCGTGATCCTGGTTGCCGGTCAGGACGATGACGCGCGTATCCGGCGCCAGCGCCAGGATCTGCTGCAGGGTCGCCATGCCCTCGGTCGAGCCGTCGGGATCGGGCGGCAGGCCCAGGTCCATGGTGACGACGGCCGGCTCGTGGCGCCTGATTTGGGCCAGCGCCGCTTCGCGGTCGCCGGCGACGACGACGTCGTAGGCATCGAAACTCCAGCGCAGCTGTTTTTGCAGGCCCGGGTCGTCTTCGATGATCAATAATTTAGGTTTGTTCTGAGTCACTGCGATCCCCTGGCCGTCATGCGGCGCTGTCGGCAAGTTGCGTTTCTGCTGTATAGAGCGGTAACAAAATAGTAAAGGTGGTGCCCACCCGCGGGCTGCTGCTCACGTCGAGCTGGCCACCCAGTTCCTGAATATACTCGCGGCTTTCGAAGACGCCGATGCCCATGCCGGCCGATTTGGTCGAATCGAAGGGCTTGAACAGGCGTTCGCGGATGAATTCCTCGCTCATGCCTT
>Ga0213836_100638_pt1 | contig 27252 bp, 31 predicted proteins | sample SWPATP03_FD_160578 | JGI IMG/M metagenome (GOLD analysis project Ga0213836, IMG submission 160578) | Coastal seawater microbial communities from Marineland, Florida, United States - SWPA TP0 #3 | ecosystem: Environmental > Aquatic > Marine > Coastal | place: USA: Florida | collected 2016-08-05
CCGCTAATTTACTGAAAAACCGGATTTAGCTGCCTTAAAAAACCGCTTCCAAAAATCCTGGCGCGTCTCCATCAGCAAGAAAGCGCGCAAGCGCCGAAATCGCTAATTGATCAGTGCTTCCCTAGCGTGTTGGGAAACTTCCTATACGATGATAGGAAACTTGTCGCCCTCATCATTCGGCTGTACATTGGTCGCCGCCCTATTGCCCCGGACAGGAATCCCATGAGCTCACCCGAGCTGATCGTCGACGTGCTGCGCGCCGAGTTGCGCGCGGCCAATCTCACCTATAAAACCCTGGCCGAACGGATCGACATGAGCGAATCGAGCGTCAAGCGCATGTTCGGCCAGAAGGACATGCCCTTGTCGCGCCTGGCACAGATTTGCCAGGCGGCCGGTATCGCTTTCGAAGACGTGCTGCGCCGGGCGGCCGATAGCCGGCCCCAGCCGGACGCCCTGACCCTACCCCAGGAAACCTCGCTGGTCGCCAAGCCGCGCCTGCTGCTGGTGGCGATTTGTTGCCTTGGGTACTGGAACATGGAGCAGATCGTCGAGACCTATCGCCTGACGGACGCCGAATGCATCGGCTGCCTGGCCGAACTCGACCGCCTGGGCCTGATCGAACTGCGGCCGCTGAACCGCTACGCGCTGCGCGTCTCGAACGCCTTCCACTGGCTCCCGGACGGGCCGGTGCAGCATTATTTCCGCGAACAGATCGTGCCGGATTATTTTGCGGGCCGTTTCGACGGCGCGGGCGAGACGCTGATGTGCCTGCCTGCACGGCTGTCGCCGGCCAGCGCGGCCGAGCTGGCGCAGAAAATTCATCAGCTGGCGGGGGAATTGACGCGCCTGCACCGCCATGACCGGCGATTGCCGCCGCAGGAGCGCGAAGGAATGACCTTGCTGGTGGGATTTCGCTCGTGGGAATTCAAGGCGTTTACGGCGCTGCGCCGGTAAACGCCGTCGACGCTAGCGGACGGCCGAGGGGGCGCCGGAGACCGGGCTGCCCACCGAGCGGGTCGGTGGCGGCATTTGCGGTTGGTTCGGCGGCGGCGCGACGTCGGCCGGCGGGCCTTCCTGCGGCGGTTCCTGGCCTTGCGGCACGACCGGATTGACTTCGCCCGGTGGCGGCGCATTCTGGAAGGCGCCCGGTGCCGTCTGCGGTTCGGACGCCGGCATGGCGCCGGCCGGGGCCACCGTCGGCTGTCCAGGCTGCGGCACGGCCACCGGCGGCAAGGCGCCGCCCGACAGGCCGATGGCCGGCTTGGTATCGGGGGCGAGGTCGATCCGCTTCATGACGCCGCCTTCGGACAACATCACATAGCGTGCATGCACTTCGCTGACGCTGATCCCGGGCGCCAGCTCGCGCCCCACCTTCAGCGCTTTCGGCGGCTGGCCTTCGGCGACGATGATCGCGACACTGTCGCGGCCGGCGGCGACGATCCCCGTCAGCTGGTAATTGGTGGCGACATTGGCCACCGGCTGGCCGCCGAACAGCGTGGCGGCGGCATCGGGCGAGGGTTCCGGCAGGCTGGCGGGCGCGGCCGCGGCAATCGGCCGTTGTTGCGGCTTGTACAGCTGCATGCCCCAATAGGTGGCCGAGACCGCCAGAAAGATCAAGGCAAGCAGAGTAAAGAGGAGAGGCAGACGCTTCATCGGTTTCCTTGTTAGCGCACCAACTGGTTGATTTCAATGATCGGCATCAAGACCGCCAGCACGATCAAGAGCACCACCAGGCCCATGGCCAGGATCAGCACCGGCTCGAGCAGGCCGGCAATGGTCAGCGTACGGCGCTCGAGGTCGGCCTGCTGTGAATTGGCGGCCCGCTCCAGCATCGCCGGCAGTTCGCCGGTGATTTCTCCGGCACGGATCATGTGCACCAGCATCGGTGGAAAGTGTTTTTGCACGGACAAGGCGCGCGCCAGGCTGACGCCTTCGCGCACGCTGGCCGTGGCTTGCTCGACCAGGTCGCGCATGGCGACGTTCGACAAGGTATCGCGGCTGGTGTCGAGCGCGCGCAGGATCGGCACGCCCGAGCCGGTCGTGATCGCCAGCGTGCTGGCGAAGCGCGCCGTATTCAGGCTGCGCTCGAACTTGCCGTAAATGGGCGCGGTCAGGAGCCAGGTATGCCAGCGCAGTTTCAGGGCCGGATTTTGCAGCGCCCGGCGCCAGGCGAACCAGGCCGCCACCAGCGCCAGCCCCAGCAGGATGCCCCAGGCGCGCATGAAATTCGACACGCCCAGCATCATGACGGTCAACAACGGCAGTTTTTGCTTGGTGTTGGCAAATACCGAGACGATCTGCGGCACCACATAGGTAAGCAGGAAAATGACGATGGCAAAGGCGACGACGGTGACGATGGCCGGATAGGTGAACGCGAGGCGCACCTTCTGCACCAGCGCATTGCGGCGCTCGATATAGTCCGCCAGGCGCGACAGCACACGGGCCAGCTGGCCGATTTGTTCGCCGGACGAGACCAGGCCGCGGAAAATCGGATCGAAGTCGCGCGGGTGGTGCGACAGCGCATCGGAAAACGCGATGCCGCCGATGACTTCCGAGCGGATCGAGGCGATCAGGTCGCGCAGATACGGCTTTTCGGCCTGTTCCAGCAAGGCCGTAAACGCCTGTTCCAGCGGCAGTCCGGCTTCCAGCAGGCTGGCCAGCTGGCGCGTAAACAGGGCCAGCTCGACGGCCGACAAGCGCTCGCCGAAGCCGCGCGAGCGGGTCACCCCGGCGGCGTCGACCTGGGCCGTGATGGCTTCGACGCTCAGCGGCGTCAAGCCCTGCACGCGCAGGTCGGCGCGCGCCGCGCGCGGGCTGTCGGCATTCACCACGCCCTTGCGTGTGGCGCCGCCCCCATCGACGGCTTCGTAACGAAATGCCGGCATCGCTAATCCTTGGTCACACGCAGCAATTCGGCTTGCGTGGTGGTGCCGTCACGCAGCCAGCGCTCGCCGTCTTCGCGCATGGTGCGCATGCCGCTGCGCTGGGCCGCGCTGCGGATGTCCGCCTCCGACGCCTGGTTGTGGATCTGGGCGCGGATGCCTTCGTCCGTTTCCAGCAGCTCGTAGACGCCGACCCGGCCTTGGTAGCCGGTATGGCCGCAGCGTTCGCAGCCGACCGCATGCCAGTGCACGCCGTCGCTGGTTTTACATTGCGAACACAGTTTGCGCACCAGGCGCTGGGCCATGACGCCGAGCAGCGAGGACGACAGCAGGAAGGGTTCGATCCCCATGTCGAGCAAACGCGTGACGGCGGCGGCGGCGTCGTTGGTGTGCAGGGTCGCCAGCACCAGGTGGCCGGTGAGCGAGGCCTGCACGGCGATCTGCGCCGTTTCCAGGTCGCGGATCTCGCCGATCATGATCACGTCCGGGTCCTGGCGCAGGATCGCGCGCAGGGCTTTCGCGAACGTCATGTCGATGCGGGCGTTGACTTGCGTCTGGCCGACGCCGGCGAGGTCGTACTCGATCGGGTCTTCCACCGTCATGATGTTGGTGGTCGAGGCGTTCAGGCGCGACAAGGCGGCGTACAGCGTGGTCGTTTTACCGGAACCGGTCGGACCGGTCACCAGAACGATGCCGTGCGGCTGATTGATCAGCTTGTCAAACTGCGGCAGCAGGTCCGGGCTCATGCCCAGGTGCGACAAATCGAGGCGCCCCGCTTCCTTGTCGAGCAGACGCAGCACGGCGCGCTCGCCGTGCCCGGTGGGCAAGGTGGAGACGCGCACGTCGACCGGTTTGCCGCCGATGCGCAGGGTGATGCGGCCATCCTGCGGCAGGCGTTTTTCGGCGATGTCGAGCTGCGACATGATCTTGATACGGGAAATGAGCGATGCGTGGATCCCTTTGCGGGGACGCACGATGTCGCGCAAGGTGCCATCGATGCGAAAACGTACGACCGAGGTTTGCTCGAAAGGTTCGATATGGATGTCGGACGCCCCTTCGCGCAGCGACTGGGTCAAGAGCGCATTGATCATGCGGATCACGGGTGCGTCGTCGGACGATTCGAGCAGGTCTTCGATGGCCGGCACGTCTTGCAGCAGGCGCGTCAGGTCGAGGTCGGCGTCGAATTCCTCGGAGACCTGGTTGGCGTCGCCGCCGGCCGAGGCGTAGGCGGCGGCGATGGCGTCGTCGAGTTCGCCGCGCTCGAGGCGGCGCAAGGCGATCCGGCCGAAGCGGCGCGATACCTCGGCGATGGCGGCCGGCGGCGTTGCGTTGGAAATGAGCACTTCGACGCTTTGTCCGGCGCTCAGTCCAGCGTCGTCGCCGGTGCGCGCCAACACCCCGTGATCGCGGGCGAAGGCGTAAGGCAACAGGTTGGTCATGATCGAATCACTTCTGGTTCGGCGGCGTTACCGGGCGGAACATCGGCACGGGTGCCTGGTTCTGCTGGTTCTGCGGGTTCGATGGCGGCTGCGTGCTGCCGGGGCCGGTGGCCGCGCCGGGACGGGCCGTGATCGGCGCCGGCGGCGGCAAGGTCGCCATGGTGCCGCCCGCCGGCGGCTGGCCATTGGTGAGTGGCGGCAACTGGTAGGCGCCCAGGTCGCGCATCAGGATAGTGTCGTCTTCCGGACGCGTCGTCTGCCCCAGCGAGCGCATGTATTCGTAACGGTCGAGCGAGATGCTGTTGTTCTGCTCCTTGCTGCGCACCACCACCGGGCGCAGGAAGACCATCAGGTTGGTCTTGCTGCGGGTGCGGTTGCGATACTTGAACAGGTTGCCCAGGACCGGGATATCGCCCAGGCCGCGCACTTTTTCTTCGCCATGGTCTTCGTTATCCGAAATCAGGCCACCCAGCACGATGATCTGGCCATCGTCGGCCAGCACATTGCTTTCAATGGCACGCACCGTGGTGACGATGCCTTCGGCACGCACCACGGAATTGTCGATGCCCGAATTTTCATGGTAGATCGACAGCTTGATCACACCGCCCTCGGAAATCTGCGGCCGCACCTTCATCAGCAAGCCGATGTCCTTGCGGTCCACGGTCTGGAAGGGGTTGTTGGCGCCGCTGGTGCCGGTCGTAAACGAGCCGGTGATGATCGGAATGTTCTGGCCGACCTTGATCGTCGCCAGCTCGTTGTCGAGCGTGATCATGTTCGGCGTCGACAAGATGTTGGCGCCGCCGGCGTTTTCCAGTGCGCTGGCCACCGCGCCCAGACCGAGATCGCCGTTGATCTGCTTGAAGATACCCAGCGTAAAGCCCGGCAGCGATGGCACCGAGGTCGCCGACCCCAAGCCGGTGCGCGCGGCGGCGGCCAGGTTGATGATATTGTTGGCGCTGCCGCTGTTGAAGGATTGAATGCCGCCGACCCGGTACTTGCTGGTGTCGCTGCCCGATAAACCGAGCCACTGCACGCCGAATTCCGACGCTTTCTGCGAATTCATTTCGACGACCAGGGCTTCGATGTAGACCTGGGCGCGGCGCACGTCGAGCTGGTCGATGACGCCGCGCAGGTTGCGGTAGATCGCGTCCGGCGCGGTGATGATCAGGCTGTTGGTGGAGGCATCGGCCTGGATGAAGCCGGAGCCGGCGCCGCCGCCCGTGCCGCCCAGGCTGGACTGGCTTTGCTGGCCGAAGCCGCCGCCGGTGGCGCCGCCGCCGATGCTGCCCTGCTGGCCCTGCTGGCCGCCGAGGCCGCCACCGCCGCCGCCTTGGGCGCCGGCCTGGATCGAACCGCCCGAGGTGCCCTGCTGCGGCGTCCCGACCGCCGAGGCGTCTTGCGAGACGACGGCGCGCAGGGTTTGCGCCACCTTGGTGGCGTCGGCATTTTTCAGGTAAACGACGTGGATATTGCCCTTCTCGCTGGTCCCCTGGTCGAGCTTGGCGATGAGGGACTTGGCGAGATTCGCGCGCGCCTGCGACGGCGCGCGCACGATCACGGAGTTGGTGCGCGCATCGGCCAGGATGGTGACGCGGCCGGAGTCGCCGCCGGCGGCCGGCTCCATCAGGCGCGACACCAGCGTGGCGATGTCGCTGGCGATGCCGTTACGGATCGGCACGACGTCGAGGTCGGCCGCCACCGGCGCGTCGAGCGCGGCGATGATGCGCGACAAGCGGCGCAGGTTGTCGGCGTAGTCGGTGATGACCAGGCTGTTGTTGCCCGGGTTGGCCATGATCGAATTGTTCGGCGAGATCAAGGGGCGCAGCACCGCCGTCAGGTTGGCCGCCGATTCATACGACAGGTGGAAAATCTGGGTCGCGATCTGGTCGCCCTGGACGCGCGTGGCGCGCTTGCCGACCTGGGTCGGCGAGGATTGCAGTTTGGCTTCCGCTTCCGGCACCACCTTGGCATAGCCTTCGCCGGTGGTGACGACGGCAAAACCCTGCAGGCGCAGGGCCGAGGTGAGCAAGCCGAAGGCCTGGCTCTTGGTCAGGGACTTTTCCGATACCAGGTTCAGCGTGCCTTTGACACGCGGATCGATAATGAAGGTCATCCCCGTGTAGTGGCCGACTGCCTTGATCACCGATTCGATGTCGGCGTTCACGAAAGAAAGGGCGGCGGAATTTTCCTGGCCCTGGGCCATGGCTGGCGCCAGCGGCAGCGCCGTGGCGGCCGCGCAGGACAGCATGACGGCTGCCGCCGTGCGGCGCAGGGTCGGGAATACGGGGGTGCTACGGAAGGATGTTTTCATTATCTGAACTCTAATGCGATTATGTTTTTACCGTTCACCATGCGGCGCTGGCCAAGGAGATTGAGCATATTGCCCAAGGTTTCCTCGTAGCCATCGGCGGCCGACGCTTGCCCCGAAAAGCGCAGGCGCCCATTCTGCAACGATCCATTTCCCGACAACAGCAAGGCGCCGCGCACCGTGCGCAACACCAGGTCGGCTTGCTGGCCGCGCCAGTCCATCACCATCTCGTAACTACCCAGCGGCTTGACCGGCGCCATGCGCGAGCCCATGTCGCTCATGGTCAGGGTCGTTCTCCCCGTCACCGCCACGCTGTTCGGCTGGCGCACCAGGTCGAGCCGGTTCCACGACAGCCGGATCAGGCCCGACGGCACCAGCGTGTTGAGCGGTGCGCCCAGCCCGGCCAGGCCTTCGGCCGGCAACAGCAATTGTCCTTCGTTCAGTTCCCACTGCGACCAGCTGCCGGCGATGCGCACCGGCCCCGCCAGCGCTTGCGGATTTTCCAGCGTCATGCGCACCTGCCCGAACAAGACCAGCGGCGACAACTGCCAGCTGAAACGTCCCGGCAGCAGCGGCGTCACCGACCCGCCTTCGCCCGGCGCCCCGCCCACAAAGGCTGAACCGTGCCAGAGCGTACCCTGCGCATCCCCGAGAGTCAAACGACCGCCGGTCTGGCGTTCCACGATCGTGCCGAGCCAGCTGGCCGGCAAAAAGGCGAACACCGTCAGCGCGATCGCCAGGGCCAGCACGACCAGCCAACCGAGACCGCGCCTCATCGGGCGGCGGTCCCGGTATCCTGGCGTAGCGTCAGGTTGGCATCGACCTGCCCGAGCGGATCCTGGGCGGTAAAACTGCCTTCCTGGACGGCGATGCGGCTCTCGCGGCGCTGGGCGTCGAGCCAGGACACCAGGTTGGCGAAGGACACACCGGTCACTTGCAAGCGTGCGAATTCTCCGGTCAGCGTCAGCGAGCCGGGCGTGATGCCGCGCGCGCTGAGGCTGGCCATCAGGCTTTCGCGCGTCATCGCCGTCACCGGGATCGGCGTTTGACCGGACAAGGCGCGCGCCTGGTTGGCCATGCCGGTCAACTGGGCGGCCTGCTGGCGCAGTTCGGGAAGCGAACGCTGCAGCCGCGCGCGCCCCTCGACCGCCGGTTCGATCAAGCCGATGTACACCAGCGCCAGCAACACGACGCTGAAACCGGCGGCCAGGTAACGGCGTTCCTGCTCGCTGCGTGCGATCCAATATCCGGTGGCGCGTTCGCGCGCCCGTCCGACCGTACTCACCAGACTCATGGCTTGGCTCCCGTGCTGCGTACCACCCAGTTATCGGGTGCGGCCGCTTCCAGTGAAAGACTGCGTGCGGACAGGGCCGCCTGCAGCTGGCGCAGCCCGGCAGGGTCAACCGTCTCCGGTTTGACCTTGACCCGCAGCGCGCGTTCCTTGTATTCGATTGAGGTAATGCCGGGCGGACGCGTCAATTCCCGGCTTGCGTCGCCGAGGGCGCCGGCCAGGTAGATGAATTCGTCGGCGCCGATCTGGCCGCTGCCGGCCTGGGCCCGCGCGATGTTCTGGCGCATCTGCGCCACCGGATCGACCATCGGCTGGTTCGGGTAGGCCGACTGGAAGGTTTGCGTCATCTGCTTGCGTACGGCATCGGCTTCGCCGCGCAGGCGCAGCCATTCGATATTGATGCCGGCCAGGTTCACGGCCACGCCCAGCAAGGCCATGGCGATCGCCACGCGCCAGCGGCGCCAGTCGGTCTGGCGCGCGCCGGCCGAGCCCAGGCCCGGCATCAGGTCGAACCCGGCCGTTTTGGCGCCCGCGATCCAGTGCGCCCAGTCATCGGCCTCGAGCACGGTGCCCGGACCGGCCTCGGCCAGCAGCACGCCGTATTCGCCGAGTTGCTCGCGCGGCACGTACAAGGTGAGCGCGGCGTCGCCGGCCAGGGCACGCGCCGTCTGCAGGGCACTGGCCGGGTTGGCGTCGAGCGCCAGTCCCAGGCCGCCGAACTGGCTCTGGCGCAGCAGCAATTCCGGACCGTTCAGGGCGGCGCTGACGCCGCCCGCGTGCAAGGGCAGGCACAGCTGCGCCGGCAGCGCCGTCACCGCGCGCGCGCCTTGCGCCAGCAGGGTGCGCACGAGCGGCTCGAACCAGTCGCGCGCGACCACCGCCACCGGGCGCGTGCCCGCACCCGAGGGCGCCCCGGCAACCAGCACGCAGTCGTTGGGGTCGCCCAGGATATGTTCTTCGACCAGGCCCGGCAGGGCCGCGCGCAGGCGCCCCCCGGTCAGCGGCGGCATGGGAAGCGACAGCAGATTAACGTCGGTGCCGGCCAGCAGCAGCACCACGCGGCGGCTGGCGGCGACGATGTCGGTGAGCGTGCGCAGCGCGCCTTCGCCCTGCTGTTCGATCGTGCCGCCGTCACCGACGACGGCAAAACGGCATGGCGCGCCTTCGCCTTCTGCGCGCGCCGGATGCCGGATATAAAGTGTAGTCAAACCGTCTCGCTTTCTTGTTAGTCTTGACGAACCCAAACCACCTTGACGCCGCCGCCGATCGGATTGGCGCTGCGCTGGATCAGCGCCTGCGCATTCAATGCCGCGCGGTCCAGGCGGATCCGGCTGTTGACGAGGAACCAATCGCTTTTCACACTGACCGAATCGGCCACCGGCGTATGCCCAGAAATATCGCTCTGGAACTTGGCGATATCATCCCAGGGCACGTTGCGGCGCCGCGCCAGCAGCGATTTCGCCTCCGACAGCGAAAAATTCGGGATCACCGCCGCCAGCACTTCGGCCGGCGCCGTGTTGACGTTGATCGGCGTGCGCTCCGGCAGCACGATCACGAACGGCCGCAACTTTTCCAGCATCTCCGGCGTCATGCCGCGCACCGCCAATAAATCCTCGACTTCGAGGAATTTGATCGGCGTGCCCAGCCCCGCGCGCGCCACCGGGATCGTGGCCTGGTCGGCGTCGCTGCCGTCGCCGCCCGGCGTTCCAGCCTGGCCCGCCTGGCCGGCCTGTCCCGCCTGGCCCGCCTGGCCCGCCGCGGCAGCGGCGGCGGCTGCCGCATCGGGATTGCCCGCCTCGGTCGGATCGAGTTCCTGGCCGCCCACTTCCTGGCCCGTGACCGGGTCGACCGCGCCGGGCGCGCGAAATGCCGGCTGGCTGCCGGCGATCAGGTTGGCGGCCGTCTTGGCCAGCGCCGGATTGATCTGCAGGCCGGTCAGCAAGCGCTGGAACACGGCCAGCTGGGCCGTGTCGATCGCCGTGCCGCGCGCCAGGTTGCGCAGATTGTAACGCGAGGTGGCGTCGCTGATGTTCCCCGACAGGCTGGCATCGAATACTTCGCCTTCGACCCGCTCGCGCTCAATGTACTGGTCGAGCCGGGTTTCCGCCAAGGGCGTCGCCCAGACGTGGGTCAAGGCGGTGTAGCGTGGATTGTCGTAGGCATCCTGGCGCAGCACCAGCGTCGACCAGTCGAGCGCGCCACGCAGGATCCAGCGCGTCTGCAGGTGCAGGCGCTGGTTTTCCATCGAACGCACCTGCACCTGCTGCTGCCAGAACAGGCTGGCGACGATCGAGATTGCCAGCGTGGTCAGCAGCAAGGCGGTGATGACGGCGACGCCGCGCTGGCGGCGCGGGTGGCGGTAACGGGTCGGGCGCATCAGGTGCTCCCCAACAGGAAGGACTTGGTCAGCGGCTGCGGAAAATTACGCGCGCCCAGCACGACCTGCACCCCGGTCACCGGCGTCAGCGGGAGGCCGCCTTGCGGCGCCAGGTCCGGCTGCTTGCGCCAGGCATTGTTTTGCCACACCTGCACGCCCATCGAGCCGACCCCGGTTTGCAGCATGACCGACGGGGTCGGGTCGGTGTCGCTGATCGAGGCTTGCCACAGCGCGTCGAGTTCGATCAGGTCGCGCGTGGATTTCGATTCGCGCCGCATCAGCTGGCCGTCGACCAGGCGGTAGGCGATCACTTGCAGGCGGGCCGGCTCGTTTTCGTTGAAGACGGTGCGCACCAGGGTCAGGCGGTTCTCGGCCTGTTGCAGGAAGGGACGGCGCCCCAGCATGGTGGCGTCGACCGCATGCTCGCAATCGCTTTGCATCTGGGCAAAGGCCAGCTGCATGCCACGCGTCATTTCCATCTGGTCGGTCAGGGCGACGCGGGCACGCACGATGCCGTCCAGGCCGCGCCAGCCGAGCACGGCGACCATGGCCAGGATGCCGATCGCCACCAGCAATTCGATCAGGGTGAACCCGCGCGCGCGCTTCATGCGGTCGGCCTCAGGACGAGTTGCACCAGTTTCAGGATGCGCCGGTTCGGATTGTCCATGTCGAACACCGACACCTCGACCCGGCGCAGCTGGGGATTCGGGCTGACCAGTACTTCTTCCTGGCATAGCAGTTTCATGTCGCCCTGGCTGCACGGATAGCTGCGCTTGCCGACTTCAGGAAATTCCTTGCCGAGACGGATTTGGACGAGGCGGTTCTCGGCCGACCAGGTCGCCATCATGGAGGCGCGCAGGCCGGCGCTGTTCGAGGCCAGGCTGCCGATGGCGCGCAGGCCGGCGCCGAGGGCGGTGGCGACGATGGCCAGCGCCACCAGCACTTCGAGCAGGGTAAAGCCGGCCCCCCGGCGCGCGCGGATCACGGCCCTTCTCCCGGTTCGACGAGCGTGAAATGGCCGACGCCATCGGCACGGATGCCGATGCTGTAGTTGCCGCTGGCGAGCATCAGCACGAAGGGTTTGTCGACCGGCTCGCGGCCGAAGGTGACGCGCATGGTCTCGCCGCCGACGGCGGGAGGCGGGTCGAGCAGCAAACGCACCGGTGCATTGCGAAACGGACGTTCGCGCAAGAGGTCATCCTCGGTGACGGGGGTCCAGCCGGTCTCGTTGCGCACTAGGAAGCGGTAGCGCTCCGGCGTGGCTTCGAAAGCGACTTGCTTGTTGCGCACGATGGCTTCGTCGCGCGCCAGTTGCAATAGCAAGGTCAGGCGTTTGGCCTCGTTTTCCAGGTCCTGGCGCGGGCTCGGGATCGCGTTGAGCGAAGCCATCCCGAGCGTGATGCCGATGATGACCATGACGACCAGGATTTCCACCAGCGTAAAACCGGCAGCCTTGCGCGTGCGTGAAAACATCCGCCATGGCTGCCTTGCCTCGTCTTGCCGTACGCGCGTACTGTCTGCGACGATGCGTCGGGCGGCCGCATCCATTGCCCTGGCGTTTATTTCACAGCCGCTGCGCAATGGCACGAGGCCAGCCATACCGGACCTTATTGCTGCCAGGAGCCAACGTCGGCGTCTTCACCTTCGCCACCGGCCTGGGCATCGGCACCGAACGAGAAGATATCGACTTCGCCGTGCAAGCCAGGCGACAGGTACTGGTAGGCATTGCCCCAAGGGTCTTTCGGCAGCTTTTCGACGTAGCCGCCGTCCTTCCAGCCGTTGGCCGATGGCCCCGAGGTCGGTTTCGTCGTCAGCGCCACCAGGCCCTGCTCGGTGGTCGGATAACGCTGGTTGTCGAGCTTGTAGAGCTTCAGGGCCTGCATCAGGGTGGCGATGTCGGTTTTCGCCGCGACCACGCGCGACTCGCCGGTACGGCCCAGCAGTTTCGGCACGACCAGCGCGCCCAGGATGCCGATGATGACCACGACAACCATGATTTCAACGAGGGTGAAGCCGCGCGCGAAACGCCGGCCAACTGCACGGTGCGAAACGATCTGCATAGTCAATCTTGAGAAGGTGGATCGGAACAATCGGCTTAGTATAAGGCCGAACGGCAGCAGCGACTACTGGCGACGGTGCGCCATTGTATTGTAGAGCTAAAACGGGTGCTTTCTCAGGCGTGCGCAGGTCTTTCCGCACAGACAGAACACGCCGGATTGCGCGCCGCCCGGATTTCGGTCCACTCCATGGCGCGTCCGTCGAGCATCAACAGACGCCCGACCAGCGGGTTGCCGATGTGCAATAGCAGCTTCAGCGCTTCGGCCGCCTGCACCGCGCCGACGATCCCGACCAGGGGTGCGAACACCCCCATCGTGCTGCAGGCCGCATCTTCAAAGCCACTGTTTTCGGGGAACACGCAGGCATAACAGGGACAATCGGCACGGCCGGTATCGAACACCGACAATTGACCGTCGAAACGAATCGCCGCGCCCGCCACCAGCGGCACCCCGGCCGCGACGCAGGCACGGTTGACGGCGTGGCGGGTGGCGAAATTGTCGCTGCAGTCGAGCACAACCGAGACACCCTGTATCAGTTCGCGCAGGCGTGCGCCGTCCGCGCGCTCGCACAGGGCGGTGACGCTGACCTCGGGATTGATGGCGTGCAGGGCGGCGCGGCCCGATTCGACTTTCGGCGTGCCGATGCGCGCCGTCGTGTGCATCACTTGCCGTTGCAGATTGGTGAGGTCGACCGCGTCGTCGTCGACCAGGGTGATCCGCCCCACCCCGCTGGCGGCCAGGTAGAGGGCGGCCGGCGAGCCGAGGCCGCCGGCGCCGACGATCAACGCGTGCGCGCCGAGCAGGCGCGTCTGGCCCTCGATGCCGATCTCGTCGAGCAGGATGTGGCGCGAATAGCGCAGCAGCTGGCTGTCGTTCATCGGCGTGACAGGCGTGACGCGCTCCACCCTAGGGCTTCAACTCCGGCGGTTTGATTTCCGTTCCCGGCAATTGCTTTGGCGCGGGCGTGGTGACCTCGACCGCTTCCGGCTGGGCCAGTTTCACCGGTACGCCCTTGAAATGGTTCAAGGCTTGCGCCAGCTGGAAATCGTCCTTGCCGCCCAGTTCGAGCGGCTTGCGGTTTTTCAGCAAGGCTTGCGCGCGCTGGCGTTGTTCGGCGCCGTCGCGTGCATCCTTGGCGGCCGCACCCGGCTTTTCGTTTTCGCCCGTCAAATGGCGTTGCAGGTCGACTTCGCGTACGCGCAGCGCATTCAAACCGTCGCCTTCGGCCGTTTCCTCGACTTTTAAATCGGGCACGATGCCGTTGGCCTGGATCGCGCGCCCTTTCGGCGTGTAGTAGCGCGCCGTCGTCAGTTTGATGGCGGTATCGGCCGACAGAGGGCGCAGCGTCTGCACCGAGCCCTTGCCGAAGGTCTGGCTGCCCATCACGACCGCGCGTTTATAGTCCTGCAAGGCGCCGGCGACGATTTCCGAAGCCGATGCCGAGCCGCCATTGACCAGCACCACCATCGGCACCGTTTTGAGGGCCGCCGGCAATTTTGCCAAGGGATCGGTGCCGCGCGGCGCATAGAACTCGCGCCGTCCAAAGTAATTCTGGTTCGAGTCGGGCAGTTGGCCCTTGGTCGAGACGATCAGCTCTTCCTTCGGCAGGAAGGCCGTCGAGACGCCGACGGCGCCCGGCAGCAGGCCGCCCGGATCGTTGCGCAGGTCGAGTATTAAACCCTTGATGTTCGGATTGGCGGCGTACAGGGCTTGCGTCTTGCTGGCCAGTTCGTCGAGCGTGGCTTCCTGGAACTGGCTGATGCGCACCCAGGCGTAATCGGGCTCGACCATCTTGGCCTTGACGCTCAGCACGCGGATCTCCTCGCGCGTGACCGGCACCACCCAGGGGCGGTCCTCGCCGCGGCGGGCGATGGTCAGCGTGACCTTGCTGCCCGGCTTGCCGCGCATTTTCTTGATCGCGTCGTCGATCGACAAGCCCTTGACCGGGACATTGTCGATGCGGGTGATCAGGTCGCCCGCCTTGATGCCGGCGCGGTAGGCTGGGGAATCCTCGATCGGCGAGACGATTTTCACGTAGCCGTCTTCGGCCGCCACTTCGATCCCGACGCCGACGAATTTACCCTGCACGCTTTCGCGCATCTCGCGGTAGGCCTTCTGGTCGAGGTAGACCGAATGCGGGTCGAGCGCGGCGACCATGCCGCCGATGGCGTCGGACAAGAGTTTCTTGTCATCGACCGGCACCACGTAATCGCTTTTGATGAGGCCAAAGACATCGGCCAGCTGGCGCAGTTCGTCCAGCGGCAGCGGGCTCGCTTCGCCCTTCTGTGCCCAGGCCGAGACCTGCACCGTCAGCGCCACGCCGGCCACCACGCCGAGGCCGACCAGCCCCATGCTTTTTACTTTGTTGCCCATCGCTGCCCCTAGAATTTGATCCAGCTTGCCGGATCGAAGGCTTTACCCAGATGCCTGAGCTCAAAGTATAGCCCCGATTCCTCGTTACCGCCGGTGTTGCCCGCGCTCGCGATCGGCTCGCCGGCGCGTACTGCATCGCCCAGCCGTTTCAGCAAGGTCTGGTTGTTGGCGTAGATCGACAGATAGCTGCCGCCATGGTCGACGATGATCAGGTTGCCGAAGCCGCGCATCCAGCCCGAGTGCACCACACGGCCGACGCCGACGGCGCGCACTTCGGTGCCTTCCGGCGCCTTGATGAACATGCCTTTCCAGCTCGGCCCGTCGCCGCCGCGCTTGGCGCCGAAACGGGCGGCGATGGTGCCGCTGATCGGCGCGCCGAGGCGCCCGCGCAGGGCGGCAAAGGCGCCGGCCGGCGCGGCGGGCGCCAGCGAAATATCGGGCGTGCGCTCGGCCGGCTTGGGCTGCTCGGCCACTTTCGGCTCTTCCGGTTCGGGCGGCAAGGGCTTGGGCGCCGGTTTGCCGGCCTTCGCCGCTTCGCGCGCCAGGCGCTCGCGCTCGGCTTTCGCGTTGGCGCGGGCCAGGGCCCGCTCCTTGGCCGCCGCGTCGGCCAGCGCCTTGGCCTTGGCGCGCTCGGCGGCCAGGGCTTCCTGGCGCCGCCGTTCGGCTTCGGCCTGCTCGCGGATCAATTTGGTCAACTGGTCGACCAGGCCGCTCATGCGCTGCTCGTCGCGCTGCAAGCTGTCAGCCTGCTTGCGCTGCACCACCAGTTTGCTCGACAGGTCGTTCAGCAAGGCGGCGCGGCGCGATTTTTCCTTTTCCAGCACGGCCTTCTGGTCGCGCTGCTCCTCGGCGATTTCTTCGAGTTCGACTTTCGCGTTCTCGACCTTCTCGCGGTTTTGTTCGACCTGCGCCAGGTTCGCGTTCAGCGAGGCCAGCAGTTTTGCCTGCGCCTGCGAGACATAGGCCATCATCTGCAGGTCGCGGTTGATGCGGTTCGGGTTGTCGCCCGAGAGCAGCAGTTTGATGCGGTCCTCGTTGCCGGCCACATAGTGTTCGCGCAGCAGGGCCGCCACACGCTTTTTCTGGTCAACAATCGTTTGGGCCAGGCGCGCCTGTTCGCTCGCCAGGTCTTGCAGGCGGACATTCGTTTCCAGGGTTTCCTGGCCCAGGTCGCGCAGGGCCCGGTTGGCATTCGAAATGGCCTCTTCCGACTCGGCCAGCGTATCGGCGACATCGTCCTTTTCGCTCTCGGTGCGGCTGATCTCTTTTTTCAGCGCCGACAGCTTTTGCTGGATGCCGGCGCGCTGGGCTTCGGCGGCCGCCTTCTGGCGGCTGCGCTCGGTCGGTTTGGCGGCCGCGGCCGATCCGGCCGCGCACAGGGCCAGCAGAGCGCACAGCAAGACGCTGGCGCCCGACTTCTTGATAGGAAAGCGCAAGACTTACTTTGCCTTCCCTTGGTTCGCCACGGCCGCGACGGCGGCGGCAATCGCCTCCTGGTCGCCCAGGTAGTAATGGCGGATCGGCTTCAGGTCCGCGTCCAGTTCATACACGAGCGGCTGGCCGTTCGGGATGTTCAGGCCGACGATATCGGCATCGCTGATGTTGTCGAGCATCTTGATCAGGGCGCGCAGGCTGTTGCCGTGCGCCGAGATCAGGATTTGCTTGCCGGCGCGGATGGCCGGGGCGATGTCGTCTTCCCAGACCGGCATCACGCGCGCCACGGTGTCCTTCAGGCATTCGGTCAGCGGAATACTGTCTTTCGGCAGGCCCGCATAGCGCGGGTCATTGAACGAGGCGCGGTCGTCGTTCTCATCCAGGGCCGGCGGCGGCGTGTCGTAGCTGCGGCGCCAGACCCGCACTTGCTCGTCGCCATATTTGGCAGCCGTTTCCGCCTTGTCCAGGCCTTGCAGGCCGCCGTAGTGCCGCTCGTTCAGGCGCCAGTCGTTCTTGATCGGCAAGTACATCTGGTCCATCTCGTCGAGCGCCAGCCACAGCGTGCGGATCGCGCGTTTCAGCACCGAGGTGTAGGTCAGATCGAAGGTGAAGCCGGCCTCGCGCAGTGCGCGCCCGGCTTGTTTCGCTTCGTCGATGCCCTTCTCGGTCAGGTCGACGTCGACCCAGCCGGTAAACCGGTTGGCCAGGTTCCAGGTGGATTCGCCATGGCGCATGAATACGATTTTGTACATAAGCTCTACTTTACTTGAATGAAAAGTCTGCGAAAGGAAGGGCAATCGGCATCTCGACATCACCAAAAGATTCCCGTGTCGCTTCTATTTTATAATGCGCGGATTGTGTTCAACCATTGGAAGCCTTGTGAAATTCATCCTCGATAATATCTTCATCGTCGCGATTGCCGTCGTTTCGGGTGGCGCACTGCTGTGGCCAGCCTTGATGCCGAAGGGCCGCCGTGCCAGCGCACTGCAAGTGACCCAGCTGATCAACCGTGGCAAGACCACGGTGCTCGATGTCCGCAGCGCCGACGAATTTGCTGCCGGGCACATGCGCGACGCGAAAAACATTCCGCTGGCAGACTTAGGCAATCGCATCGGCGAACTGGAGAAGGCAAAAAGCCGCACCCTCGTCGTCGTCTGCCAAAGCGGCGCCCGCTCCGACAAGGCCGTGCGCCAGTTGAAGGCGGCCGGTTTCGAGGATGCCCTGAGCCTGGACGGCGGCCTGACCGCCTGGTCGGCCGCCGGTTTGCCGGTTACCAAATAAATCACATCAGGAAGGAAGCACCATGAGCGCCCACGTCGTCCTCTACCACACTGCCAGCTGCCCATACTGTGTCCGCGCCGAGCGCCTGCTCGAAGCCAAGGGCGTGACCGAAATCGAACGCATCCGGGTCGACCTCGATCCGGAACAGCGCCAGATCATGATGCAAAAGACCGGCCGCCGCACGGTGCCGCAGATCTATGTCGGCGAGACCCATGTCGGCGGCTTCGACGACTTGTATGCGCTCGACCAGGCCGGCCGCCTCGATCCGCTGCTCAAGGGCGCGTAAGCGCGGCGCTTGACGGGCTGAAGCGGGGTCGGTGAACGCCCTCCGCGCCGGGCTATTGCATCCAAATTGATTTTGATACAATTGCCGTTGCGTTTGACTCCAAGCCCATCGGGGGCGGCGCTTTGCCGTCCCTTTTACTTCACAACGAAAGCGTTCCATGTCTGACGAAAACCTGCAACCAGTCTTCCAAATCCAACGCGTCTATCTGAAAGACATGTCGCTGGAACAACCAAACTCCCCAGCCATCTTCCTCGAGCAGGAAGCCCCGACCATCGAGGTCGCGCTGGACGTTGGCGCTGAAGCAATCGCCGATGGCATCTACGAGTCGACCGTGACCATCACCGTGACCGCCAAGGTCAAGGACAAGGTCGCTTTCCTGGTCGAAGGCAAGCAAGGCGGCATCTTCGAGGCACGCAACATTCCTGCCGACCAGATGGATCCACTGCTGGGCATCGGTTGCCCGAACATCGTCTACCCGTACCTGCGCGCGAACATCGCCGACGTGATCACCCGTGCCGGCTTCCCGCCAGTGCACCTGGCCGAGATCAACTTCGAAGTGTTCTACCAGCAGCGTCGCCAGGCGATGGCGGAAGCCGCCGCAGCGGCGCCGGCAAACTAAGTTATTTGCCATTCGGCCAGTCCGGCAGCGTGCCGGGCTGGCTGGCGTTTCACGATGGGCATTCTTGCCGCGGCTTTCCAGAAAGCGGCGGCAAGAATGCCCTTCCTGCCATATTGGCGTCTGGTTTTTACCGATCCCTGCCCCGCCATGATCCTTTCCCGACTCTGTAGCGCCGTGCTGTTGACGCTGGCATGCGCGCAGGCGTGCGCGGCCGACTTCCGTTCGATCGGGGCGCCCTCCGTGGTGCTGTACGACGCGCCCTCGGTGAAAAGCGTCAAGCGCTTCATCGCGCCGCGCGGCATGCCGGTCGAGATCGTTGCGCGCTATGGCGACTGGGTCAAGGTGCGCGACGTCGACGGCGAACTCGCCTGGACCGAAGCGAAAGGGCTGTCGGCGCGCCGGAATGTCGTTGTCAAGGCGCTCTCGGCCAGACTGCGCGCGGCACCCGACGAGAGTGCCGCGATCCTGATGACGGCCGACAAGGGCGTGCTGCTGGAACTGGTCGACCCGCAGGCAAGCGGCTGGGTCAGCGTGCGCCACCAGGACGGGATCGCCGGTTTTGTGCGCGCCAACGAGGTCTGGGGCATCTGAAGCTTAACCATGCAAGAGCTGAATAAAATGAACAAGATCACAGTCCTCGGCGCAGGTGCCTGGGGCACGGCCGTCGCCATCGCCGTCGCCGCCCGCCACGACGTGCTGCTCTGGGGCCGCAACCCCGATCAAATGGCCGCCACCGCCGCGGCGCGCGAGAACACGACCTATTTGCCGGGCCAGCCGCTGCCCGACAGCCTGCGCGTGACGGCCGATTTCGAGCAAGCCCTGGCGCACGTCGAGGGTGCCAGTCCGGACGAGGCGCCGCTGTTGATCGCGGCCTGTCCGGTCGCCGGCCTGCGTCCCCTGCTCGAGCAGCTCAAGGGACGCCCGATTCCCAACGTCGTCTGGCTGTGCAAAGGGTTCGAGTACGGCACCGGTTTATTGCCGCACCAGGTAGTGCGCGAGGTGCTGGGCGAGGCCGTCCCCGGCGCCGCCTTGTCCGGTCCCTCGTTCGCCCAGGAAGTCGCGCGCGGGCTGCCGTGCGCGCTGGCGGTGGCCTCGCGCTCGAAAGCCTTGCGCGACAGCGTCGTCGCCACCGTCCACGGCGGCAACCTGCGCGTGTATGCCTGCGACGACGTGATCGGCGTCGAAGTCGGTGGCGCCGTGAAAAACGTGCTGGCGATCGCTACCGGGACCTGCGATGGCCTGGGCCTGGGCCTGAATGCGCGCGCGGCCCTGATCACGCGTGGGCTGGCCGAGATCACCCGGCTCGGCATGGCGCTCGGCGGCCAGGCCGCCACGTTCATGGGCCTGACCGGGATGGGCGACCTGATCCTCACGTGTACCGGGGATTTGTCGCGCAACCGGCGCGTCGGCCTGGCGCTGGCGCAAGGCAAGCCGCTGGCGACCATCGTCGCCGAACTGGGCCATGTGGCCGAAGGCGTCCCCTGCTCGAAAGCCGTGCGCGAGCTGGCGGCAAAATTGAACGTCGACATGCCGATCACGAATGCCGTGGCGGCGGTGCTGTTCGACGGTGATGACGCGGCCGAGATGGCGAAACAGTTGCTGGCGCGCGACCCGCGCAATGAACTAGCGTGATGGCGTGGGCACGCCCGTGCCCACTGCATGCATTATTTACCCTGTCCGGTATGGGTCGGCCCGCCGCCCCGCACCGGCCCCAATAAAATCGTCATCAAGGCCACGGCATCCTGGTTCGCTCGGATGCCATGCGGCTCGCCGCCGGCCAGGTAGACCATTTCGTTCGGCAGCAGCACGACGCTGTTGCCGTGGGCATCGACGACAATTTCCCCTTCCAGGCACAGCACCGTGACTTCGCCTTCGACGCGGTGTTCGGGCATCGGCTTGTCCTTCGGGACGATCAGCCGGATCAGTTCCATGTGCTCGGTCTTGGCCAGCGCGATCGACGTGAAATTGGCGATGTCGTCTTCGCCGCGCCGCAAGGCGATCCGCTCGCCCGATGATGCATGTTGCAAGGCCATGTCGCCTCCTATTGTTCGTTCTCATCCATGGTATGCGGCACCCCGCGCAGCCAGGTCACCAGCGCGAAAGCATCCTCGAATGCGCGCGCCATCCGCGGCACCAGCTCGTCCGGATCGTTCACCTTGAGCGGCAGTTCCGTCCACACGAAAAAGCTTTTCAGCTTGATGTGCTCGATATGCGGGTGCGCCGGATCGAATCCTTTTGGCGGACGCTGGAGTTTGTCTTCGTCCAGCAGGTCGCCATAGGTCCCGCGCAGGTGTTTATTCTTTAACATTTTTGCGAAACCTGTCGCATCGTTGACCAGGTGCGCGCGGATCGCTTTCAGGCGCGCCGTCGGCGGCAGGTATTCGCCGGCGCCGATGCCCAGCGTGCCATTGCCGTCGATCTGAAAATAATAGGTCGAGCCGCCGCCTTCGCTGGGGCGGCGCTTGTTGTTCGGCGTGATGCCGGCCGAAAAACGGGTTTTATATGGCGTCTTGTCGTTCGAAAAGCGGATGTCGCGGTTGATGCGGAACATCGCCTTCTTCGGGTCGACGCCGGCGATCTGGCGGTCGAATTTCGAGAGTTCGCGGATCAAGTCGGTGACCACGGCCAGGAACTCTTCGCGCAGGATGTCGTAGCGCGGTTTGTTCATGATGAACCAGGGGCGGTTGTTGTTGTCGCTCAGCTCGGTAAGAAATTGCGTCAAGTCACGCAGGTGCATGTATAAAAATCTGGATAGGGGTTAGGGAGAGGGGCGTGGGCGCTTGCCGACGGTGACGTCGACCATCGATTCGCGTTTTTCGCGCATCAAGGTCAGGCGCGCCTTGGCGCCGGGCGCGAGTTGGGCGATGAGGTTCAACATGTCGCCTGTATTCTTGACATTTTTTCCTTCGACGGCGAGCAGGATGTCGCCCGGACGCACGCCGGCGCGGTCGGCCGGGCCATTGCGCACGACGCCGGCGATGATGGCGCCGCTGTCGCGGCCGAGACCGAAGCTGGCGGCCAGTTCAGGGGTGATGTCTTGCGATTCGATGCCGATCCAGCCGCGCACGACCTGCCCGCTCTTGATGATCGATTCGAGCACGTTGCGCGCGGTCGAGACGGGAATGGCGAAGCCGATGCCGATCGAGCCGCCGGTCTGGGAATAGATCGCCGAATTAATGCCCAGCAAATTGCCGTGGATGTCGACCAGGGCACCGCCCGAGTTGCCGAAGTTGATCGCGGCATCGGTCTGGATGAAATTCTCGAAATGGTTGATGTGCAGGTTGTTGCGTCCCACGGCTGAGATGATGCCCATGGTCACGGTTTGGCCGACGCCGAACGGATTGCCGATCGCCAGCACCACGTCGCCGACCCGGGCCTCGTCCGCCTCGGCCAGCACCATCACCGGAAGGTTGCGCTCGCTGATGCGGATCACGGCGAGATCGGTTTCCGGATCGGTACCCACCACCTTGGCCGCCGCCTTCCTGCCGTCGGCCAGGCCGACCTCGATCTGGTCGGCGCCCTCGACCACGTGGAAGTTGGTCAAAATATAGCCTTCGCCACTGACGATCACGCCCGAACCCAGGCTCGACATCTGTTCGTCGGGCGGCATGCGCTCGCCGAAGAAGCGGCGGAAGAACGGGTCCTTCAGGATCGGATGGGCGTCGCGCGAGGCCTTGCTGGTGAGGATGTTGACGACGGCCGGCATTGCGCGCCCTGCGGCTTCGCGGTAGCTGGCCGTGGGCGGCCCGGATTGGGCTTGCAGCAGCGGCACCGTGCGGGCGCCGGGGCCGAGCGCGACCTGGATCGGCGCGCGGCCGAGCCAGTCGGGCCGCACGGAGCTCACGACGAAGTACAGGGCGAGCGCGACGGTCACCACCTGGGCGAACAGCAGCCACAGGCGGCGCGCGGGCGACACCCGGTGGATCGCGTGGACGTCGTCTTTCACGGTATTACGGGGCGCGGCGCAGGGAGTCGCGGATTTCGCGCAGCAGCAAGACGTCTTCCGGGGTGGCCGGCGCCGCGGCCGCGTCGGCCGGCACGATGCGTTCGCGCATCCGGTTCATCAGGCGCACCATCTGGAAAATGATGAAGGCGAGAATAATGAAATTCAGCAGGATGGTCAGGAAATTACCGTAGGCGATCACCGCGCCGGCTTTTTTTGCTTCCGCGAGTGCCAGCGCCGTTCCCTGGTTGTTCAGGGGTATATAGTAATTCGCGAAATCGAGACCGCCGAACAATTTGCCGATGGGCGGCATGATGACGTCCTGGACCAGGGAATCGACGATGCGCCCAAAGGCGCCGCCGATGATTACCCCGACTGCCAGGTCGACGACATTGCCCCGCATTGCAAATTGCCTGAATTCACTCATCATCGACATCGCGCTCTCCTTTATGTGATCGAATTAGCCAAAACCGATCATACCGCATGCACTTTGGATGCGCGCAGTGCGCCCGCTCCCCTCGATGCTGCACTGCCGCATGGCGCGATCGCATTCGTCGTACGGGAGCGCTATTTCCGCGCGGGCGCACGCTGAATATTTTTTCTCCAATAAAGATTGCCATTCACATATAATTTTGTGTTGCTGCAAGCTCTTAATTGATTCTCAAGATTCGTAATTTCACGGAGTGGGGTTGGTATGAGTAATGAAAAGCAGGTCGATTCAGGCCGGCGTGGTTTGCTCGTTGCGACATGCGCGGCGGGTGGTGTCGTCGGCGTGGCCACGGCAGGAGCACTGGTAAGTACCTTCCAACCGTCCGAGCGGGCGAAAGCCGCCGGAGCTCCGGTCGAAGTGGATATCTCGGACGTTAAGCCGGGAGAGATGAAGGTCGTCGAGTGGCGCGGCAAGCCGGTGTGGATCCTGCGTCGCACGCCGGAAATGCTGGCCAGCGTGACGAAAAACAACAGTCTGGTCGCCGACCCGAACTCCGACAAGGTCTACCAGCTCGACATGCCGGCCTACGCGAAGAACGAGTTCCGCGCGCGCGCCGAGCACAAGGAGGTGCTGGTGACGGTGGGTATCTGCTCGCACCTGGGTTGCTCGCCCTCCTCGCGCTTCGCGGAAGGCGCGCAGCCGAACCTGCCCGACGACTGGCATGGCGGCTTCCTGTGCCCTTGCCACGGCTCGACCTTCGACTTGTCGGCACGCGTATTCAAGAACAAGCCCGCCCCGGCGAACATGGACATCCCACCATACATGTTTTTGTCCGATAACAAGTTAGTGATCGGCAAAGACGAGAAAGGCGAGGCATAACATGGGCGCCGCATTCAAGGAAACGAAGCTGCCGGCCGACGCGCCGGCCGGCCACAAGGCGCTGGCCTGGGTCGACGACCGCTTCCCGCTGTCGAAACTCTGGAACGACCAATGGGGCAAGTACTACGCCCCGAAAAATTTTAATATCTGGTACCTGTTCGGCTCGCTGGCGATGCTGATCCTGGTGCTGCAGATCGTGACCGGCATCTTTTTGACGATGCACTACAAACCGGATGCGGCCCTGGCCTTCAATTCGGTCGAGCTGACCATCATGCGTGACGTGCCCTGGGGCTGGCTGGTGCGCTACATGCACTCGACCGGCGCCTCGGCCTTCTTCATCGTCGTCTACCTGCATATGACCCGTGGCCTGCTCTACGGTTCCTACCGCAAGCCGCGCGAATTGATCTGGGTCTTCGGTTTCGCGATTTTCCTGTGCCTGATGGCCGAAGCCTTCTTCGGCTACCTGCTGCCATGGGGCCAGATGTCGTACTGGGGCGCCCAGGTCATCGTCAACCTGTTCGGTGCGATTCCCGTGATCGGTCCCGACCTGTCGCTGTGGATCCGCGGCGATTACGTGGTCTCCGATGCGACGCTGAACCGCTTCTTCGCCTTCCACGTCATCGCCCTGCCGCTGGTGCTGCTCGGCCTGGTCGCGGCGCACTTGATCGCGCTCCACGAAGTCGGTTCGAACAACCCGGACGGCATCGAAGTGAAGGATCACATCGGTCCTGACGGTCACCCGCTCGACGCGATTCCGTCGCATCCCTACTACACGACGAAAGACTTGTTCGGCGTCTCGATGTTCCTGCTGATTTTCACGGCAGTGATCTTCTACGCGCCTGAAATGGGTGGCTACTTCCTCGAGTACAACAACTTCGTTCCGGCCAATTCGATGCAGACGCCGGCGCACATCGCGCCGACCTGGTATTTCACGCCGTTTTACTCGGTGCTGCGCGCCACCACGGCCGACTTCATGTACGTGCTGATGGCCGCCATCGCCCTGTATGTCGTGTTTGTCTGGTTCAAGTCGCGCCTGTCGTTCAAGGCCAAGGCCGCGGTCGCCGCGATCGCCCTGGTGCTGATCATCGGCATGTTGCCGCAGGTGCTGGACGCGAAATTCTGGGGCGTGGTGCTGTTCGGTTCGTCGGTCGTGATCATCGGCCTGCTGCCATGGCTGGACCATTCGCCGGTGCGCTCGATTCGCTACCGTCCCAACTGGCACATGTGGGTGTATGTGCTGTTCGGCCTGTCGTTCGTCGCGCTCGGCTACCTCGGTACCCAGCTGCCGACCCCGGCCTACACGCTCATTTCCCAGGTGTGCACGCTGTTGTACTTCAGCTTCTTCCTCCTGATGCCGTGGTGGAGCGCCGCCGGCCGGTTCAAGCCGGTGCCGACGCGCGTGACCTTCCATCCGCATTGATCGCAGGACCCGAGCTTAAGGACAACCATGAACTTCACGAAGAAACTGATCGCAGTCCTGGCCCTGGTGCCGGGGCTGGTATTCGCCAACGAAGGCGGCTTCCCGCTGGACCGCGCACCGGAGCGCAGCGACATGGCCTCGCTGCAAAACGGCGCGAAGCTGTTCGTCAACCACTGCCTCAATTGCCACTCGGCTTCGGCCATGCGGTACAACAAACTGCGCGATATCGGCCTGACCGATGAGCAGATCAAGAGCAATTTGTTGTTCTCCGCCGACAAAGTGGGCGAAGTGATGAAGACGGCGATGCGTCCGGAAGATGCGAAAGCCTGGTTCGGCGCGGCGCCCCCGGATTTGTCGGTGATCGCCCGTGCCAAATCGTCGTCGGCAGGCAGCGGCGCCGACTATCTGTACACCTATCTGCGCACTTTCTACAAGGACGACACCCGCCCGACCGGCTGGAACAACATGGTCATGCCGAACGTGGCGATGCCGCACGTGTTGTGGCAGATGCAGGGCGTACGCACGCCGAAAATGGTCGAAGAGAGCGATCCGCACGACCACAGCAAGAAGATCCACACCTTCACCGGTTGGGAGCAAGTGAGCCCGGGATCGATGTCGGCCACCGACTTCGACACCGCGACCGCCGACCTGGTTGCCTATCTCAGCTGGATGGCTGAGCCAGCGCAAGGAACCCGCAAGAAACTCGGTGCTATCGTGTTGATTTTCCTGTCCATATTTGCTTTCCTTGCCTGGCGACTCAACGAGTCCTACTGGAAAGAGCTGAAGTAATTCGTTTTCATTGCCCGCTTGGCTATAATACGGGCACATTTTTCCGGGGCGAGTGCTAGGCGCTCGCCCCTTTGTTTCTTAAGGAACGCCAACCATGATGGTTCTCTACTCTGGCACCACGTGCCCGTTCTCCCAACGCTGCCGCCTCGTCCTGTTCGAAAAAGGCATGGATTTCGAAGTGCGCGACGTCGACCTGTTCAACAAGCCGGAAGACATTTCGACGATGAATCCGTACGGCCAGGTCCCGATCCTGGTCGAGCGCGAACTGATCCTGTATGAATCGAACATCATCAACGAGTACATCGACGAGCGCTTCCCGCATCCGCAACTGATGCCGGCCGACCCGCTGATGCGCGCCCGTGCCCGCCTGATGCTGTTCAATTTCGAGAAAGAATTGTTCGTGCACGTGCACGTTCTCGAAAGCGACCGCAACAAGACGAACGAAAAAGCCCACGACAAGGCCCGCGCCGAAATTCGCGACCGCCTGACGACGCTGGCGCCCCTGTTCCTGAAGAACAAGTACATGCTGGGCGACGAGTTCTCGATGCTCGACGTGGCGATCGCGCCGCTGCTCTGGCGCCTCGACCACTACGGCATCGAACTGTCGAAGACGGCTGCGCCGCTGATGAAGTACGCCGAGCGCATCTTCTCGCGCCCTGCCTACATCGAAGCGCTGACGCCATCGGAAAAGGTCATGCGCCGTTGATCCGGGCCTGCCAGCCTTGCGCCGCCGTTTCATAAATCGCAGTAAGCTGGCAGTACGCATTTGTACCTCCCACACGCGGGGTTTTTATCTCCCGTGTGGCTGCGCTGGCGCATCCGTTCGCCGACCCATTGACGGATTCTTGTTACTCTCCTCTGCACATGTCTGACATCTCCACCAAGCCTTATCTGCTGCGCGCCCTGTACGAATGGTGCACCGACAGCGGTTTCACGCCCTATCTCGCAGTAAAAGTCGACGCCTCCACCACGGTTCCGATGGAATACGTCAAAAAGGGTGAGATCATCCTGAACATCGCCTACGGCGCCACCTCGGGCCTGAAGATGGACAACGACGCGATCCAGTTCCGCGCCCGCTTCGCCGGCGTTTCGCGCGAAATCTATGTGCCCGTGAACAATGTGTTGGCGATCTACGCCAACGAAAACGGCCAAGGCATGGCCTTCGACGTCAGCGCCGCCGCCGACACGACCGCGAACGAACCGGGCCCGAGCGCACCGACCCTGTCGGCCGTGCCCGACAGCGCCAGCGACGCCCCGCCAGCCCCCGTGTCGCATTCGCCCGACGACAACGACGAGCCCCCGAAAAAAGGCGGCCGCCCGACGCTGACGCGAATCAAATAGCGTTATAATTCCTGCCGTACAGATTACGCCGGCTTAGCTCATTTGGTAGAGCAGTTGATTTGTAATCATCAGGTGGCCAGTTCGAAACCGGCAGCCGGCACCA
>Ga0213836_100649_pt1 | contig 27015 bp, 18 predicted proteins | sample SWPATP03_FD_160578 | JGI IMG/M metagenome (GOLD analysis project Ga0213836, IMG submission 160578) | Coastal seawater microbial communities from Marineland, Florida, United States - SWPA TP0 #3 | ecosystem: Environmental > Aquatic > Marine > Coastal | place: USA: Florida | collected 2016-08-05
TAGGGTGGGCGGGTTTCCCGCCCACGCGTTCATCCGGCCCAAGAAAACCACGGAGACTGACATGACCATCCAGACCAACAAACAAAACGGCATCCTCACCATCGAATTCAACCGCCTCGAACGCAAAAACGCCATCACGGGCGCCATGTATTCGACCATGGCCGAGGCCTTGCTCGACGCCGAACAAGACGCGCAAGTGCGCGCCGTCCTCATCACCGGCAAGCCCGAAATCTTCACCGCTGGTAACGACCTCGACGACTTCCTGAACAACGCCGGCGACGGCGCCATGACCGAAGAGCGTCCGGTGTTCCGCTTCATGCGCGCCCTCGAAGGCAGCACCAAGCCGATCGTCGCCGCCGTGGCCGGCGCCGCCGTCGGCATCGGCACCACGATGCTGATGCACTGCGACCTGGTGTATTGCGCCGACAACGCCAAGTTCTCGATGCCCTTCACCCAGCTCGGCCTGTGCCCGGAATTCGCCTCGTCCCTGCTGGTCGCGCAAGCCGCCGGCTACACCCGCGCCGCCGAAAAGCTGATGCTGGGCGAATCCTTCAGCGCGCAGGAAGCCTTCGAGATGGGCATCGTCGCCCGCGTGCTGCCGGCCGCCGACCTGCTCGCCTTCGCCCAGGGCCAGGCCGCCAAGCTGGTCGCCCTGCCGGCCGCCTCGATCCGCGCCACCAAGGCCTTGATGCGCCGTCCACGCGCCGCCATCGTCGCCGAGACCATGGGCGTCGAAAACAAGCAGTTCGGCGCGATGCTGGTCGGCGCCGAGGCGAAGGAAGCGTTTACGGCTTTCTTCCAGAAGCGCAAGCCGGACTTTTCGAAGTTCGACTGATTTGCTGTAAGGGGGGGCTGGGGCACGTTGGCTGTCACATCATGCGGGATGTTTCCCGCATGAGTGGAGACCCGGCCGCAGCGCCAAAAGGTCGGGGATTCGGTCTCGCTACTTGCGCAGGCGAACCAGGGAGCCCTGTCCTATCCGATGTTGAATGAATGGACGAGACGGACAATGCCAGCTGCGAGCAGTCCCATGCCAATCAGCGCGAATACGCCAAGAAACAAGGTCCCGTCCGTCCCAGGATAGTCGATACGAAACTGCTTCAATCGATTGACAAGATTGTCCGCGACCTCGCCATCCGGTTTTCTCAGTACGTATCTGCCAGGCCAGATCACGTCGACTAACAGGGGCGAAATCAATCCCGCCACGACCAATGCGCCCAGTGCCGCCTGGCGCTCGCCACGCAGCATCATGAGCACAGCCACGCCCACGAATAGCAAGAACGGCACAACAACCAATATTCGGACCCAGAGACTCATTTTTTTTTCGTTGGAAAGAAGTGTGCAATAAAAAGAATGTCAGCTTTGTGCTGCGCATTCAACCGGTCGATGCCCCATGCATATACCGGAAAATCCCTCATCCATTCCCGCATTCCTGCCGTCTGTCACAAAACCCTGACATTGCTGTTCATTAACTATATATTAGGCAATAGGAAATAATAACCCGCAGTCCGCCCGTCCAGGGCAGGGCCGTGCACATCACCAGACCAGGGAAAAACGATGTTATCGATCAAGCAGCTCAACAAGACCTATGCGAATGGCGTCAAGGCCATCAACAATGTCAGTCTCGAGATCCCGAACGGCATGTTCGGCCTGCTGGGGCCGAATGGCGCCGGCAAGTCCTCGCTGATGCGCACCATCGCGACGCTGCAGGATCCCGATAGCGGCAGTATCCATTTCCACGGCCTGGACGTTCTCAAGGATAAACAGGCGCTGCTGCGCCAGCTGGGCTACCTGCCGCAGGATTTCGGCGTGTATCCGAAGGTCACCGCCGAAAAACTGCTGAACCACTTTGCCGTGCTCAAAGGGCTCACCGGCAAGGGCGAGCGCAAGGAGGCGGTGGAGGCGCTGCTGCACCAGACTAACCTGTGGGAAGCGCGCAAGCGCGCCCTCGGCGGCTTTTCGGGCGGCATGCGCCAGCGCTTCGGCATCGCCCAGGCGCTGCTCGGCGCGCCGCGCCTGGTGATCGTCGACGAGCCGACCGCCGGCCTCGATCCCGATGAGCGCAACCGCTTCCTCAACCTGCTGGCCAAGATCGGCGAGCAGGTGGTCGTCATCCTTTCCACCCACATCGTCGAGGACGTGACCGACCTGTGCCCGCGCATGGCGATGATCGCCAAGGGCACGGTGCTGCTGCAGGGCGAACCGCAGGCCGCGATCGACACCCTGAAAAACCGGGTCTGGCGGCGCACGGTGAGCCAGGACGCGCTGGTTCAATACCAGGAGCGCTTCAACGTGCTGTCGACCCGCCTGGTGGCGGGGCGGCCGCAGATCAACGTGTTCGCCGAGTCGCAGCCGGACGACGGTTTCGTCAGCGTGGAGCCGGACCTGGAAGACGTCTACTTCCTGCAAGTGCGCAATAGCGGCCGCGCCGCGGCGTCCCAGCCGGCGTCCGCGCCAAGTACCCCGGTCGCAGTGTAAGGAGCGGCCATGTTGAGAGAATTCTTCAGCTTCGAACTCGGTACCCAGCTGCGCCAGCCTTTATTGTGGGTCTGCGCGCTGCTGTTCGGCGTGCTGGCCTTCGGCGCCACCACCACCGATGCGATCACGATCGGCGGCAGCATCGGCAATGTGAACCGCAATGCGCCGCTGGTCGTCGCCCAGCTGCTCGGCGCCTTCAGCCTGATGTCGATCTTCGTCGTCACCATTTTCATCGCCGGCACCGTACTGCGCGACAGCGAAGTCGGCATTTCCGACATGCTGTTCGCCACGCCGATGAAGAAGCACGATTACCTGGTGGGCCGCTTCGCCGCCGGCCTGGTCGCCTGCATGGCCATCTTCGCCGTCGTCATCCTGGGCATGATGCTCGGCCCCCTGATGCCCTGGGTCGACGCCCAGCGCGTCGGTCCTTTCGCGGGCGGCGCCTACCTGTGGGCGCTCGGCGTGCTGGTCGTGCCGAACCTGTTTTTCATCGGCGCGCTCTTGATGCTGCTGGCCTCGACCACGCGCTCGATCATGCTGGTGTACGTCGGTGTGCTGGCCTTTTTCGTGCTGTGGATCGTCGCCGGCCGCTTCACCACCAACATCGACAACGAATGGGTCGCTGTCCTGCTCGATCCCTTCGGCATCCGTGCGCTGGGCCGCGCCACCCGCTATTTCTCCACCGCCGAAGCGAATGCCGGCCTGCCCGCTTTCTCGGGCTACATGCTGGCCAATCGCCTGCTCTGGGCGGCGGTCGCGCTGGTGCTGTTCGGCCTGACCCTGGTGCTGTTCAAGCCACAGCGCGCGGGCACCGGCAAGCGCCTGTTCGGCAAGGCCAAGGTGGCGGCGCCGGCCGCGCCCGTCCCGGCCAATCTCGCCCTGCCGCGCATCGCGCCGCGCTTTACCGCCACCACGCAGGCGATCCAGTGCTGGCACATCCTGACCTTTGACGCCGCCGCCGTCTTCAAGAGCGTGCCTTTCCTGGTCATGCTGCTGTTCGCCGTACTCAACCTGGTCGGCAGCGCTTCCCAGATGGGCAAGATGTTCGGCACCGATGTCTATCCGATGACCCACCTGATGGTCGAACTGATGAGCAGCAGTTTCACCTTCATGCTGCTCATCATCGTGACCTTCTACGCGGGCGAGCTGATTTTCAAGGAACGGCAAGTCAAGATCGCCGACGTCAGCGACGCCATGCCGGTGCCGAACTGGGCGCCGCTGCTGGCCAAGAGCCTGGCGCTGGCGGGTGTCGTGCTGGCCTTCCTGTGCGTCGGCATCCTGGCCGCGATCGCGATCCAGCTGGTCAAGGGCGGGGCGCCGGTCGAGCCGGCGCTGTACGCCCGTGGCGTGCTCATCGCCGGCCTGCCATTCATCCTCATGGGCCTGTTCGCCGTCGTCCTGCAAGTGGTCACCAACAACAAGTTCGTCGGCTACGCCCTGATGATCGTGCTGATGGTGTCGCAGGTGGTCGCGGGCGTCATGCACCTCGACCACAATTTGTACAACATCGGCGGCCTGCCGCGTGTTCCGTACTCGGACATGAACGGTTTTGGCCACTTCATTCCCGGCTGGTCCTGGTTCGCGCTGTACTGGACGCTGTTCACGGTCGCGGCCCTGATCGTGGCCCAGGCGTTCTGGGTGCGCGGCTTCTCGAACGACTGGCGCTCGCGCGTGCGCGAAGCGGGGCGCCGCTTGCGGGGATCCGCCGGCGTGGCGCTGGCCGTGTGCGGCCTCGCCTTTGCCGCCACCGGCGCCTGGATCTTCCACAACACGAACACCCTGGCGCGCTACGAAGCCAAGGACGTGACGATGGACAAGCAGGCGGCCTACGAAAAAGCCTATCGCAAGTACAAGGACTTGCCGCACGCGAAGATCACCGACGTCCGCGCCGCGGTCGACATCTACCCTGAGCAGCGCCGCGTGATGATCAAGGGCAGCTATGTCCTGGAAAACAAGACGAGCCAGCCGCTCGACACCCTGCGCCTGCAATTCAATCCCGACGTCGTCACCACCTTGTCCGGGCTGCCCGCGCACAAGGTCGCGCTGGACGACAAACAGGCCGGCTTCAGGATCATCACCCTGGCGCAAGCCCTGGCGCCGGGTGCGCGCCTGCCATTGGCGTTTGTCGTCGACGTGCGCCGTCCCGGCTTCACGAATGGCGGCACGCCCGATTCGATCAACCTGAACGGCACCTTCTTCAACAACCAGGATTATTTCCCGCGCATCGGCTACCAGACGGACTTCGAGCTGACCGACCGTAATGAACGCCGCAAGCGCGGCCTGGGCGAACCGGAGCGCATGGCCAAGCTGGAAAACCAGGCGGCCCGCGCCAACTCGATGTTCGGCGCCGACGCCGACTGGATCAATTTCGAGACGGTTGTCTCCACCAGCGGCAACCAGATCGCGCTGGCGCCGGGCTACCTGCAAAAATCATGGAAGGAAAACGGCCGCAGCTACTACCAGTACAAGATGGACCAGAAGATGATGCCGTTCTTCGCCTACCTGTCGGCCGACTGGCAAGTCAGGAAGTCCGACTGGCACGGCATCCCGATCGAGATTTATCACGACCGCAAGCACGCCTACAACGTCGACCGGATGATCGCGGGCACCCAGAAGGCGCTCGACTATTACACGGCCCAGTTCACGCCCTACCAGCACAAGCAGGTGCGCATCCTCGAGTTCCCGAACTACCAGGGTTTCGCCCAGTCGTTCGCGAATACGATCCCGTTCTCGGAGTCGATCGGCTTCATCGCCGACCTGCGCGACAAGCAGGCCATCGACTATGTGTTCTACGTGACGGCCCACGAAATGGCGCACCAGTGGTGGGGCCACCAGGTGACGGCCGCGAACGTGCAGGGCGCGACCATGCTGATCGAATCGCTGTCGCAGTACTCGGCGCTGATGGTGATGGAGAAGGAATACGGACGCGACAAGATGCGCCGCTTCCTGCGCTACGAGCTCGACCTTTACCTGCGTTCGCGCGGCGGCGAGGCCATCGAGGAGCTGCCGCTGATGCGCGTGGAGAACCAGCAATACATCCACTACCGCAAGGGCAGCCTGATCTTCTATCGCATGCGCGACGAGATCGGCGAGCAGGCCCTGAATCGCGCGCTCAAGCGCTTCCTGCAGGACAAGGGCTACCAGGAGTCGCCGTTCACGACCTCGCGCGAGCTGGTCGACTACATCCGTGCCGAGGCGCCCGCGTCCAAGCAGGCGCTGATCACGGACATGTTCGAGAAGATCGTCTTTTACGATAACCGTGTACTGGAAGCGAGCGCGAAAAAACGCGCGGACGGGCAGTGGGACGTGACGATGAAGCTGCACCTGGCCAAGCTGGAGGCCGACGGCAAGGGCAAGGAAACCCCGCGCGCCTACGACGAGCCGGTCGAGATCGGCGTGTTTGCGCGCGCCAAGGGCGCCAAGGAAGCGGATGAGCGGGTGCTGCTCCTGGAGAAGCGGGTGCTTAGCGGCGACAATCCGGTGCTCACCGTCACGGTCAAGGAGCGGCCCTTCGACGTCGGCGTCGATCCTTACAACAAGATGATCGACCGCGTGTCGAACGATAACCGCAAGGAAGTCAGCATCGATTGAATGGAAACTGGTGCCGGTATGTTTCCCGACCGCCGGCGCCGGTAGGGCAGCGGAGCTGCCGTGTTCTCGCGAACGCCTCTATCTTCGCGCCGGAATATGACAGGGGTTTGACCTATCTTTGATTTGCGGCGGGAACCGGCTTGTGCAGTCGGTTGTCGCACAGCGTCAGTACCGCGCGCACCAGTTCCGCCGGCGCCACCGGTTTCGACAGGTAGTCGTCGAAACCCGCTTCCAGCGAACGCAGGCGGTCTTCCTTGCGCGAGAAAGCGGTCAAGGCGAGGGCGCGCACGCCCGCCACTTGCGCATTGCCGGAGCCGCGGATGCGGCGCACCAGTTCCATGCCGTCCATGCCGGGCATGCCGATGTCGCTGACCATCAGGTCGGGCTTGAGGCTGTCGATCATCTGCAGGGCCTCGTAGGCGGTCGAGGCGGTGACGATGGTGGCGGCCATGTCGGCCAGCACGTAATGCACGATGTCGAGCGAATCGCGTTCGTCGTCCACCACCAGGATCGTCAGGCCGGCCATGGCGCCGCTGCTGGCGCGCACCGAATCGAGGTCATGCGCGAGGTCGTGCGGCTTGAGAAGGCAGTCCGGGCTGCCTGGCGTGGCGGCCTCCGCCGCCGGCAGCGGCATGCTGAGCGTAAAGGTCGACCCTTCGCCCTCGCCGGCGCTGGCCGCCGTCAACTGGCCGCCCTGCAATTCCACCAGCTGCTGGGCGATCGACAGGCCCAGGCCGAGGCCGCCATGGCGCCGCGTCGAGGAAGCGTCGGCCTGGCGGAAGCGGTCGAACACATGGGGCAGGAATGCCGGCGCGATGCCGATGCCGTTGTCGGCGACTTCGATCACGATGGCGTCCCGCACGCGCTTCGAGCTGACGCGCACTGCGCCACCGGCGGGCGTGAACTTGATGGCGTTCGAGAGCAAATTCGTCATCACCTGCTGCAGGCGCCCGGCGTCGGCGGCCAGCGGGCCGGCGTGGCTTTCGATCAGCATGTCCAGGCGCACGTTTTTGGCGAGGGCGGCAGGGCGTACCGTTTCCACCGCGGCGGCGATGAAATCCGAAGGCCAGGTACGGTCGACTTCGATGCGGACCTTGCCGGCGATCAGGCGGCTCATGTCGAGCATGTCTTCGATCAGCTGCGCCTGCGCGCGCGCATTGCGTTCGATGGTCTGCAAGCCGCGCTGCAGCATCTTTTCATCCTTGCCGCCATCCATCAGCAACTGCGCCCAGCCCAGCATGGCGTTGAGCGGGGTGCGCAATTCGTGCGACAGGGTCGAGAGGAATTCGTCCTTCATGTCGGAAAGGCGCTCGGCTTCCACGCGCGCCTTTTGCTCGTGCAAATACAGGGTCTGGCGCTCCGCCGAGGTGGCGAGCGAGGCGGCCAGGATGCGCGAGCGGTCTTCCAGGCGCGAGTCGTAGACGGCGACCAGGGTGGCGATGGTGAGCAGCAGCAGGGCCGTCACCGTGACGACCCCGGCCAGCAGGTCCTGGGTGATGCCGATGTTCGCTTCCAGGCAAATGCTGCCGGGTGCGAAGTGCGCCGCTTCCATGCCGGTGTAATGCATGCCGGCAATGGCGCCGCCCATCACGATGGCGGCCGCGACCTGGGTCAGCTTGCCATGCTGCATGCGATGGCGCAGGTGGAAGGCCAGCCACAGGGCGCCGGCCGAGGCGCCGATGGCGATCAGCACCGAGATGGCAAACAGCAGCGGGTCGTAGTCGATGCCGGGACGCATGCGCATGGCGGCCATGCCGGTGTAGTGCATGGCGTTGATGCCGAGTCCCATCAGCACGGCGCTGATCGCGAAATGGGTGGCCTGCGGGGCCGGGCGGCTGATTTGCGACAGCGCCAGCAGGGAAGCGCACACCGGCAGCAGCCAGGACACGAAGGTGATCGCCGTGTCGTAGCCGACCGGGAAGGGCAGGCGGAAGGCCTGCATGCCGATGAAGTGCATGGCCCAGATGCCGCTGCCCATGGCAAAGGCGCCGCCCGCCATCCACCACCAGGTGGCGCGGCCATGCGAGTGGCGCACACGTTCGGCCAGGCTGAGCGCGGTGTAGGAGGCGTAGATCGCGACCAGGATGGACACCACGACAAGGGTTGGTTCGTAATGGCCAAGCGACATGGCAAACCCGATAGTTCAGCGGGGAACAACACCCGGCAGTTGGAGAAAAAGACCGATAAACCAGTCTACACGGCGACGCCCGAGTCCGCATTAGATTTCCGTGATGCAACTTTTGGGCGGCACATCAACGCAACGCGCGTTCAACGGATCGCCTGGTATGGGGAAAAGGCCCGCGGCGGCGCGCCGTGGACAACTAGCGGCGCAGGAGGAAGGTCGCCATTGCCGCGACCGCGCCCGCCGCGGCCAGGGCCCAGGGACCGATGCGCATGATCTCGCCCGATTGCCCGGCCTGCACGGCCAGCGGACCGGAGAGCGGGCGCCATTCGTCGCGCTTGGCGTCGGCGGCGATCGCGGCGGCGGCTTCCTGTTCGTACAAGGTGGAAAAGCGTTCGAGGTCGGGCGGATTGAGCGTGGCCATGTAGGCGACGATCTGGTCGTGCTGGTCGAGCCGCACCTGGTAACGGTTGCGGCCGTTGGTCACCGCCTTGCGCAGGTGTTCGGATTCGGTCTCGACCAGTGCGCGCACGCTTTCCCGGGTAATGACGGATAACGCGATCCTGGGTCGTTCAACGGTTCGTCTGTCGGCTTGCACTTGCGGTCTCTCTCGGCATTCCATTTGAAGGGGCAGTCTACGCCGCCGCCACGGCGTGTGCCAACACACTTGGCTTGCGTGCCGTGGGTCAAGCCGCCCTAAAGCGTCTCTAAATTTCTACAAGGAAAGCTTTATTTCGCGCGATTACCAGAATGCCATCTAGTTTGCATAGGTAAGTGCGTTAACCTGAGCGGCTCGCCGCATCCGGCGCAGCGATTGGCAGACAGGCACAAGCAGATGACAGGCGGACAGGCGGCAATGGAAATGGATTTCGACGGCACCACAACGACGGCGGACCTGGCGCGGCTGGCCGAGGAAAACACCGCCCTGATCGAAAATTCGCTGGACCTGATCGCCCTGATCGACGCCGACGGCCGTTTCCTGCGCCTGAACGCGGCCACCTTCGACATCCTCGGTTACCGGCCGGAAGAGCTGGTGGGGCGCCGCTACGACGAACTGCTGGACGAACAGGAGCGCGCCTGGTTCCAGGCCTTGCGTTCCGAACTGCGCTCGGGCGTCTCGATCCGGCGCGACATCGAGCACCGCTGGATGCGCAAGGATGGCCGCCCGATCATCATGTCGTCCTCGGTGCGCTGGTGCGCATTGAGCCAGGTGACGTATGCCACGGCGCGCGACGTGACCGAGCAGCATGCCGCGCGCGCAGCGCTCGACAAATCGCAGCAACAACTGCAGGTCATGTTGGAAAGCATTGGCGACGCCTTTTTTGCGGTCGACCGCGAATGGCGGGTCACCTTTGCCAATCGCAAGGCCGGGCATTTCGTCAACGTCGACGCCGCCCTCGCCATCGGCAGGAACCTGCTCGAGGTCGCACCCGACCTGCGCGGTTCGCCCGCGCTCGACTACTACCGGCGCGCCATGGAAACCGGGGTCGCCTGCAGCTTCGAGACCTATTGGGAACCTTCGGGCGTCTGGGTCGAAGTGCGCGCCTATCCGAGCGAGGATGGCCTGTCGGTCTACTTCCACGACATCAGCTTCAAGCACCAGGCCGAGCAGGCGCTCAAGAAAAGCGAGCAGCGTTTCCGCAACCTGTTCCAGCATGCCGCCGACAGCATCGTGATCGCCGACCACGACCTCTTCATCGTCGCCGCCAACGGCCGCGCCTGCACCAATTTCGGCTATACCGAGGAAGAATTCCTGCGCCTGCGGGTGCCCGACATCGACAGCGGCTTCACCTATGCGCAGGAACTGGCCGGCCGCCTGGACGACGGGCAGACCCAGCTCCTGCGCATCAAGAAACGGCGCAAGGACGGCAGCACCTTCCCGGCCGACGTCCACATTTCGCGCTTCGAGGACAACGGCCACCAGTTTTTCCAGGCCATCATCCGCGACGTCACCGAGCGCGAGGAAACCCAGAACCGCCTGCGCGAACTGGCCACCCACGACACCCTGACCGGCTTGCCGAACCGCGCGCTGCTGGGCGAACGCGTGCAGCGCCTGTTCGATACCTGTCCGCACGATGCGACGGTGGCGACGATGTTCCTCGACCTCGACCGATTCAAGGAAGTCAACGATTCCTTCGGCCACGAGTTCGGCGATATTTTGCTGTGCGACGTGGCGGCGCGGCTGCGCCGGGTGCTGCGGCCGGGCGACGTCATCGCGCGCCTGGGCGGCGACGAATTCGTGATCGCGGCGCACTGCGCCAAGGGCAAGAACGCGGCCGCGCGCATCGGCGAGAAACTGCTCGACGTGCTGACCGCGCCGATCCACATTGCCGGCCAGGACGTGATCATCGGCGCCTCGATCGGCATCAGCCTGTTTCCCTGCGATGGACGCACCAAGGAGCAGTTGTTCCAGGCCGCGGACACGGCCATGTACCGCGCCAAGGCGGCCGGGCGCAACCGCTACCGCTTCTTCGAGCCCGAGATGGCGGTCGCCACGCGCGAACGCATGGCGCTGGAAACCTCGCTGCGCCCGGCACTGGCGCGCGGCGAGTTCGCGCTGCATTACCAGCCGCGCATCGACTTGCGCAGCATGGCCATGGTCGGCATGGAAGCACTGATCCGCTGGAACCATCCGGAGCGCGGCATGGTCTCCCCGGCGCAATTCATCCCGATCGCCGAAGAGACCGGCCTGATCGCGCCGATCGGACGCTGGGTGCTGCATGAAGCCTGCATGCAGACGCGGCGCCTGATGACGGAGTTCGATCGCGAAATCTGCGTGTCGGTGAACGTGTCGGCGCGCCAGCTGGCGCATGCGAGCTTTGTCGACGAAGTGCGCCAGACCCTGGCCGCATCCGGCATCCCGCCGCATTGCCTGGAACTGGAACTGACCGAGAGCGCGCTGATCGCCGACATCGAACGCACCGCCCTGATGCTGCACGAACTGCACGGCCTGGGCGTGAAACTGGCGGTGGACGATTTCGGCACCGGCTATTCGGGCCTGACCTACCTGCGCCGCTTCCCGATCGACGTGTTGAAACTCGACCGCTCGTTCATGGTGGGCGACGACGAGCGCATCAGCGCCTTCGATTTCATCAAGGCCTTCGTCGACATGGCCCATGCCCTGCACCTGGCAGTGGTAGCCGAAGGGGTGGAGACGCAGGATGTGGTGGAGTTCCTGCGCTCGGCCGCCTGCGACGAGGCGCAGGGCTACCACTTTGCGCGGCCGCTGACGCTGGCGGCGCTGCGGGACTACCTGGGCGCGCCCTGAACTACGGCGCGCCGCCGACGTCGTGCTCGCGCTCGTCGTCGCTGGGTTCTTCGTGCAGCGCCGTAAAACGTTCGGTCGCGGTGTCGTCCAGCGCGAAGCCGTCCTCGTCCCCTACCTCGGGCGGGTGCAGCATGTCGCGGATCAGCGCCGCCAGTTCGGGGGTATCCCACTCCTGGCCGGCGCGCTGGTGCGCTTCGATGAAATGGGTGATTTCGCGTTCCTGCTGCGCGCTCAGGGGCAAACCGCGAAACGCGGTGCCCGGATTCGGCTCATTCAACATGCTGGCCTCCTGCTGTTCCGGTTGCCCCACCCGTGGCATTCAATCTACGCCGATTCGGGCGGCGCGAGCGCACGTCAGTGCCTGCCCGGCGGCTGTCAATATTTTCAGCAGGCAAGAAAAAAGCGATAATCCCGGTTTCCCCATTCCAGCCACGACACGCCATGCCTGACCGCGATCTCCACGACACCCCGGCCGAAGCGCCCGCCAGCCCGTCCCGCCGCCGCATCTTCCAGGCCGCCGCAGCCGTCGGCCTGGGCGCCGGCCTGCCGCACGCCGACGCTGCCGCGCCGCGCCACGCGCCCAAGCCGGCGTCCTCGCTCGACGCCAAGCTCAAGGCGCACGTGAAAAACGTGGTCGTGATCTATCTCGAGAACCGCAGTTTCAACAACCTGTTCGCCAACTTCCCGGGGCTGGCCGCGCCGCTCCCAGGCAGCGCGCCGCAGAAGGACCGCGACGGCTCGACGTTGCCGGTGCTGCCGAAGATCTGGGGCGGCATGGTGCCGGGGCGGCAGGATGTCGGCGGCAAGGAATACCTGATCGGCGAGGACAAGATCGTCAACCTGCCGAACGCGCCGTTCGCATTGAAGGATGCCGAGGGCAAGCCCTTGCCGGAAGCGCTGGTCACGCGCGACCTGGTGCACAATTTTTATCACAACCAGATGCAGATCAACGGCGGCAAGAACGACGGCTTCGTCGCCTGGGGCGATTCCGGCGCGCTGGTGATGGGCCATTATGGCGAGACCGACAAGAACCTCGGCCTGTGGCAGATCGCCCGCGACTACACGCTGTGCGACAACTTCTTCATGGGCGCCTTCGGCGGCTCTTACCTGAACCACCAGTTCCTGATCAGCGGCCGCACGCCGGAATTCTTCAATGCGGCCGAGACCCCGGCGAAGAAAAAGATCGCCGTGCTGGAAGACGGGCCGCTGGGCCGCCGCCTGGCCGTGACGCCGGATTCGCCCAGGTCGGCGCTGGACGGCAAGCCCCACTTCGTCAACAACGGCCCCATCACGCCCGACGGCTATGCCGTCAACACGATGGCCCCGCCGTTCCAGCCGAGCTGGGTGCGCCCGGCGCCGGGCGGCGATCCGCAAGCGGCCGACCCGCTCGACCCATCGGTGCTGCCGCCGCAAAGCTACGACACCATCGGCGACCTGCTGTCGCGCGCGAAAGTCGGCTGGGCCTGGTATGGCGGCGCCTGGCAAGCGGCGATCGACGGCCGCGGCGCCGGCCAGCGCCCCAACTTCCAGCACCATCATCAACCTTTCAATTACTTCCGCCAGTTCGCGCCGGGCACCCAGGCGCGCGCCGAGCACCTGCGCGACGGCGGCCTGGGCGACAGCCCGATCTCGAACCGCTTCATCGCCGACGCCGTCGCAGGCAAGCTCCCGGCCGTCGCCTTTTACAAACCGCAGGGCAACCTGAACCTGCATGCCGGCTATTCCGACATCGAATCGGGCGACGCCCACATCGCCAACGTGATCGAGCACCTGAAAAAGTCGCCGCAATGGAAGGACATGGTCGTCGTCATCACCTTCGACGAGAACGGCGGCTGGTGGGACCACGTGGCGCCGCCCGAGGGCGACCGCTGGGGCCCGGGTTCGCGCATTCCGGCGATCGTCGTCTCGCCGCATGCGAAGAAGGGCGCGGTCGACCACAATTTCTACGACACGACCTCGATCCTGCGCTTCATTTCGCGCCTGCACGGCTTGCCGCGCCTCGAAGGCCTGGCGACGCGCGACGCCGCCTTTGCCGCGCGTGGCGCCCGCGGCCCCGGCGACCTGACGGCGACCCTCAGCTTCCGCTGAACGACGCGCCTATTTTTTTGTATTCCTGGAATTGTTGCTAAAAGGCTACCGCGCGCCGGGTAATCGAACGCGGCGGTACATTAGTTGTTGGCTCGATAACACGCTCGCAAGCGTGCAGGGTAGCCGATACCACATGTCACAGGAGCGGCGCATCGGAGACACGATGCTGCTCCTTTACCAATCCCCAGGAGAGCATCATGCAAAAGAATAAAGCGTTGAAAGGACTGCTCGCCATCTCGGCCGCAGCCGCCATGTTCGCCACCGTCGGTGTCCAGGCACAAGTTACTGCCCAGAACCCGAGCACCCAGAAAATGACGGACGCAAATCCGTCGACCCAGGTCGGCAAGACCAACACGGCAATGCCAAAGCACGCGGCCCACGACCAGAGCGGCGCCGGCATGAGCGGCAGCACCGGCACCGGCGCGACCGGCATGTCGGACACGATGGCAGGCCAGTCGGGCACGAAAGGCGCCATGGCCGCCGGCGACATGAAAATGAGCAAGATGGATACCAAGGCTATCATGGACATGGCGATGGTGAACATGGCCGAAGTCGAGATGGGCAAAATGGCTCAAAGCAAGAGCCAGAATGCCGAAGTCAAAACCTTCGCCCAGCAAATGATCGACGATCACGGCAAGGGCCTGACGGAAGTGCAAGCCGTGGCGCAAGCCAAGGGCATCACCCTGCCGACCGAACTCGACGCCAAGCACAAGGCGATGGCGGCCAAGCTGGCCAAGCTCGACGGCGAGAAGTTCGACAAGGAGTACATGAAAATGGGCGGCACGGGCGGCCACAAGGATGCGCTGGCCATGCTGAACAAGACCGAAAAAGGCGCCAAGGATGCCGACGTCAAAGGCCTGGCCACCAAGATGAAGCCGACCGTCGAACAGCACCTGAAGGCTGCCCAGCAAATGCCGGCTGCCAAGCCAGGCACCACGTCGGGCAAGTAAGCTTGGTTCGATTGTTCGTTGCACGCGTTGACAGACAGCGCGCGTGACGGCAGCAAGCGCGCGCCGGGAGCAATCCTGGTGCGCGCTTTTTTTATGAATGCACGAGCGGCCAATCCGACGTCCACCCTTCATCCCGCCGCAGGCTGACGTATACTTGCGCGATGACGAACACCCGCTGCAGCTGGGCCAACCCGGCCAATCCCCGCTACCTCGACTACCACGACCACGAATGGGGCGTGCCCTGCCACGACGAGCGGCGCCTGTTCGAGATGCTCAACCTCGAGGGCGCCCAGGCCGGCCTGTCCTGGGAAACCATCCTCAACAAGCGCGACAGCTACCGCGCCGCCTTCGACGACTGGGACGCGGAAAAAATCGCATGCTACGACGACGCCAAGGTGGCCGAGCTGCTGGCCAATCCCGGCATCGTGCGCAACCGCCTGAAAGTGGCGGCGGCGATTACCAATGCGCGCGCCTATCTCGCCTTGCGCGCCGAAGGCCTGACGCTCGACAGTTATTTATGGGCCTATGTCGACGGCCAGCCGCTGGTGGGCGAGTGGCCGGACGGCGCGCGGCCCACCAAGACGGCGCTGTCCGACCGGCTCTCGAAAGACCTGGCCAAACGCGGTTTCAAATTCGTCGGCTCGACCATCGTCTACGCTTACATGCAGGGCATCGGCATGGTCGACGACCACCACCCGCGCTGCTTCCGCCACGCAGGAGCGAAGTGAACACTGCGCGCTTCTGGCAGGGCCGCGAACGCTATACGGTGTTCGACACCGCCTACGGCAACGGCGCGCGCGTGGCGGCGCTGATCGCAGCCTGGCGCGACGACCCCGAGCGTCCCGACAGCCTGCACATCGTGGCCCTGGCCGACGGCATGCTGCCGGGCTTCCACCGCATCCCGCAGCAAGACGCGGCGGTCACGCTCGACCTGATCAACGCGCCGCTCGACGCCGCGCTGGCCCAGCTGGCCGCGCGCATCGATTTCGTGCAACTGCAAGGACTGCGCGGACCGAACACCGGCTTTGCGCGCGGCCTGGCGCGCCTGGCCGCGGTCGACGCCCGGCTCGCATTCGACTGGCTCGAACAGGAGCAAGTGGCCGCGCTGATGGCGCAGGGCTTCGTCTTCGAACAGGGCGGGGCGCGCTTCGCCAGCCGCAAGCCGCGCCAGCCCTTGCCGCCGGTTCCGGCGCGCCGGGCAGTCGTGATCGGCGCCGGCCTGGCCGGCTGCGCGGCGGCCGAGCGCCTGTGCGCGCGCGGCTGGGAGGTGACGCTGGTCGAGCGCCATGCTGGCGCGGCGCGCGAGGCCTCCGGCAACCTGGCCGGCATCTTCATGCCGCTGCTCTCGAAAGACGACAACATCCCGACCCGCCTGACGCGCGCCGCCTACCTGTACGCGCTGCGCTACTGGGAGACCCTGGGTGGCATCGGCCGCGCCATCGAAGGCGCGCAGTGCGGCGTGATGCAGCTGGCGCGCGACGCAGCGCATGCCGACGCCTCGCGCGCGATCGCGGCCGGCGACCCCTATCCGCGTGCGTTTGCCGAATGGCTTGAAGCGCCGCAGGCGCAAAAGCTGCTCGGCTTGCCGGCGCCCGGCGGCGCCTGGCTGTTCCGCCAGGGCGGCTGGGCGCGGCCAGGCAGCGTTTGCGCAGCGATGCTGGACGCCTGCGGCGCGCGCCTGACGCGGCGCTTCGGCGCCGGCAGCGTGACCTTGGTGCGCGCCGGCGAGGAGTGGGAGGTGCGCGGCGCCGATGGTGCTGTCATCGCACGCGCGGCCACCGTGGTGCTGGCGGGCGGGGCGGACTCGATCCGGATCGCACAAGCGTCCAGGTTGCCGCTGGCCGCGCTGCGCGGCCAGGTCACCCACCTCGATGCGGCCACGCTGCCGCAGCTGCCCTTCGTGCTGTGCCGCGAAGCCTACCTGACGCCGGCGGCGGGCGGCATCGCCTGCGCCGGCGCGACCTATGACCTCGATGCCGACCCGAACTTGCGCGCCGCGAGCCAGCAGGAAAACCTGGAGCGCCTGCGGGCGCTGATATCCACGCCGGACGCAGGCGCCGGCGCGCCGCTGGCCGGGCGCGTCGGTTTTCGCTGCGTGGCGCCGGACCGGCTGCCGCTGGTCGGCGCGCTGCCCGATTTCGACGCCGCCGGCAGCACCGAGCGCCTGCGCGACCTGCCGCGCCATCCGGGTCTGTTCAGCCTGCTCGGCTACGCATCACGCGGCCTGATCTGGGCGCCGCTGTGCGCCGAACTGCTGGTCTCGCGCCTGGAGAACGCGCCCTTGCCGCTGGAGACCTCGCTCGTCGACGCCCTCGATCCGGCCCGTTTCGTGTTGCGCGCACGCCGCACCGGACGCGTTCAAACGCCATTTGCCCCCGATTAAGCGTGTTCGCGCTGGTGCAAGCCAAATTGTGTCCCACAGCCAGCGTATAATTAACGCAAGGCAACTTTTTTGCGATGGACACCCGTGGACGACACCGCACCCTCCCAGGACTTGCTCCTGTTCCTGGCCTCGACGGCCCACGACATGAAGAATTCGATCAGCGTGCTGTCCGGGACGCTGGAGCGGCTGCTGGCCGATGCGGGGCCGCGCGAGGATGTAGTCTATACAGCGGCCTACCCGCAGATGGCGCAGATGCTGTACCAGACGCGGCGCCTGAACGACAACCTGATGCAGCTGCTGGCCCTGTATAAACGGGTCGGCACGCCGGAGTATCCGTTCGACGTGCAGCCGATCGAGACGGCGCAACTGCTCGCGCAGGTGGTCGCCCTGGGCCAGGTGCTGCTGGCCGCGAAGGGCATCGTGCTGGAGGTCGACGCCGCGCCCGACCTGATCTGGCATCTCGACGAAGACCTGATCGTCGGCGTCGTCTCGCATGCCGTCAACAACGCCGCCCACTACACGCGCGACCGCATCCGGCTGTCGCTGCGCGAGCACGACGGGCTGCTCGAGATCGCGGTCGAGGACAACGGCGCCGGCTATCCGCAGGCGCTGCTCGACGCCGGCGCGGCCGGCCTGTCCGGGGCCGTCAGCGGCATCGACTTCCGCACCAACAGCGCGGGCCTGGGCCTGTACTTTTCGCGCGAAGTGGCGCGCATGCACCGCCACCGCGGACGCGAGGGCAGCGTGCGGCTCGCGAACGGCGGGGCCTTGGGCGGCGGCTGCTTCATCGTGAGCCTGCCATGAGCGCGGTCCTTCCCGCCAAGGCCGAGCCGATCGACTGGGCCGGCAAGAACTACCTGGTGGTCGACGACTTCATCGGCGTGCGCCAGCTGCTGCGCGAGAGCCTGCGCAGCCTGGGCGCGCGCAACATCGACCAGGCGGCCAGCGGCGGCGAAGCGATGGGCCTGCTGGCCAAGATCCGCTACGACGTGGTGCTGTGCGATTTCAATTTAGGCGACGGCAAGAACGGCCAGCAGGTGCTGGAAGAAGCGCGCGTGCGCAACCTGCTGCTGCCCTCGAGCGTGTGGATGATGGTGTCGGCCGAAAAGAGCGTCGAATCGGTGATGGGCGCGGCCGAGCACCAGCCGGACGCCTACCTGGTGAAACCGATCACCGAAGGCGTGCTGCTCACGCGCCTGAACCGCGCCTGGCACCGCAAGCAGGTGTTCCGCCCGATCGACCAGGCCTATGCCGAAAAGGACTACCTGCGCGCGGCCCGCCTGTGCGACGAGCAGATCGAGGCGAGCCGGGTGCACGAAATCGAGCTGCTGCGCATGAAGGCGCGCCTGATGGAAAAGAGCGGCGAGCCGGAAAAGGCGCGCGAAGCCTACGAGCGCGTGCTGGCCCAGCGCGAGTACCAGTGGGCGCGCGCGGGACTGGCCAAGATCCGTCTCGCCAACGGCGAATTCGAGCAGGCGCGCCAGATGTTCCAGGGCGTGATCGCCGAGAACCGCTATTACATCGACGCCTACGACCAGCTGGCGCTGGCCTGGCAAGGCATGGGCAAGCTCGAAGAAGCCTGCTCGATCCTGGAGCGCGCCGCGAAGCTGTCGCCCAATTCGGTGCCGCGCCAGCGCAACCTGGGGCAGGTCTGCCTGAAGCTCGGCAATGTCGGCATGGCCGAGAAGGCCTTCCGCAAGTGCATCGCGGTCGGCGAGTATTCGGTGCGGCGCACGCCCGACGCCTACCTCGGCCTGGCGCGCGTCTGCGGCCTGAAGAACGAACCGAAGGAAGCGCTGGCCTGGCTGCAGGCGGCGCTGCGCGAGTTTGGCGAGCCGAGCGGCGAGCTCTATCCCGACATCGACCTGCGCGCCAAGATCACCGAAGGCCTGGTCTACCACGAGAGCGGCGACTACCGCCGCGCGCGCAAGGCGGGCGACGAACTCGAAGCCCTGCTCGGCGCCCGCGCGGAACGTCCCGACACCGCCACCTGCCTCGAGATGGCGACCCTGCTGTTCGCGGTCGGTGTCAAGGAAGCCCCAAGCGAACTGCTGTGCTACCTCATCCGCAACAACCACGACAACGCGCTCCTGCTCGACGAGGTGCAGGCGATCTTCGACAAGGCGCGCCTCACGGAGGAGGGCGGGGACTTGATCCGCTCCTCGAAAAAGGAAGCGGCCGACCTGATGAACCAGGGTGTGCTGCTCTGGAAGACCGGCAAGCTCAAGGAAGCCGTCGACTGGATGCGCGAAGCGCGCGCCAGGCTGCCGAACAACCAGCGCATCCTGTTCAACGCGGCGCAGGTACTGGTCTCGCACATGCGCGAGCGCGGCCACGACGAAGCCCTGGCGCTGGAAGCGCACGAGGTGCTGGCCCACGTCGACCGCCTGCAGCCGGGGCAGCAGCGCTTTGCGCAGTTGATGGAGCAGCTGGCGGAACTGGCGCCCAAGCCGGAAGCGCCGGCGCCCGCGGTCGACACGGCCGCATGACCGTTAGCGGAACGCGTCGCGCGTGACCGGCACTGGCGGCACTGGCGGCACTACCGGCGCTGGCGCCGCTGCCAGCAGCCCATGCTCGCGCAGCAGATGGTCACATAAGGTCGCCACGTCATGCCCGCCGCCAGCCTGCGCCGATGCCGCAGCGGCCTTGGCCAGCGCCGACCTGGTGATGTGGTAGCCCAGCGCCCGGTAACTCTCGAACTGCGCCTCGTCGAACCACTGGTCCGCCGTGCTCTGGTGCGGGTAGGCGGGATTGGCCTTGCGGTAATTGAGTACGTCCGCATTCTCGGAGCCGACGATCGCCGGCTTGATGTACAGGAGCGTGCCGTCGAGGCCATCGGGATCGACATGGCTGTAGCGGATCGCGCCCACCGCGCAGCTGGCGCCGCACAGGCCCGAGTCCTTGATCAGGTCCATTTTCGAGACGTCGAGGTCGATGGAGACGTGCAGGTCGGTGGCGCATTTGCGGATCGCATTGCCCAGGTCCTCGAAGGCCATCTGCTTGTCGCTGGCGACATCGACCGCGACGATCAGGCGGGTGCGGCGGCGTACCAGTTCGTAGATGCCGAGGTTTTCGAAATGGCCGCCATCCGATAGATACACGTAGTTGGCGTCGGCATTCGTCATGCCGAACAATTCCGCGATCAGGCTGAACAAACCGATGCCGGGCGAGGAGCGGGTCCAGGCGGCTTTCAGGGGATTCGGGCACCAGCGGCCGAGGCGCACGTTAAACATCGTCATCAGGAAGTTCAGCGGCGGCGAGGAGTGGGTGCCCATGTTCGGGCTGGCCGCGGCGCCCGACAGGGCCACCGCCATCCCGAGGCGCACGGTGGCGTCGTCGTCGCCGGCGCTTGAACCGGACGCGTATTCGCGGGTGGGGCGGTAGACGCCGCGCTGGGCGTCGCGCAGGCCGCCATGCACTCCTTGCCCCGGCATCAGCGGCATCTCGAAGCCGCAAAAGCGCGGCGTGAAGACGAAGGAGGCTGCCTTCCTGGTCTGCCACGCCAGTTCCTCGCCGCTCACCAGGTTCAGCGCCGTGTTGACGATGTGGTAGGGACGCTGGTTTTCCAGGTCGGCCAGCTGCGGGTCGTCGCCCGGATCGAAGCCCGTGAACGGGTGCGGTTTGCGCTGCGCGCTGCTGGCGCCGAAATAGGCGCGCACCAGGCGGTTCCGGTACAGCATGTACAGCGAAAACTTGTTGATGTCGACGCGCCAGCCGAGCAGCAAGGCCGCGCCCAGGAAGCAGCAGAAGGCGATCGCCAGCGTGCTGCCGTTCGTCGCCAGGGTCGCGTTCGCGTGGGCGGCATACACGCAGGGCAGCGAGACCGGCGCGGGGCAGGCCAGGTGCGGCATGGCGACCACCGCCTGCACCATGCTCGAGAGCAGGGCGAAGATGCCGATGGTGAAAAAATACGGCGCCAGGCGGGCGACGATCTCGCGCTTGGCGCAGTTGCCGTCGCGCTTGCCGGTGGCGCTGCCGCTGCCGGCCTTCAGGCCCATCCAGGTCATGGTCAGCCAGCCGAGCGCGGTGCCGGCGTTGACCAGCGGCGCATAGGTCAGCCAGGCCCAGTGCAGCAGCGGCGCGCAAAAGAAGGCGACGCCGAAAATGATCACCCAGGCCAGCGAAAAGATCGAGGACCAGGCGCCTTGCCGGCTCCACCATTCGCGGCTGGCGTCGCTGTACAGGGAGCCGATCAGGCCGATCATCAGCGTCATCGTCACCGAGAACAGTGTCATCATCAGCGGCATGCCGAAGGTGCCCAGCGCAATGGCGTTGTTCAGGATCGGGTGTTCCCGCGGATTGGGCAGCAGCGCCAGGCCCGCCAGCAGCAGCAGGGCGCCGGCCGCCAGCGCCCCGACCGCGCACACGAAGTGGCTCAAGCCTTCCTTGAGTTCGGTGCGCGAGATGTCGGGGATCGGCGAATGGCAGCGCAGGCGCTGCTCGAGCGCCATCACTGCGCCGCATAGCACCAGCAGGACGGCGGCGGCAGGGCAGAGGCGCCAGGCCAGCAGCTGCGCCAGTTCGATCGAGGCCAGGTGGGCCACCGCGCCGGGTGCGAATTCGAGCGCGCTCGAGAGCGACAGGCTGGCGACGCAGGCCGCCCCCGCGCCGCACAGCACATAGCCGGCGCCGCAATACGGGCTGGTGCGGTCGTGCGCCAGATACCAGCCGCTGGCCCAGACAATGAAATACACCAGCCCCGGCACCAGCAGCCAGGCCGCGCCCCAGCCGTGAAAGCGCGTCGGCAAGCCCGCTTCCCACAGCAGCGGCACCGCGCCGCCATGGCGCCACAGGCCGATGCTGACCAGGAAGCCCGCCGCCAGCAGCGGCAGGTTAATGCAGCGCAGCACCGCGCCTTGCTCCAGCGGGAAGCGGCGCAGGCCGCGCGAGCTCTCCGGTTTGCTCGAGATGGAGAGCGCGATGCAGAACACGGCGAACAGGAACAGCGCCGTGCCGGCCAGCCAGATCGCATCCGACCAGGCCGCCCAGGGCCCGCCCGGCTTGATCACGCGGTGCACGGCCCAGATGGCGAAACGCGGCAGGATCAGCAGCGCGCACAGCCAGGCCACCAGCATGGCCAGGTTCAGGCAGGTGTTGCGCACGTAGGTGCCGATCAGTGTCCAGGTGTCGGCGCTGAAGGTGCCGCTTTTCGGGGACAGGTAATTGCTGTACTGGCGCAGGAACTGGATCTCGACCGCTTCGCTTGCCACCGCCTGGCCGGCCGCGCCGGGCGTCAGCATCGCTTCCACGGCGGCCACGTCGCCGCCCCGTTCGCGGATGCATTTCGAGAGCCAGCCGCCGATGAAGCCGCCGCCCGAGACGGTCGACAGGTAGTCGAAGCCGCGCAGCAGGCGCAGCTCGGCCAGCGCCTGCAGGGCGCCGAGGTTGAAGGTGGCGCTGCGCACGCCGCCGCCGGAGAGCGCCAGGCCCGACAGCGTGGACGCGTGGGCGCGCGCGCGCAGGGCGTCCATGGACGCCGGCTGCACGTCTTCGGGGCCGCCGCTGGGGTTGTCCTGGCCGGGGCGCAGCAGGCCCAGTTCGTTCTGGAAGACTTCGCTGAAGGCGGTGCCGCAGCATGCGTTCAGGCGGCGCCAGGTCGCCTCGTCGAGGGCGCCGCCGCCGGGAAGATGCTGCTGCCTGCGAAACAGGGCGATCGCATCGGCCAGTTCGTCGAGGCGCCGGGCGCCGGGCGGAACCGGGCAGCCGGCGCTGTCGAGCTTGCGGCGCAGATCGGCGACCTGCTCCGCTGTGAGCGAGGAAAAATCGAGGGTGGACATGCCGGCCTCCAACAGGAAAACGCGGCGGCCGGATACCCCGGCCGTGTTGTCAAGTTCAACACGGCGAGGATGGATGTGATGCCCGTCAAATCAACACATGGGCTCGCAAGCGCAGCTTATTTGCGCTGCGATCAAGCTTTATCGGATTTTGTCCGGGAAGGTTTCTGCGAGGAAGCGCCGGGCGTACCGCCGGCGTCGCCGCCGGTCGTGCGCTGGGCCGGATCGGGCGCGGCGTCTGCCTTCTTGCCGGCGGCCGGCTTGTCGGCCGGGTCCTTGCCGGGTGCGCCGCCATCGGCCGGCATCGCACTCGCGACCGCCTTGCTGAACTGGTCCTGCAACACGTTCCACCAGGCGATCGCGGCCGGCATCATGGCGTCCGGCGTCGCGGCGTTCGCCGGGGCGGCCTGGGGCGGCGGCGTGCCCGCCTGCTGGACGCCGGCGGGATTGAAGAATGCGGAGAAGGGCGGCAGCGAGGCGGTCTGGTCGCCTTTCTGGCCCATCGCCTGCGCCATGCTCTCGCTCATCGACTTCAGGGTGGCCAGGGTGCCGCGCTGGACTTCGAGCGCCTGGATCGAGGTGCGCAGCATCGACAGGTTCAGGTTGAGCCAGGTTTCGACCGCCTTCAAATCCGTGATGCGCTTGTCGAGGTCGTCGGTGGAGAGGGCAGGGGCGCCCGGTGCGGACATGCCGGGCACGCCCATTCCGCCCCAGAGGTTTTTCACGAACTCGAGCGTATCGGTCATGCCTGGCACGGTCTGCGAGGGAGGTTTGAGCATGTGAGTCTCCATATGGTTGTCGTCCTAGCGTAGCAGATAAATAACACCTGTACAAAGCATGGGCGCGACTGTCGAGCGGCAAGCAAGCACGTGGACGGGTACACTAGGCAGCATGGGTATTGTTTCCGTCATCTCCCGCCAACGCCGCGCATTGTGGCTCGGCGCGCTGATCGTTCTGCTGCACGTTGCGCTGTTCTCCTTCGTTGCGGGGACGGTCGCGCTGCCGCGCCTGCCCACCTCGAACGGCATCGAATTCGTGCAGGCGCAGCTGCTGCCGGAGCCGCCGCCTGCGCCTGTGCCGCCGCTTGAACCCTTGCCGCAGCCGGCACCGCTGCCGCCGCCGCCCCTGCCCAAGCTGGCCCTCGACACCGTACCTGCCGTCAACGAGGACGCCATCGGGCCGTCCGTCGAGGAGGGCGGCGACGGGGTGCTGGCCGAAGTGATGGCCAAGGTCGACACTGCCGCCGCCGAGCCGCCGCTCACGCCGGCGCCGGCCGAACCGGCGCCCCCGCCGGTGCCGCCAGTGCCGCCTGCGCCTGAGGCGCGCCGCTACAAGGTCGACGTGCCGCCGCCCGCGAAAATCCTGATGGACGTGGCACGGGTCGATGCCGACGGCACCCGCTGGAGCGGAGAGGCGCAGCTGGCCTGGACCTTCCGCGACGACAGCTACCGGATCGAGTTCGAGGCCGGCATCCGCGTCGTCTTCACGCGCGTGAACCTGGCCGTGCTGACCAGCGAAGGCGCGCTGGCCGCCACCGGTTTTGCGCCGGTCAAGATGACGGAAAAGCGGCGCGGACGGGCGCTGACCGCGACCCATTTCGACTGGCAGCACGACAAGATCACCTTCTCGTCCTCGCAAAAGACGGTGCCCCTGGTGGCGGGCGCCCAGGACAAGGCCAGCGTGCCGCTGCAGCTGGCGGCGATCGCGCGCGGCGATGCGGCCCAACTCGCCGGCGACATCGACATCCAGGTGGGAGAGGACCGCGACGCCGTCGTGTTCCGCTTCGTCGTGGTCGGGCAGGAAGAGATCGACACCAAACTCGGCAAGCTGCAGACCGTCCACCTGTCGCGCCCGCCGAAAGAGGGTTCTTACCGCTCGCGCCTGGACGTCTGGCTGGCCCCGAGCCGGGGCTGGTATCCGGTGCAGATTCGCAATACGGAGGCCAACGGTGCAGTGACCACGCAAACCGTGAATAATATAGCTCTCATCGATACAGGAAAATGATAATGCGAAGCAATCTCTTGAAAGGCGGCGTGTTGGCTGCCGTGCTGGCGCTGGGGGTGTCCGCCCAGGCCGCGGCCCCTGCCAAGCGCGCGGTCGAGCTGCCGCCTTCGGCCGACCTGGCCTACGAACTCACTGCCCAGCAGCGTGGTATTGGCCTGAAAGGCGAAGCCCTGATCGCCTGGCGCGCCGGCGACGGCAAGTACGACGTCAACGTCGAAGCGCGCGTGCAATTGCTCGGCAAACTGACCGAATACCGCAGCCGTGGCGTCATCGATAACTATGGCCTGGCGCCCGACGAGTTCTACGAGAAGCGCTACCGCAAGGACGCGACCACGACCAAATTCGACCGCGACGGCAAGACCATCGACCTGATCGATGCAAAAGAGCCCTACGTTATGAAGGGCGGCGAGCAGGACCGCGCCTCGGTCACCTGGCAACTGGCCTCGGTGGCGCGCGCCGCCGGCGAAGCGCGCTTCAAGCCGGGCAGCGAATGGAGTTTCATTGTCGCCGGCCGGCGCGATGCCGAACCCTGGACCTTCAGGGTCGTCAAGCGCGAGAAGATCCAGACCGCGATGGGCGAATTGGACACCTTGCTGGTGACGCGCGAGCCGCGCGGCGACGGCCGCAGCGAAGGCGTCGACATCTGGCTGGCTCCCAGCCAGGAGTGGTATCCGGTCAAATTGCGCTTCCGCGACAGCGAGCGCGAGACGATCGAGCAGACAGTGACGAAAATTATGCGGAAGTGATTGTTCGGCGTGATGCAGGCTTGTCGTTATTGCATCACGCAAAAATTTTGCTGTGTCAATTCCACCAAGCCGGCCTGGGTCCGGCGCCAATCCCCTCCTAGTTGCCGGTTCTTAACTGTTATACTTGGCGCCCCCGCGGATAGGCCGGTCCAGCCTGCCTGATGTTCCGCGCTTGCAAAACTGGTATCCCACATGATCGACATACAGGCAGCCGCGGCACTCGGCGCGGAACCCCATGGCATCGCACACGACGAGCTCGACCCGCTCGCGGTGCATTTCCAGAACGGCATCGCACCGGACGAAATCGAGCAGGTCTTCCACCTGAAGCGCGCGCAGCCGATGCTGGCCGCGTTCACGGCGCTGTTCCACGGCACCCAGGACGGCGTGCTGGTGCGTCTGCTGGTGCTGCGCGAGCTGGCCGCCGACACCGACAGCGCCGCCTTCTCGCGCGCCGACATCAACCAGAAGCTCGCCTACCTGATTCCGGAAAGCCTGGAAACGGTGCTGAACCGCCTGCGCACCCACGGCCTGCTGGCCTGGGATGCGCCCGCCGCCGTCTACCGCATCACGCCGCTGGCGAGGAATGTGCTCTCCGCACTGGACACCCTGATCGCCCTGGCCAAGCCGGACGAAGACGATGCCGAGATGGGCTTCCTGCTGTCGCAGGTGGCCGGCGCCCAGGCGGTCGGCGGCGTCACCGTCGAGCAGCTGCGGCATTTGCTGGGCCGCCTGATCGAACTGACCGAGGAATTCCGCGACGCCATCGCCTCCGGTTCCGAATTCAAGCTGCGCACCTCGCAGGCGAAGTGGCACCTGGCCTGCGACTGGGTCGAAAAGGGCTCCGTCATCCTGCGCGCGATCACCTCCGACGAGCGCGCCGATTCGGCCACCCACAAGGCGGCCCAGGCCATCGGCCGCGCCCAGAGCGCTTTGCTGAATATGCAGGGCATGTTCTCGCGCGCGCTGAACCAGATCGAGCGCCAGCGCGTGCACCTGGGCCAGTCCGGCCTGTCGACCACCGACGTCAAACGCTGGCTGCTGGCGCACGACGACCTGGCCGGCCTGGCCGAAGGCGCGATCGACCGTCCGGTGGTGCCGCTGTTCGGCACGCCGGCCGAGATGATCGACGTGGCCGAAACCGAACTGCTGCTTGAACGCGCCATCGTCGTCGGGCCGAAGGGACTGCCGAACGGCGAAGACGCGCCCTTGACCATCAACGACAACCCGGCCATGCAGGCTGAGCTGAACGACTGGATCAACAAGCTGGCCGACTTCGCCAACCTCGGCAACTTCCCCGAGTTTTCCGACACCGGCCCGAAGAAGGTGCAGCTGCACGAATCCTTGCTGCCGGCCGGCTTCGCGCTGGCGTCCTACCGCGCTTCCCTGCTGCCGCTGCTGGGCGACGCCAGCGAAGCGAGCCTGCAGGGCGCGACCGCCGAACTGGCGCGCCTGCCGATCCGCTTCGAGACGCGCGACGAAATGGTGCAGCTCGACGACCCGGAAGTGGCCGCCATGTCCTTTGCAACCCTCTCTTTAGATCTCGACAACGGTACGCCCAATGAATGACGACGCACAAATCCTGATCGCGCGCCTGCTCACGCACCAGACCCT
>Ga0213836_100654_pt1 | contig 26805 bp, 27 predicted proteins | sample SWPATP03_FD_160578 | JGI IMG/M metagenome (GOLD analysis project Ga0213836, IMG submission 160578) | Coastal seawater microbial communities from Marineland, Florida, United States - SWPA TP0 #3 | ecosystem: Environmental > Aquatic > Marine > Coastal | place: USA: Florida | collected 2016-08-05
TTGCTGACCCTCGGGCGCCCGGTATTTCTCGGACTCGAAGTAGAGCTCCATCTCGTGGCCGCCGATGCCGGTGAAGCGGTAGGCCTTGCCGTGGCCCACATCGCCATCGATCCAGCGCCCCTGAACACCATAGGCTTCGAGGGCGGCGACACGACGCTCCAGAGCCTGGGGGCTCATGGCTCGCCAACCCACATGACCAAGCCCGGCCTGGTGGGAGGCGGTGAGCTTCAGCGAGGTGAGATCATGGTCGCCCCAGGCGCGCAGAAAGGCGCTGTCACCCTCGGTGGCCACGACATCGAGACCGTAGACTTCGGTGAAAAAGCGCAGGCTCTCGTCGAATTTGGGCGTGAGCAGCTCGGCGTGGCCCAGCTTGGCGATGTCGTAGATCGGTTCCTGGTAGGACATCTCTTGTACTCCCGTTGAGTTGGCAGGTCGCTGCTGTTGTTGTGTTTGGGATGGCGAAATCGCCAGGGGTCATCGATGCGTCATATCCAGCGCGACGTCGACGATCATGTCCTCCTGGCCGCCGACCATCTGGCGGCGGCCCAGCTCCACCAGGATATCCATGGTCTTCAGGCCATAGCGCTCTGCAGCGGCCTCGGCGTGACGCAAAAAGCTGGAGTAGACGCCGGCATAGCCCAGCGCAAGGGTCTCGCGATCGACACGAACCGGCCGATCCTGCAGAGGGCGAACGATATCGTCGGCGGCGTCCATCAGGGTGTAAAGGTCACAGCCGTGATCCCAGCCCAGGCGCTCGGCGACGGCGATGAACACCTCGAGCGGAGCATTGCCGGCGCCGGCACCCATCCCGGCCAGGCTGGCATCGACCCGGTCGCAGCCCTCCTCCACCGCGACGATGGAGTTGGCCACACCCAGGCTCAGGTTGTGGTGAGCATGAATGCCGGTCTGGGTGCTCGGGTCGAGCGCATCCTTGAGCGCCCGGAATCGCTCGCGCACCCCCTCCATGGTCAGGGCACCACCGGAGTCCACTACATAAAGGGTCTGGGCGCCGTAACTCTCCATCAGCTTGGCCTGTTCGGCGAGCCCCCTGGGCGTCTGCATATGGCTCATCATCAGGAAGCCTACGGTATCCATACCGAGCTTGCGGGCATGCTCGATATGCTGGCGGGAGACGTCGGCCTCGGTGCAATGGGTGGCGATGCGAGCCCCCCTGGCACCGGCGGCATAGGCGGCGTCCAGGTCGTGGACGGTACCAATGCCAGGTAGCAACAGGGTGGTGATCATGGCGTGCTCCACTACCTCGGCTACTGCGGCGATCCACTCCACGTCGCGGTGAGCGCCGAAGCCGTAGTTGAAGCTGGAGCCTTGCAGGCCGTCGCCGTGGGCCACCTCGATGGAGTCGACTCGGGCGGCGTCGAGGGCACGAGCGATGCGTCGGGCATCGTCCAGGCTGTACTGGTGGCGCACCGCATGGCTGCCATCGCGCAGGGTAACGTCGGAGATGTAGAGTTTTTTGCTCATGATGGAGCTCCTCAAGCGGTGGCGGCAAGCAGGCGGGTCTCGGCCAGACGCTCGGCGCAAGCCTTGGCAGCGGAGGTCATGATGTCCAGGTTGCCGGCATAGGCAGGCAGGTAGTGAGCAGCGCCTTCCACTTCCAGGAAGATGGAGGTCTTGAGGCCGCTAGCCTTGCCGATGCCGGGAACGTTCAGCGGCGCCTCGGCCGAAATCTCCTCGAATTGCACCCGCTGCTTGAGGCGATAGCCGGGCACATATTGCTGGACCATGCGGACCATCTCCTCGACGGAAGCCTCGATGGCGGCTCGGTCAGCCGACTCGGAGAGTACGAAGACGCTGTCACGCATCAATAGTGGCGGCTCGGCGGGATTGAGGATGATGATCGCCTTACCGCGTTCGGCCCCGCCGCAAACCTCGATGGCCTTCGAGGTGGTTTCAGTAAATTCGTCGATATTGGCACGGGTGCCGGGGCCGGCGGACTTGCTGGAAATGGAAGCGACGATCTCGCCGTAATGCACCTTGGCGACCCGAGCAACGGCTGCCACCATGGGGATGGTAGCCTGGCCACCGCAAGTGACCATGTTGATGTTGGGGGCGTCCAGGTGCTCGTCCAGATTGATGGGGGGGATCACGTAGGGGCCGATGGCCGCGGGGGTCAAGTCGACCACCCTGATGCCGCGGGCCGTGAGCAGCTCGCTGTGGCGCCGGTGGGCGCCGGCGGAGGTGGCATCGAAGACGATCTTGATCTCGTCGATGTGGTCCATGGCCAGCAGCCCGTCGATGCCCTCGGCGGTGATGGGCACGCCAAATCTCTGTGCCCTGGCCAGGCCGTCGGAGGCGGGGTCGATGCCCACCATGGCGCCCATCTCCAGGTACTGGCCGTGACGCAGGATCTTGATCATCAGGTCGGTGCCGATGTTGCCGGAGCCGATGATGGCGACTTTGACTTTCTGGCTCATGCTGGAGTCCTCACTGCTGCCGTGAGCGGCGTTGCTGCATGGTTTCCCCACCTACACCCCAATGGGTGGCGGGGTACTCCTGGACCAGCACCCGTACACTCTCCAGGGGGGCGTCCAGGCTCTCGCTGATGGCACGGGCGACATTCTCGATAAGCCTCTGCTTCTTCTCGGCATCACGGCCTTCGATGATGTTGATGGTGGCGATCGGCATGGTCACTCCTCCACATGGAAACCGAGGCTGCCTAGCTGCTGCATTTCCAGGCGCACGTATTGTCCGGGCTCTAGCCACTCGGCGGCAGTAGCGCCACCAGCCAGCACGATGTCGCCGGCACGTAGCGGCTCGCCGGCCTGGGCGGCCAGGCGTGCGGCAGCCACCAGCGAACGGATGGGGTTGCCAAGAATGGCAGCGGTTGAACCGACATGACGAGTCTGGCCGTTGAAACTCATGGCCAGCCCCAGGTTGGTAAAATCGATCCTGGGATCGCCCCAGTTACCGATCACGAAGCCCGTGGAAGAGGCGTTGTCGGCGATCACGTCGGGCAGTGAGAACTTGAAGTCGCGGTAGCGCGAATCGATGATCTCAAGCGCAGGAGCGATGGCCTCAATGGCCGTCAGGGCCTCGGCAGGAGTGACCTGTTCAGGCAGGTCGCGGCCGAGCAGGAAGGCCAGTTCCGGCTCCACCCGCGGGTGCACATAGCTGGCCAGGCTTATGGTCGAGTTCTCCTCGATGCGCATGCCACTGGTCAGGCGCCCCCAGATCACATCGTCGATGCCCATCTGGCTCATCTTGGCGCGACTGGTGAACCCCATCTTCATGCCCACTCGGGTCTCGCCGCGCTGCAGGCGCTGTTGTATGGAGGCCATCTGGATGGCGTAGGCCTCTTCCAGCGACATCTGCGACTCGGGGTCGAGCTGCTCCACGGCGGTGGCTGAGCGGGCCGCCTCGTCGAGCCGGAGGGCGTGCTGCTGAATATTACTCATGCGCTCACCTCGTCATTCGCTGCCAGTTGGAAGACAGCCTGGACGCTGCCTAGGCCGTTGATGCGTGCCTCGATCACGTCACCGGGCTGCACCGGCACCATGGGGCCGAGGGCGCCGGAGAGCACGAGGTCGCCAGCCTTCAGCGGCTGACCGAGTTTGGCCATCTTGCGGGCCAGCCACACCACGGCATTGAGGGGGTTACCAAGACAGGCGCGGCCCACGCCAACCGAAACCGGCTCACCGCGCCGCTCCATCACCATGCCGCACAGATCCAGGTCGAGGTCTTCGAGGCGTCGCGGGGTGCTGCCCAGCACATAGACGCCGGACGAGGCGTTATCGGCAATAGTGTCGATGATGCCGATGTTCCAGTCGGCGATGCGGCTTCCAACCACCTCGAGGGCGGCTACCGCATGATCGATGGCGCGGAACACGTCCACCTGCGTAGGGTTGACCATGGCCAGGTCCTGGCCCAGAACGAAGGCAACCTCAGCCTCCACCTTGGGCTGCTGCAGCTGCGCCCAAGGGATCGGTTCACCGTTGCCGTAGCCCATGTCGTCGAACAGAGCGCCGTAATCGGGTTGATCGACACCTAGCTGGGCTTGCACCACTCGTGACGTGAGTCCGATCTTGCGGCCGACGATGCGGTGACCAGCCGCCAGCCGTGCCTCGGTGTTGTGCTGCTGGATGGCGTAGGCGGCTTCGATGTCGAGGCCCTCGAACCTCTCGCGCAGCGGGGAAATGAAGTCACCGCTGGCGACGGCATCGCGCAGTTGCTGGGCTGCCAGTTGCAGGGATTCCGGCTTCATGATGATTTCCCGATTCATTGTTCGTTGGCGGAGCCGTCGGCCTGCTCGGCCTCGCGGGCGGCGACGCTAGCCAGCATGTGGGCTCCACGATTGGCGGCGGGCAGGCCGCGGAACAGGAAGCAAAGATTGATGGTGGCTTGGAGCTCCTCCCAACTTGCGCCACAGCGGCGGGCCGCGATGCAATGGGTTTGGGCGGCATCGTTCCCTGCCATCAAGAGCATGCCGAAGAGCATCATCTGCACCATCTTGGGTTCCAGGTGCGGAGTGTCCATGGCGTAGCTGCGTGTCTTCTCTTGCAGTTCGACCATGGTGGGATCCATGACACCGGTGGTGCCCAAACGGGCCTCGATACGCGGCGGCACGAAACCGAGCAAATCGAGATAGGGCTGCTGGTGGGCGCTGATGGCGTCCCTCTGTGCGGTGCTTGTCAGGCCCATGGCCTGACCGACAGCGTCCAGGTCGAGTCGAGGTGATGACATGGATGGAGCTCCTTGTGAGCAACAAAATAAGCGACAAAATTTGTTTTGCATGCAAAACAGCCGTTGAGTGCAAACTATTCGCCCCGCCCTCAGGCGTCAAGAGAGTTGAAGAAAGTTAAGACCAAAGTCGTATTTATAGAATGATCTTGAGCATTCCGCGAAAAGTTGTTGCGGTGAACTCCTATTTTTTTCACGACTGGCGTACCGCAACACTGGATTGTTATTAGACGTTGGTCGAGGGGATATTGACCGGAATCTGACAGCGCCCTAGTTTGTGTTTTGTCGTCAATAAAAAATTTGCATGCAAAATGACGTCAGGATACCTCACTCCATGCAGCGGTGCTTCCAGGATGGCAAGGCGAAAGCCCGAGGCTCAGGCACCCATAACGACAACGAGGCAACGACAATGACAACGATGAACTTGAAGAGCGCCCTGCTCGGCACCGCCCTGGCCTTCGGCGTAAGCACCATGGCTCAGGCTCAGACGATCCGCTTTGCCCACGTCGACCCCGACGACTGGCAGGGCTCCAAGAAGGGCGCGGCAGCGCATATGTTCAAGAAGATCGTCGAGGGTGAGACCGACCTCAGCGTCGAGATCTTCCCTGCCGCTTCACTGGGCAACGAACCCGAGCTGGTGGAACAGGCCATTGACGGCACGACTCAGGTGGTGATGGTTTCTGGCGCCATGGCGCAGATCTGTCCGGCGGCCGGAGTACTCGATATTCCCTATACCTTCGATTCGCCAGTGACCGCCTGGCGAGTGCTGGACGGAGAGTTCGGCCAGGAGCTGGCCGAGCACTGCCTGAACCAGACGGGGCTGCGCACCCTGGGGTACGGCGAGACAGGCGTGCGTCACTTCACCAACAGCGTGCGTGAGATTCGGACCCCGGATGACATGGCAGGGTTGCGCTTCAGGGTCCAGGACATACCGCTCTATGTGGAGATGGTACGCGGGCTGGGGGGCGAACCAACCCCGATTGCCTGGTCGGAAGTGCCCACCGCGTTGGCCACTGGCGTGGTGGACGGCCACGAGAACCCGGTGGGGACCATCTACAACAACAACATTCATGAACTGCAGGCCTACCTGACCCTGGATGGGCACGTCTATGCCACTGACTTCCTGCTGATCAACGATGACTTCTACCAGTCGCTATCGCCCCAGGACCAGGCCGTAGTTGAACGCGCTGGTGTCATCGCCGGTGTGATGGGGCGGGCGATTCAGCAGTTCACCACAGCCGAGGGGGTGATTGCGGTGCAAGAGGCAGGCATGCAGGTCTACACTCCCACGGCGGAAGAACTCGAGCAGTTCCGTGAGCGCGCTCAGCCTCGTGTCCTCGAGTGGCTGGCCGACGACTTGGGCCCCGATGCCGAGTGGATCGACAAGCTGGAAGCCGCCGTCGCCGCGGCCAGCCGCTGATCACTGACGTACGCGAATGCACCCTGCCGGCTGAGCCGGCAGGGTGCCCCCGACTCTTCACTGGCTGAGACGCGCTCACCATGGCTGCACTCTTCCGTCCCCTGACTCTCCTGGTGTCACGGTTACTGGCTATTGGCGCCGGGCTATGCATGGCCACCATTTTTCTGATCGTCTTCTGTAATGCCGTGCTGCGCTATGCGCTAGGTAGCTCGCTGGCCTGGGGAGATCAGTTGCCTGTCTTCCTGGGCATCTATGGCGTGATGTTTGGTTTGTCGCTGGGCTATTTACAGGATCGCCACGTGCGCCTCGGCCTATTAGTGGACTTCCTGCCTGAGCGCCTCCGAGAGATTCTATTTCTGATCGTCGACCTATCGGTCGTAGTGATTGGCGTATTGCTCTCCTGGTCTGGCTACCTCTTCATGCAGCAGCGCGGTGGCATGCGTATTTCGGGGTTGCACGGCGCGATGCGTGATCTGAGCCGATTGACGGGCCTGGATCTAAGCCTCTTCGCCACCATGGCTCCCTATCAGTTCGCCCTGTGCCTTGGTGGCGCCATGCTGGCCGTAGCAGCGGTGCTGAAGTTCATCGAACGGCTTGGCTTGCTGCGCAGCACACCGGAGGGAGTGTGACATGGTTTATGTAATTCTGGTCGGCGGGCTGATCATTGGCTTGCCGATCGCCTTGGCGATCCTGGCCGCCTTGCTGTTCTTCATGGCAACCGGCGAGCCGCCCTATCATCTGCGTGCGGTGGCTACCCAGATGTTCTCAGGCATGAACTCCTTTCCGCTGCTGGCAATCCCACTGTTCATTCTGGCCGGCGAGCTGATGAATGCCAGCGGCATCACCAGTCGTATCATCGCTTTCTCGAAGCTGATGGTGGGCAGGCTCAGGGGAGGGCTGGCTCATGTCAACATCTGGGCCTCGGTGGTCTTCGCAGGCCTGTCCGGTTCGGCGGTAGCCGACACCTCGGCGCTGGGACGTGTGTTCATTCCAGAAATGGAGAAGGAAGGCTACCCGCGCGATTTCGCAGCGGCGCTGACTGCGGCCTCGTCCGTCATCGGCCCGATCATCCCGCCGAGCATTCCGGTTATCATCTATGCACTGATCGTCTCTGGTGTCTCGGTGCCGGCCCTCTTTCTGGCGGGCATCGTTCCGGGGCTACTGCTGGCCCTCTTCCTTTCCGGCTACGTGATGATCTTCGCCGGCAAGTACCAGAAAAAGGCCGCGCCAAAGCCGGCCGGTGAGAAGCGAAAGATCCTGCTGGACGGCATCGTACCGCTGTTTATGCCGGTGTTCGTGGTGGGCTCCATCCTGCTCGGCATCGTCACGCCCACCGAGGCAGCGGCCTTCGCCGTTGCCTATGCCCTGCTGGCAGGAATGCTCTACTTTCGCGAGCTCGGCTGGCGGGATCTGCCTTCGATCTTTTCGCGTACCATGGTCGATAGCGCAGTGATCATGACGATTATCGGGGCTGTAGCCGCAGCTAACTGGCTGTTGACCTACAACCGCATTCCCAACCTGATCACCGACATGGTGCTTGCCTACATCAGTGTGGAATGGACCTTCCTGCTGGCGATCATTGTGTTGTTCCTGATAGTTGGGCTCTTCCTGGAAGGGATCGCCGCCATGCTGGTGCTGGTGCCGATTCTTCACCCCATCGCCATGAGCCTGGGAATCGACCCGGTGCACTTCGGTATCGTGGTGATTTTCAACCTCATGATCGGGTTGATCACCCCGCCCATGGGGCTCTGCCTGTTCGTGGCGGATTCGGTGGCCAAGGTGGGGCTAGCACGGTTGTCACTAAGAGTACTGCCGCTGTTCCTGGTGCAGTTACTGGTGCTGTTGATCATCACCTTCGTGCCGGCCACAGTGACTGGCCTGCCACGGCTATTGGGCTATTGATCCGTCACGGAACGCCATGAGATGACGCCAGCGGCCTCGCCGCTGGCGTCGTGCATTCAATGGACGCTTGCACCGAACCCCGTCAAGTAGACACGATGGCTTGCCGCACTGGGGTGCTGGAGGCCGTCTCTCGTGCGGCAGGGAGAACACTGTCGCCCGGTCAAGGCGAATCTGCACTCGGTAAATGAGGTTCCGGGCGGCCTTCCCAGGCTGTCACGGTGCCCCGTGGGCGGCTCGGTGATCCCTTCGGACGTACCGATGCACCCTGCTGGAAGTGGAGCGCAGTCGCGTTAGCCAGCCGGCATGCTGGCTGATGGCGCTGTCAGTGTTTGCGCGTCGCCAGGAAGATGCCCGCGCCGATGATCAGCACGGCGCCCAAGTAGGTTTCCACCAGCGGTACGTCACCGAACACCAGATAGCCCGACACGGTGGCCCAGACGATCTGCAGGTAGAGAAAGGGCGAGACCAGGGATGCCGGGGCGCAGCGCATGGCCATGATCAGGCCGAGCTGGCTGACGGCACCCAGGGCGCCGACCAGCATGAATAGCGGCACATCGCCGCCGGCGATGGGTGTCCAGAAGAAGGGTACCACCACCGAACTGACCATGGCGCCGGCCAGCCCGGCGTAGAACAGCGACGCCAAAGGATGGTCGTTACGCCCGAAACGTCGCGTGGCCAACTGGTAGAGCGCAAAGCACAGCGCCATGCCGAAGGGCAGCAGAGCGGCAGGCTGGGCACGCCAGTCCACCGGCCCCACCGCAATCACCACGCCGACGAAACCGGCCGCCACCGCGGCACCGCGGGCCAGGGTCACGCGCTCGCCCAGGAGCGGAATGGCCAGCAGGGTAACCAGCAGCGGCGAACTGAAGTTGATCACGTAGACCTGCAGCAGCGGAAGCTCGCGGAAGGCCAGGAAGGCGAAGGTACTGGCAGCGAGCAGCAGCAGGCCACGCACGAACTGCCCCGGAAGCGATTCGACGGACGCCATGATGGCCCGGCAGCGGGGCCAGCCCAGCATCAGCAGATAGCCCCCCAGCACCAGCATGTGGCCGGCATAGCGGGCCCACACCACCTGCACCGGCGAGTAGCTCTGAGTGAGCCACTTGACCCCAGTATCGAGCAGGGTGAACAGCAGGCCGGCGCCCAGCATGAAGGCGATGCCCAGCAGCGGGCGGTCTGCAGCCCCGGCGGCGGGTGTGGTGGTGGTCGTCGACATGGCCTTCGAAATCTCTTTGAAGAAAACTTAATAGTAGCAGGCTAACAGATTGATCCCGTTAGGGCGCCATCCGTTAATTGGTCAGTGGTGGTGAACGAGGGTACTGGCCTTGTCGAGGGCCTGGCGGGCGCGCTCCAGAGCAGTGACCCCCTGGCGGCGCAGCGACTCAGTAGGTATTTCGAGGCTCAGGGGCCGGCCAGCGGGCAGGGTTGCCAGCAATGCCTCGAGATCGACGTCGCCGTCGCCGGGAAAGCAGCGCTGCTGCCTCGCCTCGTGAAGGATCTCTTCCATGCTGGCCGGGATCGGCCCCGCCACGTCGCACAGCTGCACGTAGCGCAGCCAGTCCGGCGGCACGTATGCGAGCTCTACCAGGCGGCTGGCCGAGCGGTTGAAATGGAAGGCATCCACCAGCAGGCAGGCGTTGGCATGCCCGGCCTGACGCGCCGCAGCCACGATACGGTGTGCCTGGCGTAAGTTACGCACCCCTGTCCAAGGCATGAACTCCAGGTGCGGATGCAGGCCCAGTGGGCGAGCCAGCTCACACAGCGCAGCGAAATTGTCGATGGTGCGCATTTCGTCGTCGTCATTACCCGCCACCAGCACCTCGCTGGCGCCCAGCTCGGCGCCAATCTCCAGCACCTCGTGAAAATCCCGGGTCACGTCGCTATCGGGCTTGAGCCGCAGGATCTCGATGTCGAGTACCTTCATCCCCGTCTCCCGCAGCCGCTGCCGAGTCTGACGCCTCAGGGCGGCATCGCTGACCAAAGGATAGTGATGCTCTTCCGGCGTGGCGGGAATCAGCCGCAGGCCCACGGCTGCATAGCCGGCTCGGGCCGCTACCTCCACCATGTCCGGCGGTGACAGCTCGAGTACGGTGAGGGCGGCCAGGGAAAAGGTCGTGTCATGCATGGGGGGCATCGCCGTTGGTCATGCTATCCGCGTTGCGCTGCTTGCCGGCGACATGCAGGCCGGCAATATAACCGAAGGTCATGGCCGGGCCGAGATTGATACCTCCGGCCGGGTAGTGGCCGCCCATGATGCTGGCCATGTCGGCGCCTGCGGCATAGAGACCCGCGATGGGGCTTCCATTTTCATCAAGCACTCGGGCATGTTCGTCTGTCTCGAGGCCGGCGAAGGTGCCGAAGCAGCCCGGTACCACCTTGACCGCGTAGAAAGGGCCTCGCTCCAGCGGCGCTACGCAGGGGTTGGGTCCGTGAGCCGCATCGCCGTTCTTGCGATTGTAGAGCGTAGTGCCGCGGCCGAATTCGGGATCTTCGCCGTGCGCGGCGTGCCGGTTGAACTCGGCCACGGTGGCTGACAGGCCTTCCGGGTCGATGCCGCACGCCAGGGCCAGTTCGTCGAGCGTCCTGCCGCGCTTGAGATAGCCCTTGCGAATCCAGTGACGAAAGGGCACCGGCGCCGGGCGAGTGATGCCGAGACCGTAGCGGCGCTGAAAGCGGTGGGTGCAGATGAGCCAGGAGCAGATCTCCTCACCCTCGGGCACGGCGCTGATCATGGCCTCGACGTAGTCGTAGTAGCCGTGAGCCTCGTTGACGAAGCGTCTGCCGTTTTTCAGTACGCCGATGATGCCCGGCTTGGCGCGGTCGATGATGTGCGGGAAATGGCCGACGCGGCCGTTGCCCCAGGGCACCAGGGAGACCGGCGCCCAGGCCACCGGCGAGTGGAGGCTGCTGCCCACCACACCGCCTACCGCCTCACCCAGACGCAGGCCGTCGCCGCTGGCTGAGGGCGGCGGCAGTGGCCAGTGCTCCTGGCCGGTGGGGGTGCGCGGGAAGAGCTCGCGGCGGCGTTCGACGTCCCAGGGGAAGCCGCCGGCAGCCAGCATCACGCCGTGGCGGGCGTGCAGCGTCTCCTTCCCCTCGGGGCCTTCGATCACCACGCCGGTGACCCGCTCGCCTGCCTTGATCAGGCGTGTCACCGGCGATGAAACGCGAAACGTCACACCCAGGTCGTCGGCGGACTTGGCCAGTCGTCCGACCAGCGCTACGCCGTTGACCAACTGCATGGCACGGCCGTAACGGGTCAGGTCAAGGAGGTGACGAGCCAAGCGCCGGGCGACATGTGCGAACGACTTCAAGGAACGCGTGCAGGTGAGGAATGCCGCCAGATCCGGACCGGCCTGGATCGGCATGCCCAGAAACGCGGTCTCGGGCATGGTCCTGCGCAGCTTGGGCAGTGTCTCGCGGTTCAGTTGGCGGCCGTCGAAGGGGGCGGCAATCACCGAGCGCCCGCCAGTACCGGCGCCGGGCGTGTCGCCATGAATGTCGGCAATGGCGTTACCGTCGGCGAACTGCAAAGCGGTCTTCTCATGAAAGAACTCGACCATTCGCGGCGCGGCATCGAGAAAGGCGTCGATCTTTGCAGCGTCGTAGCGCTCACCCAGCTCTGCGCGTAGATAGGTGCGCACCGTTTCCGCCTCTTCGACGATGCCGGAGGCGCGGGCCAGGGGATTGAGCGGTGCCCACATCCAGCCGCCGGACCAGGCAGTGGCACCGCCCAGGGTGTCGGCTTTCTCCACTACCGCCACTTTCAGGCCATGGTAGGCCGCGGTGACGGCGGCGGCGAGGCCTGCGGCACCCGAACCTACCACCACCAAGTCGTACTCATGTTGCGGATCCATTCGGTTTCTCGCCAGAACTCGGTTCCAACAAATCTAGAACCATGTTCCAGTTTTTTCAATAGCAGCCGAACATTTCTCCTGACGGTGGGCGCGGTCGGCGGTATCAACCGCGGGGCACCAGGCCAGCAATGTCCATCAACCAAATGCCCATGCTCAGGGTCACGAAGGCGCCCAGAGTAGCGACCATCAGCGTGGCGGCGCTGACGCCGGCCAGGCCATAGCGCTGGCCCAGCAGCGGGAAGACGCTGATCATGGGTGCACAGGCAAACAGCAGCGCGCCAGCAAGCAATGCCGGATCCGCTTCCGGCATCAGCAGGAAGACGCCGAGCACCGCCAGCGGGTGCAGGATCAGCTTGCCCGCCACGATTTGGCCTACGTCGTTCATCATGCCGCGCACCTGGAGACCGAACAGAGTGCCGCCAATGACGAACAGCGCCGCGGGGCCGGAGGCATTGGCCAGCATGTCGACGGCCTGGGCCAGCGGTCGGGGCAGAGTGGTGTCGGTCACCGCCAGTAGCAGGCCCAGCCCCAGCCCCACCAAGATGGGGTTTCGTATCAGGCGGAAGAGCGTCTTGCGCGCCACCGTGGCGATGCCGGCGCCGCGCTGGCGACCTACCTCGGCGAGAATCAGCGCCGCCGGGATGATCAGCAGGTTTTCGATCAGCATGTTCAGCGCCAGGAAAACCGCCGCCGGAGAGGCGCCCAGTACCATGGCCGCCACCGGGAAACCGATGAAGCCGCTGTTCGAGGCGGACATGCCCAGAGCGTGAATGGCCCCTTCGCTGAGCGGCTTGTGCTGCAGGCCGAGGGTCAGCAGCAGGGCGAAGGCGAACACCGCCAGCGAGCCGAGGCCATAGGCCAGCAGATAGTGGGGCTGCAGGACCTCGTCCAGGGGGTTCTGGGTCACGGCGCGGATCACCAGCGCCGGCAGGGCGAAGTAGAGTACGAAGGTGGCCACTCCCTGCATCTGCTCCCGGTTCACCAGCCGCGTGCCCATGGCCAGGTAGCCGGCACCGATCAACAGGAAGATCGGCGTGGTGATGGCGAGTATTTCCAGCATGGGGCCTCCTTGCCGGCGGCGAGCATGAGCGAGCCCCAGGTTATCCCGGGTCCCTCGTGCTCTATAGCTGCAGCGTCAGGTGAAGAGCCGTGAGGTAGGCGTGGCTTGGGAGAGTTCCTGGGCGGCGGTGACCAGCGCCTGCCCCAGTTCCTTGACCCGCTCGGCGTCGAGCCGCACGCTGGGGCCGGCAATGCTGAGCACGCCCTGCGGATGCCCGTCCAGGGGATGACGCACCAGGGCCGCCATGGCCGCGGTGCCAGGGCCCATGCTGTCGTGGGTCCAGCTGTAGCCGCGCTCACGGGTCTCACGCAGATGGTCGAGCAGCGCCTGCTTGGTGCGAGGCGCATTCGGCCCCAGTGGATGGTCGGTCTCCATGCCCTGGGTGTCTACCAGCGCCAGGGCCTGCTCGTCGCTGAGGGCTGCCAGCCAGGCGTGACCGCTGGCGGTGCAGAACAGCGGCGCCTCCTTGCCCATGTCAGGGTCATAACGCAAGCCGCTGCGTGCCCCCTGAGCCTTGGCGATCCAGGTCAGCCGGTTGCCCTCGATCACCGAGAGCCGCACCAGCTCGCCGCTCTGCTCGGCCAGACGATCGAGGATGGGTTGTACGATGTCGCTGGCACCGGTGCTCGAGAGGTAGCGAAAGCTCATGGCCACCAGCCGGGTAGTCAACTGATAGCGCTGGCTGGCGGCGTCCTGGCGCACGTGCCCGAGGCGAATCAGCTCATGACAGATACGATGAGCGGCGCTCTTGGGAATATCCAGCCGCTCGGCAATGACCAGCAGCGGCAAACCGTTGGCATCTTCGGAAAGGGCTTCCAGCACGCCCAGGGTGCGTTCGATCAGGCTGCCCGCCATGGGAAGGTCTCGCTTGGCAAAAATATTATTCTAGAACTATGTTCAAGAAACTTCATCCGCAGCCATTCAGCTAACGGTTTCGCGAATCTCCCGCGCCTTTCTCTGCAGCAGCGGCAAGTATTCCCGCATCAGGGTGTCGAGATCGACCCGGGCGGCGTTGGTGCTGATGTTGATGGCGCCGAGCAGCTTGCCGTTGGCATCGAAGGCCGGCACCGCCAGCGAGCGCAGCCCCGAATCGAGCTCCTGGTCGGCGATGGCGTAGCCCTGCTGGCGCACCTTGAGGATGCACTTCTTCAGCAGCGCCTTGTCGGTCACGGTCTTGTCGGTGTAGCGCTCGAGCGTGACCCGCTCGAGGAAGGCATCGAGCTCGGCGTCGGGCAGCTGAGCCAGCAGCGCTCGGCCCATGGAGGTGTGAGCCGCGGGCAGGCGGGTGCCCACCGAGAGGGTGATGGCCATCAGCCGATGGGGAGCGGAGGAGCGTGCCACGTAGGTAACGGCGTCGCCGTCGAGCACGCCCAGGGACGAGGATTCGCCGCTTTCTGCGGTGATGTCCTCCAGTACCTGCTGGATCACGCTACGATAGTTGTTGGCGGAGAGAAAGGCGTAGCCGAGCTGCAGCACCCGTGGGGCCAGCTCGAAGTAACGGCCCTGCTTCCTCACGTAGCCCAGCGCGTGCAGCGTGAGCAGGAAGCGCCGGGCACGAGCGCGGTTCATGTCGGTGCGTGCCGCCACTTCGCTGAGCGTCATGCGCGGGTGCGCCTCGTCGAAGGCCAGGATGACCTCGAGGCCGCTGGCCAGGGCGGTCACGAAGTCGCGGTCGTCTGGGCTGAGAACCTCTTCCTCTGGTGTCATTGTCGTTCCGTTATCGTGAGTTGCTCCCGGGTCGCACCCAATCTAGCATAGTGTTCGAATCACGAACACTTGTTCGACTATAGGCTGAGCGATTGGCAAGACCAAGCCGTGAGTCCGAGCCCTGATTATCGGCAACATGATACCGGAGACATGATATGTCCGACGCCCTGCTTCAGCATCCCTTCATGAGCCAGACCGCGCTGAGCGAGTGCAGCGCCGAGGCCATGGTGGCAGGCATGTTGGCCTTCGAGCTGGCGCTGGCCGAGGTGCAGGAGGCGCGCGGCCTCCTGCCCGAAGGTGTGGCGGCGCAGATGCGCAAGGCACTCGAGGGACACGCCTTCGATATCGCGTCCATTGGCGCCGGCGTGGCTAGCGGCGGCAACGCGGCGATCCCCTTCGTCAAGCAGGCGCGCGCGGCGCTGCCCGCCGAGCTGCGGCGCCATTTTCACCTCGGCGCCACCAGCCAGGACGTGATCGACTCGGCGCTGATGCTGCTGCTCAAGCCGCGTCTGGCGGCGTTGGATACGCTGCTGCGGCGCTGTCGTAGTGCTGCGCTCGCTCTGATGCAGGCCCACGAGACCACGGTGATGGTAGGGCGCACCCTGATGCAGCAGGCGCTGCCGATCACCTTTGGCGTCAAGGTGGCGCACTGGGGCATCGGCCTGGAGCAGGCACGTCGTCGCCTCGCCACCCTCGAGCTGCCGGTGCAGTTCGGTGGTGCGGTGGCCGTTCACTCTGGTTTGGACGGGCCGGGCTTGGACGGACCGGGCTTGGACGGGCAGGGATCGGATGAAACCGATCCGGGCGGGCTGGGCCTGGAGCTGATGGATGCCCTGGCGCAGCGCCTCGAGCTGAGCGTCCCGGTGCTCCCCTGGCATACCGACCGTCAGCCGATCCACGCGTTGGCCACCGCGCTCGACGCCGTAGCCGGTGCCGCCGAGAAGCTGGCGCTGGATGTCGCCCTGCTGACCCAGACCGAAGTGGGCGAGGTGAGTGAGCCCGGCGGCGAAGGCATGGGCGAGTCCTCCTCCATGCCGCACAAGCGCAATCCGGTACGCTGCGCGCTGATTCGCGGCGCGGCGCGTCAGGTTCACGGCCATGTCTCGGTCATTCTGAATGCTCATGCCCAGCCGCTGGAGCGCGGCCTGGGCGAGTGGCACGCCGAGTGGACCCCGCTGCTCGACAGCGCGCTGCTGGTGGAGGGGGCCCTGGAGCAGGCCGCCGTGCTGCTCGAAGGGCTCAAGGTGCACCCCGAGGCCATGCGGCGCAACCTGGCGGCGACCGGTGGCGGCATCATGGCCGAGCCGGTATCGCGCCTGCTGGCGCCCACGCTGGGCCAGGAGGCGGCCAAGCGCATCAGCGCCGAGGCTGCCGAAACGGCCCGCCTGCAGGGCGTGGCCTATGCCGATGCGCTGCAGGCTCACTCTGAGCTGCAAGGGCAGGTGGAAGCGCAAGCGCTGCGTCAGGCAACCGATCCCGCCTTATACCTTGGTAGTAGCCAAGCTCAAGTGCGCCGCGCCGCTGCCTGGCTTCAGCGCGAATAACGACCTGAAAACCCGTCGGTTTCATTGAGCTCAACGAGGGGAGGCCTGGCCTCCCCTCGTTTTTTTCGTTCCTGACGAGTTTGACGGCCGAGCGACTTGGCGTTAATTTGTTCGCATCACAAAACAAAGTTCGTTATTCGAACTTTTTAACGAGAGCGTCCAGGAGAACACCATGGCCGAATTCCTGAGCCTCCGTGACGCGGTGGCCCGCTACGTCGAAGACGGCGCCACCGTGGCCATGGAGGGTTTCACCCACCTGATTCCGTTCGCCGCCGGTCACGAAGTGATCCGCCAGAAGAAACGCGACCTGACCCTGATCCGCATGACGCCGGACCTGGTCTACGACCAGATGATCGGCGCCGGCTGCGCCAGGAAGGTGATCTTCTCCTGGGGTGGCAACCCCGGTGTGGGCTCGCTGCACCGCCTGCGCGACGCGGTCGAGAAGGGCTGGCCGCACAAGGTCGAGATCCTCGAGCACAGCCACGCCGCCATGGCCTGCGCCTTCGAGGCCGGCGCCGCCGGGCTGCCGCTGGCCGTGCTGCGCGGCTACGTGGGCAGCGAGCTGCCCAGCGTCAACGACCAGATCAAGTTCATCGAGTGTCCCTTCACCGGCGAGCGCCTGGCCGCGGTGCCGGCGGTGCGCCCGGACGTCTCCATCGTCCACGCGCAGAAGGCCGACCGCGCCGGTAACGTACTGGTGGAAGGCATCGTCGGCGTGCAGAAGGAGGCGGTGCTGGCGGCCAAGCAGAGCATCGTCACCGTCGAGGAGATCGTCGACGACCTGCGCGCCGAGGCCGACTATCACCCCAACGCCTGCATCATCCCGGGCTGGGCCATCAGCGCCATCGCCGTGGCCGAGAAGGGCTCGCTGCCCTCCTATGCCCACGGCTACTACCCGCGCAACAACGCCTTCTACAAGGAGTGGGACGGCATCGCCCGCGACCGCGACACCTTCACCCAGTGGATCGAAGAGAACGTCATGAAAGCAGGGGGGAATGCCTGATGAGTAGCGTCGATAAGTGCCTGGACTACACCTCGGCGGAGATGATGACCGTCACCGCGGCCCGCGCGCTGGAGAACGGCATGACCTGCTTCGTCGGCATCGGCCTGCCCAGTGAGGCGGCCAACCTGGCGCGCCTGACCCACGCACCGGACGTGGTGCTGATCTACGAATCCGGCACCCTGCAGACCAAGCCCGACGTGCTGCCGCTCTCCATCGGCGACGGTGAGCTGGCCGAGACCGCGCTCACCACCGTTTCCGTGCCGGAGATGTTTCGCTACTGGCTGCAGGGCGGCAAGATCGACGTGGGCTTTCTCGGTACCGCCCAGATCGACCGCTACTGCAACCTCAACACCACCCTGATCGGCGATTACCGCGAGCCCAAGGTGCGCCTGCCGGGCGGCGGCGGTGCGCCCGAAATCGCGACGAACGCGGGTGAGGTGTTCATCACCCTGAAGCACTCCAAGCGCGCCTTCGTCGACCGGGTCGACTTCGTCACTACCCTGGGCTTCGGCCGCGACGGCAAGGGCCGCGACGGCGTGCCCAACATCGGCAAGGGGCCGACCCGGGTCATCACCGACCTGTGCGTGATGAAGCCCGACCCCGAGACCAAGGAGCTGGTGGTGGTCTCGCTGCACCCGGGCATGAGCCGCGAGGACGTGATCGAGGCCACCGGCTGGGAGATCCGCTTCGCCGAGACGCTGGAAAGCACGCCGGAGCCCTCGGCCCGCGAGCTCGAGGTCCTGCGCGAACTCAAAGACCGTACCGCCCGTGCCCATGCCGGTGCGTAATTCGCGCCAGAACGGCCTGCGCTTGGCCATACGGCGTTGAGAGACAGCTCAAAATGCTCATTTACCCATTCGTAAACTCCGCCCTTTCGCTGTCTCTCGCCTTGTCTGGCCATCGCTCGACGCGTTCTGGCATCGAATTAAGGAGATATTTAAATGACTGACGTATTCCTTTGCCATCCGCGGCGCACCGCCATCGGCCGCTTCGGCGGCACCCTGGCCAGCGTACGCCCCGACGATTTCGCCGCCACCATCTTCAAGGCGGTACTGGCCGAGGCTCCGGATCTCGACCCGGCCGCCATCGAAGAGGTCTTCATGGGCTGCGCCAACCAGGCCGGTGAGGACAACCGCAACGTGGCGCGCATGTCCTCCCTGCTGGCGGGCCTGCCCACCTCGGTGCCCGGCACCACCATGAACCGCCTGTGCGGCTCCGGCATGGACGCGGTGGGCACCGCCTTCCGCGCCATCAAGGCCGGCGAGATGGAGCTGGCCCTGGCCGGCGGCGTGGAATCCATGTCCCGTGCGCCCTACGTGCTGGGCAAGGCCGACAGCCCCTTCTCCCGCGGCCAGAAGATCGAGGACACCACCATCGGCTGGCGCTTCGTCAATCCGCTGATGAAGAAGGCCTACGGCATCGACTCCATGCCGGAGACCGCCGAGAACGTGGCCGAACAGTTCAACATCTCCCGTGAGGACCAGGACGCCTTCGCCCTGCGCTCCCAGCAGAAGGCCGCCGCCGCGCAGAAAGCGGGTCGCTTCGCCATCGAGATCACGCCCATCGAGATCCCCCGGCGCAAGCAGGAGCCGCTGGTATTCGATACCGACGAGCACCCGCGCGAGACCACCCTGGAGAAGCTGGCCGGGCTGCCGACGCCGTTCCGCGAGGGTGGCAGCATCACCGCCGGCAACGCCTCCGGGGTCAACGACGGCGCCGCCGCCATGCTGGTGGCAAGCCGGGCCGCGGTGGAGCAACATGGGCTCAAGCCCATGGCCCGCATCATCGGCATGGCCACGGCCGGCGTCGAGCCGCGCATCATGGGCTACGGCCCGGTGCCGGCGGTACGCAAGCTGCTCGAGCGCACCGGCGTGACCATGGACGAGATCGACATCTTCGAGTTCAACGAGGCCTTCGCCGCCCAGGCACTCGCCTGCACGCGGGACCTGGGGCTCGCCGACGACGACCCGCGGGTCAACCCCAACGGCGGCGCCATTGCCTTGGGCCACCCGTTGGGCATGTCCGGCGCCCGCCTGCTGCTCACTGCCGCTCACGAGCTGCAGCGCACCGGCAAGCGCTACGCGCTGTGCACCATGTGCGTGGGCGTGGGGCAGGGTATCGCTACCCTGATCGAAAAGGTCTAAGCGAGACTGAGATTGGAACCAGGCCGGCGGTGAGGAACTGCCGGCTTTTCCCGTTGCACTGCAGGGAGAAGGAACATGGCATTTCTGAACGTCGACGGCCGCAGCGTCGCCTATCGCCTGCTCGGCCCCGAGGCGCTGCCGCTGGTGGTGCTGGCGCATCCGCTGGGCATGAGCCAGGCGGTGTGGGACGAGCTGCTGCCGGCGCTGCTGCCGCGCTACCGCGTGCTGACCTGGGACCTGCCCGGCCACGGTGCCAGTCAGGCCTGGCCGGCCGAAGGTGGCGAGATCACTCCGGCGGCCCTGGCCCGCGAGGCGCTGGCGCTGGTCGAACATGCCGGTGCCTCGCGCTTCCACTTCGTCGGCACCTCCATCGGCGGCGTGGTCGGCCAGCAGCTGATCAGTGAGCACGCCGAGCGGCTCTACTCCGTCACCCTGACCAATACCGGCGCGGTGATCGGCAATGCCGAACTGTGGAGCACCCGTGCCGAGCGCATTCGTCAGGAGGGCTTGGCGGCCATGGCCGAAGAGATCGTGCCGCGCTGGTTCGCGCCGGCCTGCTTCGAGGCCGAACCGGCCCTCAAGGCCGGCTGGTGCACCCAGATGGGCCGCGGCGACGACGAATCCTACGCCCGCCTGTGCGAGATGCTCGGCCGCACCGACTTCCGCGGCAAGCTGAAAGGGCCGCTCGCCGAGCATCCAGGCATCGGCGTGCACCTGCTCGGCGGTAGCGCCGACGTGGCCACCCCGCCGGAGACCTTGCAGGCCCTGGCCGCCGAGTGTGGCGGGGCGCCGCTGGAGATTCTCGAAGGCATTGCCCACGTGCCCTCGGTGGAGGCGCCTGCCGCCATGGCCAAGCGGCTGCTGCTGTGGATGACCCGCGAGCGTGAGGACGTCGGCGAGCATGGTGTGAGCTATGCCGATGGGCTCGAGACCCGCAAGCAGGTGCTTGGCGAGGAGCACGTCGCCCGCGCCAGCCGGAATGCCAACAGCCTCGACGCCCCCTTCCAGCAGATGATCACCCGGCTGGCCTGGGGCGAGCTGTGGAGCAACGACGACCTCACCCGCCGCGAGCGCAGCCTGATCACCACCGGCATCCTCGCCGCCCTGGGCCGCGAGGAGCTCACGCTGCACCTCAAGACCGCCAAGCGCATCGGCCTCTCCGAAGCGGAGCTGCGCCAGGTACTGATGCACGTGGCGATCTACGCTGGGGTACCGGCGGCGAACCATGCGTTTGCTTTGGCCAAGGAGCTGGGCTGGGGCGAGGAGCTGGGTTAACTCACCCGAGACGCCCTAGACTTTTGTTAGAGTGCTAATAAGCTGTGCTCCATGGCATGATCCGAACCGGCCTTTGGCCGGTTTCGGCTTTATGGACGTAGCAGAAGGGATCAGGAGAGCAGGGCATGACTCAGGACACCACCACGCCGCCGAGCGAGCTGCGCCAGGCCCTGCTGGCCTACGGCCTGCTGTGGTGTCTGGGGCTCTATCTGCGCCTCACGGTGCTGGTGGTGCCGCCGCTGATCCCCCAGCTCAAGGCGGTGCTGGGCTTTACCAGCAGCGAGGTGGCGATCGCCACCAGCCTGCCGCTGGTCACCCTGGCCTTCGGCGCCCTGCTGGCCGGCTGGCTGCTGGCGCGGGTCGGTACGCTGCCCAGCATGCTGCTGGGGCTCGCCGTCATGGCGCTGGGCAGTGCGCTGCGCAGCCTGCCCGAGGGCTTTACCGCCTTCATGCTGGCCACCGTGTTGATGGGGGTAGGCATCGCCTTCATGCAAACGGCGATGCCGGTACTCGCCAAGCTGTGGGCGCCCGGTCGCATCGGCCGCGCCTCGGCGGTTTACACCAACGGCCTGCTGGTGGGCGAGCTGCTGGCGGCGGGCGCCACCGGCCCCCTGGCCGCGGCCTGGCTCGGTGCCCACTGGCAGTGGGCCTTCGCCCTGTGGGTAGCGCCGGTGCCGCTGCTGATGCTGGTATTGATCGTCGGCTGCCGGCAGCTTCCGGCCATGGCGAACGGCTCCCGCAGTGCGAGCCTGACCCTGCCCAACGTGCGCGACGGCCGCACGTGGCGCCTGGTGGCCCTGCTCGGTGCGGCGGCGGCGCTCTACTTCACCGGCAACGTCTTCCTGCCGCCGCTGCTCGAGGCGAGCGCGCGCCTAGACCTGCTGGCGCCCAGCCTCACGGCGCTCAACGGCGCCCAGATGTTTTCATCGGCGCTGCTGATCCTCTACGCCGACCGGCTGATGGGGCGGCCCCGGCCGCTGATCGGCATCACCGCCCTGGCGCTGCTGGCCCTGCCGTTGATGCTATGGCTGCCGGGTAGCCACGTGGTGTGGGCGGCGGGCGTGTTCGGCTTCTTCACCAGTGCGCTGTTCATCTTCGTGCTGGCGCTGCCGGCCTGGCTGGTTCGCCTCGAGGCGCTGCCGCGGCTAATGGCCGGCATGCTGTTCTTCGGGTACCTTCTGGTATTCGGCATCACCGTGGTTGGCGGCTGGCTCAACGATCTCTCGGGAACCGTGGCGTTGGCCTTCCTGCCGACCCTGTTGATCAGCCTGGTCGCCATGGCCGTCACCCCGCGGCTGCTCGCCTCACGCCAGTAGGAAAGCCCCATGCTCAATGCCCGTATCAAGCTGCGCCATCTGCAGGCCTTCCTCGAGGTGGCCCGCCAGCGCAGCTTCGCCCGGGCCGCCGAGCGGCTGGCGATCACCCAGCCGGGTATCTCCAAGACCATTCGCGAGCTGGAGGAGAGCCTCGGTGCTTCGCTGTTCGAACGCACGCCCCAGGGCGTGGCGCTGACCCAGGCGGGCCTGACCCTGCTGCGCCATGCCGGGCCGGCCATGCGCGCGCTGGAAGAGGGCGTGGCGGCGGTGGGCGACGTGCACCTGGGCGCTCACGACCTGCGCGTGGGGGCGCTCTCCACGGTGGAGAGCCGGCTGTTGCCCGAGGCCATCCGCCGCTGGCACGCCGCGCCCGGCGGGCAGAACGCGGTGGGCGTCAACGTGGTGGTCGGTGCCAGCGCCTTCCTGCTCTCGCGGCTGCGCCGCGGCGAGCTCGATCTGGTGGTGGGGCGCATGACCGAGGCCCGCGAGATCCGCGACCTGGCCTTCGAGCACCTCTACTACGAGCCGCTGCTGCTGTGCGTGCGCCGCGGCCACCCGCTGGCCGGCATCGCACCGCTCGAAGCCGCCCGGCTGGGTGAATTCCCCTGGGTGCTACCGCCCCTGCAGACCACCCTGCGCCAGCAGGTCGACAGCTTCTGCGTGCGCCACTCGCTGACGCTGATGAGCCAGCGGCTGGAGACGCTCTCGCTGCCCATCAGCCGCCACTACACCCTGGAGAGCGACGCCATCTGGGTCGTGCCCGAAGAGGCCGTGGCCGAAGACCTGGCGGCGGGGCGGCTGTGTCGCCTCGGCATCGAGCTGGAACCCCGCGGCGGCTCCGTCGGGCTGTGCTACAACGCCAGCATGCAACCCTCGCTGGCGCTGGAGGCCTTCTGCGAAGTACTGCGCGAAGTGAGCGCCGAGCGCGGCGCCGGGAGCAATTGAAAATAGCGCCATAGCGGCAGTGCAGCATAACCCAGCGGTTATGAGGGGTGCCCGAGTCGTCAATTGGCGGGCCTTTGACGAGAGGCCACACTGGGCGAGACAAGACCACTCTCCCCAAGAGACGACACGCCATGCAAGATCACAACAAGCGCTTCGTAGAGCGCGACCGTAACTGGCATCCCCCGGCCTACGCCCCCGGCTACAAGACCAGCGTGCCCCGCTCGCCGCAGCAGGCCCTGGCCAGCATGCAGCAAGCCACCGCTTCCGAACTCACCGGCCCCGACTTCCGCCACCTGCGCATGGGCCCCCACGACAACGACCTGCTGCTCAATTTCCGCGAAGACCCGTCGCTTTCGGGTGCGGCCGGCCTGCCGGTGGGTGAGCGCATCATCATGTTCGGCCGCGTGATCGACCAGTTCGGCAAGCCGGTGCCGCACACCCTGGTCGAGATGTGGCAGGCCAACGCCGGCGGGCGCTACCGCCACAAGAACGACCGCTACCTCGCTCCGCTCGATCCCGGCTTCGGCGGCGTAGGCCGTACCCTCACCGACGAGCAGGGCTGGTACCGCTTCCGCACCATCAAGCCCGGCCCGTACCCCTGGCCCAACGACCCCAACAGCTGGCGCCCCTCGCACATCCACGTCTCGGTGATGGGCCCCTCGATCTCCACCCGCCTGATCACCCAGATGTACTTCGAGGGCGATCCGCTGATTCCGCTGTGCCCCATCGTCCACACCATCAAGGACCCGGCCGCGGTCGAGACCATGATCGGACGCCTCGATATGGCCCGCAGCAAGCCCATGGACTGCCTGGCCTACCGCTTCGACCTGGTGGTACGCGGCGAGCTGCAGACCTATTTCGAAAATCAGTAAGCGGGTTCGAGAATCAGTGAGGGGAAATCACATGAAACAGCCAAACAGCGTTCCCACCAGCGAACTGATGCTGCGCGAGACCGCCTCCCAGACCGCCGGGCCCTACGTGCACATCGGCCTGGCCCTGGCCGCCGCGGGCAATCCGACCCGCGACGAAGAGATCTGGAACGAGATGGCCAAGCCCGGCGCCGAGGGCGAGCTGATCGAAGTCGTCGGCACCGTGATCGACGGCAACGGCGACCTGGTGCGCGACGCTTTCCTCGAAGCCTGGCAGGCCGACGCCAACGGCGTCTACCAGCCCGAGTTCGACCTCAAGAAGCCGTTCAACAGCTTCGGACGCACCGCCACCACCTTCGACCACGGCAGCGAATGGTCGCTCAAGACCGTCAAGCCCGGCCCGGTGGCCCACCCCAACGGCCAGCTCATGGCGCCGCACATCAACCTGGCGATCTTCGCCCGCGGCATCAACATCCAGCTGCAGACCCGCCTCTACTTCGAGGACGAAGCCGAGGCCAACGCCGCCTGCCCGGTGCTCTCGCGCATCGAATCGCCGACCCGCCGCCAGACCCTCATCGCCAAGCGCGAAGAAGCCGACGGCAAGGTGCGCTACCGCCTCGACATCAGGCTGCAGGGCGAAGGCGAGACCGTGTTCTTCGATTTCTGATTCTCCATCACCGCAGCGAATCTGCCCCAAGAGGGCGCAAGATACCGAGAGCCGGCGCATGTGCCGGCTCTCGTTTTTTTTTGGCCATCGGCATGACGCAGGTCATGCGACTAAAGGCGAGTGGGTTAGACCAAAGTCTAAATTTCGGGTATTCTGTTAGCATCCTCATGAAGTAACCGAGATACCCAGCCATGACCACCCAGACGCTTTCCCACACCGCAGTCGCCACCCAAACCAGCGCTCCCCTGATCAAGCGCATCGGCTCTGCCGCGTACCGTCTGCTCGAGCGGATGAGCGAAGCTGCCTACCGCCAGCATGCGCCTCGTCTGCGCAACAACTACTACCTCTAACGGCCGAGGCCGTGCCTGGCCCAGTTGGCCGGAAGCGAGACACATAGACACATAGAGAAGAGCCAGCGCCTTGCGCTGGCTCTTCTCGTTATGGAGTGTCGATAGCGCGCGACCCCGTTCGATGAGTTCCGGAAACAGGCGAAACGGCAGATGCCTGCCAATCGATGGAGCCGGAGCATGATGAAACTCTACGGAACGCCCCCGACCCGTACCCTGCGCGTGATCTGGATGCTCAACGAACTCGGCCTGGAGTATGAACAGGTCCCGGTTGATTTCATGCAAGGAGAGCACCTCCAGCCAGACTTTCTCGGGCTCAACCCCGCCGCCAAGGTGCCGGTGCTGGTCGATGGCAGCCAGGTCATCACCGAATCGGCCGCGATACAGCTCTATCTGGCCGAGAAATATCCACAGGTAGGTTTCGTCCCCAGTGCTGTGGAAGAACGCACCCAGATGTACCACTGGATTTTCTTCCTGATGACCGAGATCGAGCCACCGCTGTGGCGCATCGCCGTCCCAGTCGCTGAGCGGTGAAGAACGCCAGCTGCTAAGCGACACCAGGGCGAGGCCCATAGCCACCGCTCTGCACCTGGATGATGGTCATTGCGGGAAGATGCTCAGCGGCTCGGCGACGGCCAAGGTCAAGGTCAAGGTCAAGGTCAAGGCCCCAAGGCACTGGAGTACAATCTGTAGCGCTGGATGGCACTGACACGTTACTTGGATGTCGGCGGGTTGCCGATCGACAACATCGGGTGGTATCAGGTCCGTCTCTGGACACTGGGCCGCTCGAACTGGCTGTTTGCCGGCCTGCTGCGCAGCGGCCAGCGCGCTGCTAACATCTTGAGCCTGGTCGAGTCTGCCAAGCTGAACGGTCATGAACCGCATGCCTACCAGAAAGACGTGCTGGCTCGGCTACCGACGCAAAAGGCCAGCCGGATCCACGAACTCCTGCCGCAGCACTGTCAGCCGAGCATGGCCTGTAGAGCGACAACCAGGATGAGAAAGCCGAGACCTACGGTCATCGAGGTCGTGAGGGCGCGGGCCATGGCGGCAATATCTACCAGTGGCTGGTCGAGACGCTGTCCGACCCACTTGTTCTCCACAGGGCGGTCGCGCTCCCGGGCCGCAGTTTCTTGATGAACGATGTCGTTGTAGTAGGCACGATTGTTGGCGACCACGATCAGCAGCGGCACGTCATGGTGGGCGGCGGTCCACAGAGCGTTGATTCCCATGATGAGATCTCCGTCGCCCAGGATGGCGAGGGGCACACGCCCGCTGCCTTTGAGGGCAAGGGCGGCTCCCACGACCATCCCCGGCCCTGAACCGATACCAGCTCCCCCATCGTAGCCGAGATAATCCAAGGGTGGAGAAAGCGATAGGCGCTGCCGGGCCAGCCCAGGGGCAGGCGCAGGTAACTGACAGGCTGGGTATCGAGTTGCTCATCCAGCGCCTCGGCCAGCGCCTGCAGGTCGAGTGACAAGCCACTGATGTTTTTTGTGCGGGAAGCTTCGGGAGGCCGACTGGCCTGCGGTCGAGTCGACGTGTTTGGCAAGCGATGAAGCAGGGCCTCGACAACCGTATCGGGCGAGCCGTCCAGTGCCAAGTCCACCGGCGCCATGCGCTGGTGATCATTGCCCAGCCGTTCATGGCATAGTCATCAAATGAGGCGTGTATGACGTGCGCGGTCGGCTTGCCGTCAGGCCAGACGGTATACAACGTTCCGCCCAGGTCCAGCCAGTCCAGGCTGAGGATCAGGTCCGCCCGGGGAAGCAGGTCGATGGCGTCATCACAAAGGCGAAAAGCCGGGGCAAACGGATGAAGGGGATACTCGGTAGGAAAGGCAGCAGCAACCTTGAAGTCACTCAGCACTGTGGCTCCGAGGCGCTCCGCCAGGGCGACACGACGCTCCCAGTCGTTGCTATCACGGGATACGCGACCAGCAAGTGGCGGATGCAGTTTCTGAGTGCAACACCGTCAGTGAGTTGATGGCGGAGCCTCATGGTACTTCGCCATCAGTTCGCTCATCATCTCTATGGGACACTTGAAGTCAA
>Ga0213836_100655_pt1 | contig 26803 bp, 25 predicted proteins | sample SWPATP03_FD_160578 | JGI IMG/M metagenome (GOLD analysis project Ga0213836, IMG submission 160578) | Coastal seawater microbial communities from Marineland, Florida, United States - SWPA TP0 #3 | ecosystem: Environmental > Aquatic > Marine > Coastal | place: USA: Florida | collected 2016-08-05
CCCAGGAGGATGCGATCCGACCGCCGCCGCTGTCCGCCCGGATCCGGGCGGACAGCGGCTCCCATTACTCCAGGAGCCCGGGTAAACCATGAGACAAGGAGGGTCGGAAAACCCTCCGGTAGAGGGTTTTCCCCGACGAACGCCCGAAGGGGGACGGAGGGCAGATGGCCCCCCTGCGACGCCGGGGCCCGGGCGCGACGCCCGATCCGCCCTCACCCGCCGCCCAGCAGCGCACGCAGGTCCTCCAGCCGGCCCGCCTCGGCCGCCGGCTTGTCGCGCCGCCAGCGCAGCATCCGCGGAAACCGCAGCGCGAGGCCCGCCTTGTGCCGAGGGCTCTCCTGGATGCCCTCGAAGGCGATCTCGAACACCAGCTCCGGCACCACCCGCCGCACCGGGCCATAGCGCTCCAGCGTGTTGCGCCGCACCCAGGCGGTGATCTCGCGGAACTCGGCATCGGTCAGGCCGGAATAGGCCTTGGTGAAGGGCACCAGCCCGTCGCCCTCCCACAGCGCAAAGGTGAAGTCGGTATAGAGGGTCGCCCGCCGCCCGTGCCCCGCCTGGGCATAGACCATCACCGCATCCACCGAACGCGCGTCGAGCTTCCACTTCCACCAGTCGCCCTTGCGCCGGCCGCCGCGATAGGGGGCGCCGCGGTGCTTCAGCATCAGCCCCTCGGCGGCCAGCGCCCGCGCCCCCTCGCGCGCCGCAGCCAGCGCGGCCCAGTCGGCGAACCCGACCTCGGGCGACAGCCGCACCCCGCCGCGGGCGGCGCGCTCCAGCAGCGCCCGCCGCGCCGCAAAGGGCTCGGCCCGCAGATCGCGCCCGCCCCATTCCAGCAGGTCATAGGCGATCAGCGCGGCCGGCGCCTCGGCCATCAGCTTCTTCGGCACGCTCTTGCGGCCGATTCGCCGCTGCAGCGCGGCAAAGGGCAGGGGGCCATCACCGGCCCAGGCCACCAGCTCGCCGTCCATCACCGTGCCGTCGGGCAGCGCCATCGCCGCGGCGCCGAGGTCGGGGAAACGGTCGGTGATGAGTTCCTCGCCGCGCGACCACAGATGCCAGTCGCCGCCGCGGCGGATGAGCTGGGCGCGGATGCCGTCCCATTTCCACTCGGCGAACCAGTCGGCCGCCGGGCCCAGCGCCTCGGCCGCCCCCTCGAGCTGATAGGCCAGCGCAAAGGGATAGGGGCGGCTGAGGTCGGCGGCCGGGTTCTCGCCATGGATCAGCGCGGTGAAGCTGGTGGTGGCCGGCGTCCAGGCCCCCATCAGCCGGTGCGCGAGCTCGGCCTCGTCGCGCCCCGTCGCCTGCGCCAGCGCCCGGGTCATCAGCGTCTGGCTGACCCCGACCCGAAACCCCCCGGTCAGCAACTTGTTGAAGAGAAACCGCTCCGTCGTCTCCAGCCCGTCCCAGGCGGCCAGCACGGCGGCCTTGCGCGCGGGCTCCTCCGCGGCCGCCAGCCCCTCCAGATGCGCCATCCACGCGGCGAGGCTGCGGTCATCCCGCCGGCCGGGCGGCGGCAGCACCAGGGCGATGGTCTCGGCCAGGTCGCCCACCACCGGATAGGCCTCCTCGAACAGCCACAGCGGGATGCCCGCCCGCTCGGCCGCCCATTCGCGCAGCCGCGCGGTGGTGACCGCCCGCCGCGGCCGCCGCCCGGACAGGAGCGCGATGGTCCAGAGCCGGTCGGCCTCGGGTGCCGCGCGGAAATACTCGGCCAGCGCGGCGACCTTGGCCGAGGTGCGCGTGGTCCGGTCCAGCGCGGCGAAGAGGGCGGCAAAGCGCCTCATTCCGTGTCGTCCCCCATGAACTCGGTGGCGAGGACGCGGGCATCAAGGCCCTGCGCCTCCAGCCAGCGGCGGAACACGGCCGTGTAGCCATGGGTCACGAACACCCGCTCGGCCCCGGTGGCGGCGATGGCGGCGTTCAGCCCGGCCCAGTCGGCGTGGTCCGAGATGACGAAGCCGCGGTCGGCGCCGCGCCGCCGTCGCACCCCGCGCAGCCGCATCCAGCCCGAGGCGACCGCGGTGGAGACCGGGCCGAAGCGCCGCAGCCAGTCCGAGCCCAGCACGGCGGGCGGCACCAGCAGCAGCCGTCCGCGCTGGGCCTTCGGGTCGGTGGCGGGCTCGGTTTCGGGCAGCGGCACACCATGGGCGCGCAGGGCGGCCGTGGTGCTCTCGATGGCGCCATGGGTCAGGATCGGCGCCAGCGGCGCCAGCGCCGCGATCAGACGCTGCGCCTTGCCCAGCGAATAGGCAGCCAGAACCGGCGTGCGCCCTTCGGCCGCAACCTCCTGAACCCACGACATGATTTCTGCCACGATTTCGGGCTGTGGGCGCCAGGCGAAGACCGGCAGGCCAAAGGTGCACTCCGAGATGAACACATGGCAGGCGAGCGGCGCGAAGGGGGTCGAGAGCCCGTCATCTTCCAGCTTGTAGTCGCCCGAGACGACCCAGACCTCGCCGCCCACCTCGATGCGGACCTGCGCCGAGCCCGGGACATGCCCGGCCGGGTGCAGGCTGACGCGGGCCCCGCCGAGGCCCAGCGGCGCGCCATAGGCCAGCGTCTGCACCGCGACATCGCCCAGACGGTGGCGCAGGACAGGGGCCGTGGCCGGCGTGCAGAGATAGGCGGCGCTGCCCGGCCGGGCGTGATCGGCGTGGCCATGGGTGATGACCGCCCGCGGGACCGGACGCCACGGGTCGACGTGAAAGTCGCCGGCGGGGCAGTAGAGGCCGGCGGGGGTGAGGGTCAGGACCGCGTCGCGGGGCATGGGCGCAAGGATAGGGCGCGGGCGGCGGGCCGGGAAGGGTGGGCCGCGTCGGCCCGGCCTGTGCGAGGAGTCCACGCATCCCCCTTCCCCTCTGCCACCTATGGCGGTTAACCTGCGGCAAAGACGCAGGGGGCCGATGACGCAGTTCTTCAACGAGATGTACGACGGCGGTCAGGTGCGGGCGCCCTATGCCCGCCTCGGCGACTGGACCGAGGCGATGCCCGCGGAACTTCGCAGCCTCAAGCAGGCCGAGGCCGAGGCGCTGTTCCGCCGCATCGGGATCACCTTTGCCGTCTATGGCGAGGGCGGCGACCCCGACCGGCTGATCCCCTTCGACATGTTCCCGCGGGTGTTCACGCAAGCGGAATGGCGCCGGCTCGAACGCGGGATCATGCAGCGGGCGCGGGCGCTGAACGCCTTTCTGGCCGATGTCTACGACCGCGGCGAGATCGTGAAGGCCGGGCGCATCCCCGCGAGCCTCGTCTATCGCAACGAGGCCTATGAGCCCGCGGTCGCCGGCATCCGGCCGCCGCGCGGGGTCTATTCCCACATCGTCGGCATCGATCTGGTGCGCACCGGCGCCGACGAGTTCTTCGTGCTGGAGGACAACTGCCGCACCCCCTCGGGCGTCTCCTACATGCTGGAGAACCGCGAGATCATGATGCGGCTCTTTCCCGGCCTCTTCCGCGAAAACCGGATCGAGCCGGTGGATGGCTACTCCGAGGCGCTGCGCCGCACGCTGGCCTCGGTCGCGCCGCCGAAATGCGACGGCGAGCCGACCATCGTGATCCTGACGCCGGGGCCGATGAACTCGGCCTATTACGAGCACACCTTTCTGGCCGACCTGATGGGGGTGGAGCTGGTCGAGGGGCAGGACCTGTTCGTCGAGAGCGAGTTCGTCTGGATGCGGACGACGCGCGGGCCGCAGAAGGTGGACGTGATCTATCGCCGCGTGGACGACGCCTTCATCGACCCGCTGTGTTTCCGCCCGGACTCGATGCTGGGGGTGGCGGGGCTGATGGATGTCTACCGCTCGGGCGGGGTGACGCTGGCCTCGGCGCCCGGCGCGGGGGTGGCCGACGACAAGGCAGTCTATGTCTTCGTGCCCGAGATGATCCGCTTCTATCTGGGCGAGGAGCCGGTGCTGCAGAACGTGCCCACCTGGCAGTGCGGCAAGCGCGACGATCTGAAATACGTGCTCGACCATCTGGGCGAGCTGGTGGTGAAGGAGGTGCACGGCTCGGGCGGCTACGGCATGCTGGTGGGGCCCAAGGCCACCGCCGAGCAGGTGGCGGCCTTCCGCGAGCGGGTGGTGTCCAACCCCGGCAACTACATCGCGCAGCCGACGCTGGCGCTGTCGACCTGCCCGACCTTCGTGGCCGAGGGGGTGGCGCCGCGGCATGTGGACCTGCGGCCCTATTGCCTGGTGGGCGAGCGGATCGAGCTGGTCCCGGGCGGGCTGACCCGGGTGGCGCTGACCGAGGGCTCGCTGGTGGTGAACTCGAGCCAGGGCGGCGGGGTCAAGGACACATGGGTGCTGGCGGAATGACCGGCGCGGGGACAGCGCGGGTGGCGCCGTCGCAGGGGGGCCGTCTGCCCCCCGTCCTGCTGCGCAGGACTCCCCCCGAGGATATTTTCGGAAAGATGAAGGGGCGGGGCGGGGCGATGCGGCGCGGAGGCGGGCGATGCTGAGCCGGACGGCGGAGAACCTGTTCTGGATCGCGCGCTACATGGAGCGGGCGGAGAAGACCGCGCGGCTGCTGGAGGTGGGCAGCCGGATCTCGCTGATGCCCGGGGGGGTGGACGGCTATCGCAACGAATGGGATGCGCTGTTGCGGGCGACCGGAACGGCCGAAGGGTTCGAGCGCAAGTACGGCGACCCGGTGCAGCGCAACATCGAGAGCTATCTCTTCTTCGATGCGGACAACCCGTCCTCCATCGCCTCCTGCGTGGGCCGGGCGCGCGAGAACGGGCGGATCGTGCGGACCGCGCTGACCACCCAGGTGTGGGATGCGCTGAACACCGCCTTTCAGGAGCTGAAGGATCTGCAGCGGACGGCGCGCTCCGAAGTGCCGCTGAGCCATATGGTGGACTGGACGCTGAAGCATTGCGCGCAGGTCCGCGGCACCATCGACGCCACGCAGCTGCGCAATGACAACTTCGACTTCCTCCACCTCGGCTATCATCTGGAGCGGGGGGACAACACCGCGCGGCTGCTGGACGTCAAGTATTTCGTGCTGCTGCCGCGGGTGGAGTTCGTGGGGTCGGGCCTCGACAACTATCAGTGGACGACGCTGCTCAGGGCGCTGTCGGCGCATCGGGCGTTCCACTGGGCCTATGGCGGCGAGGTGACGGCGCAGAAGATCGCGCATTTCCTGATTCTCAACCCGCAGTGTCCAAGATCGCTCAGAAGCTGCGCGCAGGGGGCGGCGGATCACCTGGACCGGCTGGCGCGGGGGTATCAGGCCACCACCGCGGCGCAGAGCCGGGCGCGCACGCTCCTGGGGGAGCTGGCCGAGATGACGGTCGAGGATGTGTTCGAGGAGGGGCTGCACGAGTTCCTGACCCGCTTCATCGGCGAGGTGGCGATGCTGGGCCATCTGGTGGCCGAGACCTATCTGAGCGGGGACGTGCGATGATCCTGACGGTCCATCATGTCACCACCTATCGCTATGCCCAGCCGGTGCGCGGGGTGGTGCAGAGCCATCGCCTGACGCCCGCGCGCTGCGAGGGGCAGCGGGTGCTTTCCTGGGACATCGCGGTGTCGGACGGCGTGGCCGGCGGCGGCTTTCGCGACGGGGCCGGCGACTGGGTGCAGAGCCACTCCGCCCATGGCCCGCTGAGCGAGATCACCGTCACCGTGACCGGCCGGGTCGAGACCGCCGATCTGGCCGGCGTGCTGCGCGGCCACCGCGAGCGCATTCCGCCCGAGGCCTATGTGCGCGAGACCGGGCCGACGCGGGCCGATGCCGCGCTGCGCGATCTGGGGCGCGAGGCGCTGGCGGCCGCGACCGATGCGCTGGACGGGGCGCACCGGCTGTCGGCGGCCGTCACCGCCGCCATCGCCTATCGGCCGGGCACGACCCATGCCCACACCACGGCGGCCGAAGCTCTGAGCCTGGGTGAGGGGGTGTGCCAGGACCACGCCCATGCGCTGATCGCCGCGGCGCGGTCACAGGGCCTGCCGGCGCGGTATGTCTGCGGCTATCTCGCCGCGGGGGGCCAGGTGCAGGCGCAGGACGGGCAGTCGCAGACGCAGGGCGGGGGCTACGAGGCCGCGCATGCCTGGGCCGAGATCTGGGTCGAGGGGCTGGGCTGGGTCGGCTTCGACGCCGCCAACGCCTGCTGTCCGGATGCGCGCTATATCCGTCTGGGCTCGGGTCTGGACGCGCGGGGGGCGGCCCCGATTCGCGGCATCGCCCGCGGCGACGGGCAGGAGAGCCTCGATGTCACCGTTGCGGTGGAGGCCGCGCAGCAGTAGCGTCGCGGCTTCGCCGGAGAGGATGTGCCGGACAGGTGTGTGCGCCCGGTGACGGGGCGAGGACGGCAGCGGGCGGGTGTGATGCCGGGGTCCGCTGCGCCGCCCGGGCAATCGGGACGGGCGACCTGGGCCCGGGGGGATGGGCAGTCGGGCCCGGGGCGCATGCCGCGTCCTGCGGGCGCTGCATCGGAGGATGGGGCGTGACCTATTGTGTGGGCCTCTTGCTGAAGGCCGGGATCGTCATGCTGTCGGACACCCGCACCAATGCGGGCCTCGACAACATTGCGACCTATCGCAAGATGTATCTGTTCGAGAGCCCCGGCGAGCGGGTCATCGGGATCATGACCGCCGGCAACCTGTCGGTCACCCAGACCACCATAGCCCGGCTGGAAGAGGCGATGTCGGACGACCCCGACGCCGACCCCCACCGCGACATCCTGCGGGCGCCGACGATGCTGAAGGTCGCCGAGATCATCGGCCAGACCCTGGCCGAGGTGCGCGCCGACATCGTCGCCAAGATGACGGCGATGGAGCAGATGGCCTCGGCCTCGATGATCGTGGCGGGGCAGCGGCGCGGCGGCGGCATGCGCATGTTCCTCGTCTATCAGGAGGGGAACTTCATCGAGGCGACCGAGGACACGCCCTTTCTCCAGATCGGCGAGCACAAGTACGGCAAGCCCATCCTCGACCGGGTGGTGACCCCGGACACGAGCCTTGCGGATGCGCAGAAGGCAGTGCTTCTGTCGATGGATTCGACGCTGCGCTCGAACCTGTCGGTGGGCATGCCTCTGGACCTTGCCGTGATCGGGAAGGACAGCTTCGAGGTCGGCACACGGCGGCGGATCGAGGCCGGCGATCCGGGGTTTCAGCGCATGTCCGAGGCCTGGTCGGCGGCGCTGCGCGACGCCTTCCGCCGGATCGAGGTCTGAAGGGTGGAGCGGGCGATGGGAATCGAACCCACGACATTCAGCTTGGGAAGCTGACGTTCTACCTCTGAACTACGCCCGCGCCATGGCGTCGGATACCCGAGAGCGGCCCGCTTGGCAAGCGCCGCCGCGCGCGGGGGATTTGCGGCTTTCGCCCGCGGGGCGGCTTGGCTAGGGTCCGGGGCGGCCGACAAGGGGGGTGCGCGTGGCCGAGGATGACGCCGGCGCCGTGACGCCGATGATGGCGCAGTATCTCGCGATCCGGGCCGAGCACCCGGAGGCGCTCCTGTTCTATCGCATGGGCGATTTCTACGAGCTGTTCTTCGAGGATGCGGTGCAGGCGGCGGCGGCGCTGGACATCGCGCTGACGAAGCGGGGCAAGCATCTGGGGCAGGACATCGCCATGTGCGGGGTGCCGGTGCATGCCGCCGAGAGCTATCTCCTGACCCTGATCCGCAAGGGCTTCCGCGTCGCCATCGCCGAGCAGATGGAGGACCCGGCCGAGGCGAAGAAGCGTGGCTCCAAGGCGGTGGTGGCGCGCGCGGTGGTGCGGCTCGTCACCCCCGGCACGCTGACCGAGGAGACGCTGCTGGAGGCGCGGCGGGCCAACTTCCTGGCTGCCTGGGCCGAGGTGCGCGACGAGGCGGCGCTGGCCTGGGCCGACATCTCGACCGGCGAGGTGCGGGTGATGCCCTGTCCGCGGGTGCGGCTGGGGCCCGAGCTGGCGCGGCTGGCCCCGCGCGAGGTGCTGGCCGCCGACGGCCCGGCCGAGGGCCTGCGCGCGCTGGTCGAGGAGGCCGGCGCGGTGCTGACGCCGCTGGCGCGGGCGAGCTTCGACAGCGTGGCGGCGGAGGGGCGGCTGCGCGGCCTCTATGGGGTGCAGACGCTGGCGGGCTTCGGGGCCTTCGGCCGGGCCGAGCTGTCGGCGCTGGGCGCCATCGCGGATTATCTGGAGCTGACACAGCGGGGGACGCTGCCGCTGCTGCGGCCGCCGGTGCGCGAGGCCGCCGGCGGGCTGATGCAGATCGATGCGGCCACGCGGCGCAACCTGGAGCTGACGCAGGCTTTGTCGGGCGGGCGCGAGGGGTCGCTTCTGGCCACAGTGGACCGGACGCTGACCGCCGGGGGCGCGCGGCTGCTGGAGCGCCGGCTGGCGGCGCCGTCGCGGGATCTGGCCGAGATCCGGGCACGGCTGGCCGCCGTGGCGCATCTGGTGGAGGAGACGGGCCTGCGCGAGACGCTGCGGGCGGCGCTGCGGCGGGTGCCGGACATCGAGCGCGCGCTGTCGCGGCTGGCGCTGGGGCGGGGGGGGCCGCGCGACCTTGCCGCCCTGCGCGACGGGCTGGCGCAGGCGGGGCGGATTGCCGCGATGCTGGAGGGGCCGCTGCCCGAGCGGCTGGCGGGCAAGGCGCTGCGGGGGCAGGAGGCGCTGGGCGACCTGCTGGAGGCCGCGCTGGTGGCCGAGCCGCCGCCCCTGTTGCGCGACGGCGGCTTCGTCGCGACGGGGCACGACGCCGAGCTGGACGCCGCGCGCGAGCTGCGCGACGAGGGGCGCGGCGTGATCGCCCGGATGCAGGGCGAGTACGCGGCGGCGACGGGCATCGCGTCGCTGAAGATCCGGCACAACAACGTGCTGGGCTATTTCATCGAGACCACCACGACGCATGCCGAGAAGATGCTGGCGCCGCCCCTGAACGAGACCTTTCGCCACCGCCAGACCACGGCGAATGCGCTGCGCTTCACCACGCTGGAGCTGGCCGAGCTGGAGAGCCGGATCCTGAACGCCGGCGCGCGGGCGCTGGAGATCGAGCGGCGGATCTTCGAGAGCCTGCGCGAGGCGGTGCTGGCGGCCGCGGGGCCGCTCGGGGCCATGGCGGCGGCGCTGGCCGAGGTCGACCTCGCGGCGGGGCTGGCGGACCTCGCCGCCGCCGAGGACTGGTGTGCGCCCGAGGTCGACGAGAGCCGGGCGTTTCACGTGGAGCAGGGCCGGCACCCCGTGGTGGAGCGGGCGCTGCTGCGTCAGGGGGCCGGCTTCGTGGCCAATGACTGCGCGCTGACGCCCGAGGGGGCCGGGGCGGCGGTCTGGCTGGTGACGGGGCCGAACATGGGGGGGAAATCCACCTTCCTGCGGCAGAACGCACTGGTGGCGGTGCTCGCGCAGGCCGGCAGCTTCGTGCCGGCGGCGCGGGCGCATCTGGGGCTGGTGAGCCAGCTTTTCAGCCGGGTGGGGGCGGCGGACGATCTGGCGCGCGGACGCTCGACCTTCATGGTCGAGATGGTGGAGACGGCCGCGATCCTGAACCAGGCGGATGACCGGGCGCTGGTGATCCTGGACGAGATCGGGCGCGGGACGGCGACCTGGGACGGGCTGTCGATCGCCTGGGCGACGCTGGAGCATCTGCACGAGGGCAATCGCTGTCGGGCGCTGTTCGCCACGCATTACCACGAGCTGACCGGGCTGGCCTCGCGCCTGCCGGGGGTGGCGAACGCGACGCTGGCGGTGCGCGAGTGGCAGGGCGAGGTGATCTTTCTCCACGAGGTGAAGAAGGGCGCGGCGGATCGGTCCTATGGGGTGCAGGTGGCGCGGCTGGCGGGCCTGCCGCCGGCGGTGGTGGAGCGGGCACGCGTGGTGCTGGAGGCGCTGGAGCGGGGCGAGCGGGAGGGTGGCGCGCGGGCGGCGGCGCTGATCGACGACCTGCCGCTGTTCTCGGCGGCGGCGCGGGCCGCCCCGCCGCCGCCTGTCGCCTCGGCGGTGGAGGCGCGGCTAACGGAAGTGGTGCCTGACGAGCTGAGCCCGCGCGAGGCGCTGGCGCTCGTCTACGAGCTGAAGGGGCTGCTGCGCCCCGGGTCGGGTCAGGACCCGGGGCCCACCCTCAGCCGGGGGTAGAGGAGACGCCCACCTGCGCCGGGCGCAGAAGCTGATCGTGCATGCGGAAGCCCACCGCCATCACCTGGATGATCTGCCCGGCGGCAAACCCGGGCAGCGGCGCCTCGAACATCGCCTGGTGCTGGTGCGGGTCGAAGATGTCGCCAGGTTTGGGCACGATGCGCTCGACCCCGTGGCGGGCGAGGACGTTGACCAGCTCGCGCAGGGTCAGGTCGATGCCCTCGTAGAGGCCTGCGCCATTCGTCTTGACCTCGTCGCCCGCGGCCTCCAGCGCGCGGGAGAGGTGGTCATAGACCGGCAGCATGTCGCGCGCGAGCTTGGCGCCGCCATACATCAGCCCCTCGCGGCGGTCGCGCTCGGCCCGCTTGCGGCTGTTCTCGGCATCGGCAAGAGCGCGCATGACGCGGTCGCGCAGGTCGTCGCGCTCGGCCCGCAGGGCGGCGAGCTCGGCCTCGAGGTCTCCGGGATGTGCCTGCGCCTCGGTGGCGTCGTAGGCGGCGGGGTCCTCGGCCATGCCCGCCGGAGCCTCGCCGCGGGGCGCCTCGGTCTCGGCAAAGGCCTGTTCCTTCTTCTGCGCTTCTGCCATGTCGTTCCTCTGCAACTCGAACCCTTGCGAGGCCGGGGCGATCAGCCCCGCCCGTGATCGCCCAGCAGGCGGCCGACGAGCTGGGCGGTATAGTCCACGATGGGGACGATGCGACCATAGTTCAGCCGCGTCGGGCCGATCACCCCCACCGCGCCGATCACCCGGCGTTCGGCGTTCATATAAGGAGAGACCACCAGAGAGGAACCCGTCAGCGAAAAAAGCTTGTTCTCGGATCCGATGAAGATGCGCACCCCCTCGCCGTCCTCGGCCAGTTCGAGGAACTCGGCGATATCGCGCTTGCGTTCGAGGTCGTCGAAGAGCGAGCGGATGCGGTCGAGCTCCTCCGACGCCTGGGCATCGGCGAGGAGGTTCGACTGTCCGCGCACGATCAGCCGCTCATGCGGTTCGCCCTCGTTCTGCCACATGGCGAGCCCGCTCTCGACCAGCGCGCGGGCGAGGGTGTCGATCTCCTGGCGGCGGCGGGCGATCTCGGTGGACATGCGGGCGCGCAGCTCGCCCAGGGTGCGGCCCTCGGCGATGGCCGACAGGAAATTCGCCGCCTCGCGCAGCGAGGATGGGGTCTGGCCCGGGGGAGGCGTGAAGATCCGGTTCTCGACATGGCCGTCGGCAAAGACGAGCACGACGAGGGCACGTTCGGGTCCCAGGGCGACGAATTCGATGTGGCGGATCGCGGCTTCGTGTTTGGGCGCGAGCACGAGCGAGGCGCCGCGGGTGATGCCCGAGAGGGCGGCGCCGATCCGGTCGAGCTGGGTTGCGACGTCGCGGTCGCCCGGGCCGAGCGTGGCGTCGAGGCGCTCGCGATCAGCCTCGGTGACCGGCGTGACCTCGAGCAGGCTGTCGACGAAGAGGCGCAGGCCCATCTGGGTGGGCACCCGCCCGGCCGAGACATGCGGGCTGTCAAGGAGGCCGAGATATTCGAGGTCCTGCATGACGTTGCGGATGGTCGCGGCCGAGACCTTCTCGCTCATGGTGCGGGTCAGCGTGCGCGAGCCGACCGGGTCGCCCGAGTCGAGATACCCCTCGACCACGCGGCGAAACACCTCGCGCGAGCGGTCGTTGAGTTCCGAGAGGATCTTGCCGGCGTCCTGCATGCTTTGCCTCGCTGAGGGTTTGATATGGGGGCACGGCGGGCCGCGTCAATCGGGGTTGCGCCGGGAGTGTCGCGGGCCGTATCTGACACGGTTCGGAACACGGGGAGCGGACGGATGCGGCCATCGGGGCGGGATTTGGGGAGCCTTCGGGCGGTGACGATCGAGCCGGGGGTGTCGAAGCACGCCGAGGGCTCCTGTCTGATCCGGGTGGGGGACACGCAGGTGCTGTGCACCGCCTCGGTCGAGGAGCGGACGCCGCCCTTCCTGCGCAACACCGGGCTGGGCTGGGTGACGGCGGAGTACGGCATGCTGCCCCGCGCCACCACCACGCGCAACCGCCGCGAGGCCGGGGCGGGCCGGCCCAGCGGGCGGACGGTGGAGATCCAGCGCCTGATCGGGCGGAGCCTGCGCGCGGGCGTGGACCGCTCGGCGCTGGGCGAGCGGCAGATCACGGTGGATTGCGATGTGTTGCAGGCCGATGGCGGCACGCGCTGTGCCGCGATCACCGGCGGCTGGGTGGCCTTGCGGCTGGCGGTGAACCGGATGCTGCGGGCGGGCGATCTGGTGTCGGACCCGATCATCGACCATGTCGCGGCGGTGAGTGCGGGGATCTATGCCGGCCAGCCGGTGCTGGATCTGGACTATGCCGAGGACAGCCTCGCCGGCGTGGACGGCAATTTCGTGATGACGGGGGCCGGGCGGCTGATCGAGGTGCAGATGTCGGCCGAGGGGGCGACCTTCTCGCGGGCCGAGATGGACGCGCTGCTGGAACTGGCGATCGCGGGGACGGCGGCGCTGGTGACGGCGCAGCGGGCGGCGCTGTCGTGAGGCGGCTGGGGCGGGGCGACCGGCTGGTGGTGGCGACGCACAACCGCGGCAAGCTGGAAGAAATCGCGGCCCTGCTGGAGCCCCATGGCGTGGCGGTGACGGGGGCGGCCGAGCTGGGACTGGCCGAGCCGGAAGAGACCGAGCACAGCTTTGTCGGGAACGCGCGGATCAAGGCGCATGCGGCGGCGCGGGCCACCGGCCTGCCGGCGCTGGCCGATGATTCGGGCATCGCGGTAGAGGCGCTGGGCGGTGCCCCGGGCGTCCACACCGCCGACTGGGCAGAGACGCCCGCGGGGCGCGACTTCGAGATGGCGATGCGCCGGACGTGGGAGGCGCTGGAGGCTGTCGGCGCGCCCGAGCCGCGGCGGGCGGCGTTCTGCTGCACGCTGGTGCTGGCCTGGCCGGACGGGACGGATGCGGTGTTCGAAGGCCGGATGGAGGGGCGGATCGTCTGGCCGATGCGGGGCACGCAGGGGCACGGCTATGATCCGATCTTTCAGCCCGAGGGCCATGGCATGACCTTCGGCGAGATGGACCGATGGGAAAAGAACCGGATCAGCCACCGCGCGGATGCCTTTCGCAAGTTCGTGGCAGGGTGTCTCTAGCATGCGGGACGGTCCCGGCGCGGCGAGGGCCGAGGACTGGCAACAGGCGGGGTTCGGTGTCTACGTGCACTGGCCCTTCTGTCAGGCGAAATGCCCCTATTGCGATTTCAACAGCCATGTCGCGGCGCGGATCGACCAGGCGCGGTGGCGCGCGGCCTATGCGGCCGAGATCGGGCGCTGCGCCGCGGGGCTGCCGGGACGTGTCGTCAACACCGTGTTTCTGGGCGGGGGCACGCCATCGTTGATGGAGCCCGAGACGGTTGCGGCGGTGCTGGAGGCGGTGCGGGCGGCCTGGCCGGTGGCCAACGATCTGGAAGTGACGTTGGAGGCCAACCCCTCGTCGGTGGAGGCGGGGCGGTTCGCAGCCTATCGTGCCGCCGGGGTCAACCGGATTTCCATCGGGGTGCAGGCGCTGAGGGATGCGGACCTGCGCCGGCTCGGGCGGCTGCATGACGTGGCACAGGCGCGGGCGGCGGTGGCGCTGGCACAGGGCCTGTTCGAGCGTGTGAGCTTCGATCTGATCTATGCGCGGCAGGACCAGACGCTGGCGGACTGGGCTGCGGAACTGCGCGAGGCGCTGGCGATGGGAGTGGACCATCTGTCGCTCTATCAGCTCACGGTCGAGGAGGGGACTCCCTTTGCCGCGCGGGCGCAGGCCGGCGGATTGCGCGGGCTGCCGGACGACGACCTGTCGGCCGAGATGTATGCGGTGACGCAGGAGCTCTGCGAGGCGGCGGGGCTGCCGGCCTATGAGGTGTCGAATCATGCCCGGCCGGGGGCGGAGTCGCGCCACAACCTCATCTACTGGCGCAGCGGCGACTGGCTGGGGGTCGGTCCGGGGGCGCATGGTCGGCTGTCGCTGGAGGGTCGTCGCTGGGCAACCGAGGCGGTGCGTGCTCCGGGCGACTGGCTGGCGCAGGTGGAGCGCGGTGCGGGCGATGAAGGGGAGCCCGCCCTGCTGTCGGGTCGCGAGGCCGCCGAAGAGGCGCTGATGATGGGGCTGCGGCTGGTGGACGGGGTGGAATCGGGGCGGATCGCGGCGCTGGGGTTGACGATGAATCAGAGCGTTATCAATGATTTATGCGACGCCGGCATGCTGGAACAGCGCCCCGGCATGTTGCGGGCGACGGCGCAGGGGCGGCTTGTTCTGAACGCGATCCTCAGACAGTTGCTGGCAGGGTGAGCCGTCAGCCGTGACCGCCGAGCAGCTGGCAGAGCTGATCGAGCTGATCGAGTGAGGTGTAACGGATCGTGACCCGGCCTTCGCCACCGGGTCGGTGGTCGATGACGACCCCCATCCCGAGGTTGGCGGAAAGGTCCTGTTCGAGGACGCGGGTATCGGCGTCCTTGCTCGCCGTGCCGCGGGGGCGCCGCGCCGGGCTGTCGGGTTTTCGCACCAGAGCTTCGACCTCGCGGACCGAGAGACCGCGGGCGATGATCTGCTGGGCCAGCTCAGCGGCCCTGGGCGAGGTGACGAGGGCACGGGCGTGCCCGGCGGTGAGGCGGCCTTCGCGCAGGTGGGTCTGGACCTCTTCGGGCAGTTGCAGGAGGCGCAGGAGATTCGCGATGTGACTGCGGCTCTTGCCGAGGGCTTCGGCCAGACGCTCCTGGGTGTGGCCGAAGCGATCCATCAACTGTCTGAAACCTTGGGCTTCTTCGAGCGGGTTGAGATCGGCCCGCTGGATGTTCTCGATGATGGCGATCTCGAGGACTTCGGTATCGGTGAAGTCCCGGACGATGACCGGGAGTTCGTGGATCTGGGCGAGTTGCGAAGCGCGCCAGCGCCGCTCGCCCGCGACGATCTGATAATGGTCGGGCTGGTCCGGACTGGCGCGGACGATGAGCGGCTGGATGACGCCCTTGGCGCGGATCGACGCGGCAAGCTCTTCGAGCGCCTCCGGAGCGAAATGGCGCCGCGGCTGGTCGGGGTTGGGGACCAGACGCTCGATGGGGACGGTGAGGTCGGGGCGGCGTGGGCGTGCGCTGTCGGTCTCCGGGGTCTGCACCTCGGCCATGAGGGCGGAGAGCCCGCGGCCGAGGCCGCGGCGATCCTTGCGGTCGTTCATGCGCCGTCTCCTCGATGCATCTGTGCGGTCCGGATGTCAGCCGGCGGGCGCCGGCTGGGCTGCGTGACGGGCAGCCAGTTCGCTGGCGAGCGCCCGATAGGCTTCGGCACCCCGCGAGGTGGGATCATAGGTCAGGACCGGCTGGGCGAAGGAGGGCGCCTCGCTGAGTCGGACGTTGCGCGGGATGACGGTACGGAAGACGAGCTCGCCGAGGGTTTCGCGGGCGTCGTCCTCGACCTGTTGGGCGAGATTGTTGCGGCGATCCACCATGGTGAGGAGGACCCCCTCGATGCGCAGGTCCGGATTGGCGCTCTCGCGGACCTCGCGGAGGGTGAGCATGAACTGCGACAGGCCCTCCAGCGCGAAGAACTCTGCCTGCAGGGGCACGAGGACGGAATGCGCCGCCACCATGGCGTTGATCGTGAGCAGGCTGAGGGAGGGAGGGCAATCGATGAGGACGAAGTCGAAGCCTGCGCTGCCGCGCTCTGCGAGGGCCCGACGCAGGAGCGTGGTGCGACCCTCGGTCTGGGCCATGGCGATGTCGGCCGAGGACAGGTCGGTCGTCGCGGGGCAGAGGTGGATTCCGCGGTGTCGGGTCGCGAGCGAGACGTCCGCGACGGCGGCGCCCTCCAGCAGCAGGTCGTAGCTGGTGAGCTGTCGGTCGGTGATGGACAGGCCGAGGCCTGTGGAGGCGTTCCCCTGAGGATCGAGGTCGATGATGAGGACGGAGAGGCCCTGTTCGCCCATCGCGGCGGCGAGGTTGATCGTCGTCGTGGTCTTGCCGACGCCGCCCTTCTGGTTGGCGATCGCGATCACGCGCGGCGACCGGAGGACAAGCGGAGAGGTGTCAGACACGCGTCACTCCCTTGATGGCAAGGATCACACCGGCCGGATCGGTCTGGCTGGGAGTCTTCTGGACGGTGAACCGCCATTCTGCAAGGGCTTCGTCGATCTCCTGCGCATGCGTGGCACCCTTTGGGAACAGGGCCGTTCCATCGGGCAGCAGGTGGCGGTCGGCATGCGCAAGAAGCTGGCGCAATGGGGCCAGGGCACGGGCAGAGAGGACATCGGCCTGCAGGGGTGGAAGTTCTTCGGACCGCGCGGCGAGGATCCTCGGGCGCACCTGCGCCTTCCGGGCAGCCGCGGCGAGAAAGGCGGCCTTCCTGCGGTCGCTCTCCACAAGGGTGACACGCAGCTCGGGGTCCTCCTGCGACGCGAGAATGGCGATCACGAGCCCGGGAAAGCCTCCCCCTGTGCCGAGATCAACCCAGTGATGTGCATTCGGCGGGCGGAGAGCCAGGAGTTGCGCGGAGTCGCGGATGTGTCGGCTCCAGATCTGCGGCAGGGTCGACGGAGCCACGAGGTTGATCCGGGGGTTCCACCGGCACAGTTCGTCTGCAAAGGCGTGCAGACGCGCCTCCGTTTCACGTGAAACATCCGGCAGCTGCACCGGATCTCAGCCCACGATCCGGCGCCGATCCGCCCGCAGCCGCGCAAGCAGCAGCGTCAGGGCAGCCGGTGTCATGCCGTCGATCCGGGCTGCCTGGGCGATCGACGCGGGGCGCGCCCGCGCAAGTTTGCCACGGAGTTCTGCGGACAGGCCAGGCAGCGCGGCATAGTCGAAGTGCGTCGGGATCGGCCATGCCTCATCGCGCTTCAGCGCTGCGACGTCCTGCTGCTGACGCTCGAGATAGCGGACATAGAGCGCCTCGCGCGAGAGCTGCGCCCGTGTTTCGCCATCGATCCACGCGAGCTCGGGGTCAAGGCGGACAAGATCGTCAAACGAAAGGTCGGGAAAGGCAAGCAGATCATGGCCGTTGCGACGCACGCCATCCTGCCGGATCCGGATGCCCGCCCCCGCGATCTCCGTCGGCGACCACGAATGCGCCGACAGCGCCGCGCGCCCCGCGGACAGAGCCTCTGACTTTGCGGCAAACGCGGCCGCCCGTTGCTTTCCAACGCATCCGATCTGCATGCCCAGCGGAGTCAGACGCTGATCCGCATTGTCCGCACGCAATTGCAGGCGATACTCGGCCCGGGAAGTGAACATCCGATAGGGTTCGGTCACGCCCCGGGTGACAAGATCATCCAGCATCACGCCGATGTAGGAGTCCGTCCGGCTGAACGTCAGTGGTTCGGCGCCCCGAACCGCCAGCGCCGCGTTGAGCCCGGCGACAAGGCCTTGTGCCCCGGCTTCTTCGTAACCCGTCGTCCCGTTGATCTGACCGGCGAGATACAACCCCGGAATCTCATGCACTTGCAAGGTGTTGGACAGGGCGCGGGGATCCACGTAATCGTACTCGATCGCGTAACCGGGCTGCAGGATGCGCGCATGCTCCAATGCGGGGATCGAACGGACATACGCGTCCTGCACCTCCTCCGGCAGGGAACAGGAGATGCCGTTCGGATACACCGTCTCATCCTCCAGACCCTCGGGTTCCAGAAACACCTGATGCGAGGGCTTGTCGGCGAATCGGACGATCTTGTCCTCGATGGACGGACAATATCTTGGGCCAACGCCCTCGATCTTGCCGGAATGCATCGCCGAACGCTGGAGATTCTCGCGGATGATCGCGTGCGTCTCTTCCGTCGTGTGGGTGATCCCGCACTCGACCTGCCGAACCGCCGGTCCACGGGACAAGAACGACAGCATCACCGGATGATCATCGCCCGGTTGCAGCTCCACGCGCGCCCAGTCGATGCTGCGCCCATCGAGCCGCGGCGGCGTACCGGTCTTGAGACGGCCAAGCGGCAGGCCGAACCCGTCCAACCGCTCGGCAAGACGCGAGGCGGGCGCCTCTCCCAGGCGTCCTGCGGGAAAGCTCCGGTCCCCGATATGGATCATTCCCCGCAGGAACGTCCCCGTCGTCAGGATCACCGCCCCGGCGGAAACGTCGGACCCGTCCGCAAGACGGACGCCACAAACCCGATCGCGGTCCATCATCAGATCGACCGCCTCGCCCTCCATCACCCGCAGACCCGGCTGGCCGGCGATCTCCCGCTGAATGGCGCTCCGATACAGCCTCCGGTCGGCCTGGCATCGCGGTCCCTGAACCGCAGGTCCCTTGCTTCGGTTGAGCAGACGAAACTGGATCCCGGCCAGGTCGGCAGCCCGCCCCATGATGCCATCCATGGCGTCTATCTCGCGGACAAGGTGCCCCTTGCCCAGACCCCCGATGGCGGGATTGCAGGACATCACCCCGATCGCATCGGCGCGCAGGGTCAGGAGGATCACCGACACACCCATCCGGGCCGCCGCATGCGCGGCTTCGGTTCCGGCATGACCGCCGCCGATGACGACCACATCGCAATGTTTCACGTGAAACACCTCACTTGCCGATACAGAAACTGGAGAATACCTCGTCGAGGATATGCTCCACATCGACCCGGCCGACAAGGGCATCCAGCGCCCGCAAGGCCGCCCGGATCTCCTCTGCCACCAGCTCGCCCCGTGCATGACCGTCCAGTTCCGCCACGGCCAGAGCCAGCGCCGCACCGGCCCGCCGTACTGCCTCGGCGTGGCGAGCGCGCGTGATCGTCGCCGCCGAGGCAGCCCGCCGCGCCAGGATCTCCCCGATCCGTTGCACCAGCGCGTCCAGGCCCTGGCCCGTCAACCCCGACACAGCCCCCTCCAGCTCTGGATGGAGATCCCCCTTCCCCACCAGGATCAGATCCTCCGGATCCAGAGCCACCCCGTCCGGAACCTCCCCCGGCGCCACCAGATACACCCGGAGGTCAGCCGCCTCTGCCCGGGCCCGGGCGCGATCGACCCCCATCCGCTCCACCACGTCTCCGGTTTCCCGCAGACCCGCCGTGTCCAGCAGCGTCACGGCAAGCCCGCTCAGATCGAGCCGGACTTCGATCACATCCCGCGTGGTCCCGGCAACTGCCGAGGTCAAGGCCGCCTCACGTCCCGACAAGGCATTGAGAAGAGTGGATTTTCCTGCGTTCGGCCGACCCACGATCGCGACCTCGAAACCGTCTCGAACCCGCTCCGAGACCGCAACGCCCGAGATCTCGCGCGCGATCTCACCTGCCACACCGGAGATCAGCTCCCGCACCTCGGGCGTCACATCGACCGGCACATCCTCATCGACAAAGTCGATCATCGCCTCCAGGAGCGCCGCAGCCCGCACCAGCCGCACGCGCCATCCTTCCGCCGTCCGACCGACGGCCCCCGACAGCACCCGTTGCGCCTGCCGCCGCTGCGCCGCCGTCTCGGCCATGAGCAGATCCGCCAGCCCCTCGACCTGCGCCAGATCGAGCCGCCCGGCTTCCATCGCGCGCCGGGTGAACTCCCCGGGCTCGGCCAGCCGCAGACCCAGTTCCGACAAGGCCGACAGCACTGCCGTCACCACGGCCGGGCTGCCATGCAGATGCAACTCCACGACCCGCTCGCCGGTAAAGCTCGCGCCCTCCTCGAAGGCGAGCACCAGCGCCTCGTCCAGAACCTCTCCCTGAAACGTGACGCTTCTCAGACCCGCCCGACGGGGCGGCGGCAAGGCCCCGCACAGCCCCTCCGCAGCACTCCACGCCCGCGGCCCCGAGATCCGCACGACCGCGACACCGGCCCGCCCCCGCGCCGTGGCCGGAGCGAAGATGGTGTCCACACGACGCTCCCGCTCAGGTGTTCATGGAATCGAAGAACTCGCCGTTCGTCTTGGTCTGCTTCAGTTTCGACAGCAGGAACTCGATGGCGTCCGTCGTTCCCATCGGGTTCAGGATGCGCCGCAGCACGAAGGTCTTCTGCAGGTCGGACTTCTCCACCAGCAACTCCTCCTTCCGCGTCCCGGACTTCAGGATGTCGATGGCCGGGAACACGCGCTTGTCCGCCACCTTGCGGTCCAGCACGATCTCCGAGTTCCCCGTCCCCTTGAACTCCTCGAAGATCACCTCGTCCATCCGGCTGCCGGTATCGATCAGCGCCGTCGCGATGATCGTCAGCGAGCCCCCCTCCTCGATGTTCCGCGCCGCCCCGAAGAACCGCTTCGGCCGCTGGAGCGCATTGGCGTCCACACCGCCCGTCAGCACCTTGCCCGAGGACGGCACCACCGTGTTGAACGCCCGCCCCAGCCGCGTGATCGAATCGAGCAGGATCACGACATCCCGCTTGTGCTCCACCAGCCGCTTGGCCTTCTCGATCACCATCTCCGACACCGCCACATGCCGCGTCGCCGGCTCGTCAAAGGTCGAGGACACCACCTCGCCCTTCACGCTGCGCTGCATGTCCGTCACCTCCTCGGGCCGCTCGTCGATCAGCAGCACGATCAGGTAACACTCGGGGTGATTCTTCTCGATCGAATGCGCGATGTTCTGCAACAGCACCGTCTTGCCGGTCCGCGGCGGCGCCACGATCAACGCCCGCTGACCCTTGCCCAGCGGCGAGACGATGTCGATGATCCGGGCCGAACGGTCGCGCGTCGTCGGGTCGTCGGTCTCCATCTTCAGGCGCTCGTCGGGATAGAGCGGCGTCAGGTTGTCGAAATGCACCTTGTGCCGCGCCCGCTCGGGGTCGTCGAAGTTGATTCGCGTCACCCGCACCATCGAGAAATAGCGCTCGTTCTCGCCCGGCGCCGCGATCACCCCCTCGACCGTGTCGCCGGTCCGGAGCGCGAACTGCCGGATGGTCTCGGGCGAGACATAGATGTCGTCCGGGCCCGACAGATAGTTCGCCTCGGGCGAGCGCAGAAAGCCGAAGCCGTCCTGCAGGACCTCCAGCACCCCGTCGCCGGAAACCTCCCAACCCTCCTCGGCACGCTCCTTCAGGATCGAGAACATCATCTCGCCCTTGCGCATCGACGAGGCGTTCTCGATCTCCAGCTCCTCGGCCATGGCCAACAGGGCGGCCGGGCTCTGACGCTTCAGGTCTGCCAGCTTGAGGCTCGAGTCGGACATGGCGGGGTTCCATCTTCGGGGAAAGGGTCCACGCCGAAACCGCCCGCAACCGGGTCGGCATCAGGTCAGGGGACGGGCTGCCACCGCTCCGGACGGAACGGCACACAGGCGCTACACCTCGCAGGCCGACCTGTCAATCTTCAGAACTTCACCACCACCGACAGCACGATCAGTACCATCAACAGCGTCGGAACCTCGTTCATCATCCGGTACTGCCGCCCGGTCAGCCGGTTCTGTCCGGCCACGAAGTCCTTTCGCCGCGCCGCCAGCCACATGTGGAACCAGGTCATGCCGATCAGACCCGCGAGCTTGGTCCAGGGCCAGATCGCCGACCAGTTCACGATCCCCGGCGTGAGCACCAGCATCAGCCCCAGAAGCCAGGCCGCGATCATCGCCGGGTTCATGATCGCCCGCAGCAGCCGCCTCTCCATGGTCTGGAACAGCACGTCCGTCTCGCCGCCGCTGCCCACGCTCTCGACATGGTAGACGTAGAGTCTGGGCAGATAGAACAGCCCCGCCATCCAGGCGATCACCGCCATGATGTGAAACGCCTTGATCCAGAAATACCCGTCCAGCAGCCAGTCCATCGCCGTCCCTGTTTCCACGCTCTCCGCCTCTTCTAGACTCAAGAAGAAGAAAAGAGAATGTTGCGGATGTTGTACGGTGGATGATGGGGACAGCCGTCTTGTCCAGATCGTCATCCACTGCCGGACGGCCTGTGGAAAACCATGTGAACAGCTTGCACCATCTGCCTGACGGCCCAGAAAACTCCATCATCACAATACCTTGCAGGCGAAACGCTGTCGCAGGGCCTGTGTATCGTTCCCGACTGTGCCCTGTTGGCATCGCCCCTGTCCACACCCCGCCCGGAACCCCTCCCACAGGTGGACAAGCCGCCCCGGCCCGTCGATGATCCGGGGATGACCGGCCCGCCCGCGTCCCGTTCCCGCCCCTGCCACCCAGTGCTGCACAAACCGTCCACAGCCTGCCCCCAGCCCCGACCCGTTCATGCCCACACCCCTGATCCTCGCCTCCGGTTCCGTCATCCGCGCCGAGCTCCTGTGCCGCGCAGGCCTCGCGCCGGACATCCGGCCCGCCCGCATCGACGAGGACGCCATCCGCCTCGCCCTGCTGTCCGAGGGCACGCCGCCGCGCGACATCGCCGATGCGCTGGCCGAGCAGAAGGCGCGCAAGGTCTCGCAGCGTTCGCCGGGGGCGCTGGTCCTCGGCTGCGACCAGCTGCTTGTCCACGACGGCAAGATCCTCGCAAAACCCCAGAGCGTCGAGGAGGCCCGCCACCAGCTCCGCCGCCTGCGCGGCGCACGGCACCGGCTGCTCTCAGCCGCGGTGCTGTACCGCGACGGAGCGCCGGTCTGGCGGCACATCGGCGAGGCGGAGCTCGAGATGCGGGACTTTTCCGACCGCTATCTCGAGGACTATCTCAAACGCAACTGGCCGTCCCTCGCCGACACGGTGGGCGGCTACAAGCTGGAGGAGGAAGGCGTGCGGCTCTTTTCCCGTGTCGATGGAAGCTGGTTCGTGGTGCTCGGTCTTCCCCTGATCGAGCTTCTGTCGGTGCTCACCCGGCGCGGGGACATCGACGGATGACCGGCGCGGTGTCAGGCACGGGGGCCGCTCCGGCCTCGATCCCGCTGGCCGGCGTCGTCGGCGCCCCGATCGCGCACAGCCGCTCGCCGGCCCTGCACGGGCACTGGCTCCGCCGCCATGGCATCCGCGGGCATTACGTGCCGCTCGAGGTCGCGCAGGCCGATCTGGCAGAGGTGCTGCGCATCCTGCCCCGGATGGGCTTCGTCGGCCTCAACGTCACGATCCCGCACAAGGAAACCGTGCTGAAGCTCGCCGACATCGTCAGCGACCGCGCCTCGCTGATCGGTGCGGCCAACACCCTGATCTATCGCAAGGATGGCAAGCTGCACGCCGACAATACCGACGGCGTCGGCTTCCTCGCCAACCTGCGGCAGGTGGCGCCGCACTGGCACCCGGGGGCCGGGCCGGCGGCGGTGTTCGGGGCCGGCGGGGCCGCCCGCGCCGTGGTCGTGGCGCTTCTGGATGCCGGGGTCCCCGAGATCCGCATCGCCAACCGCACCCGCGCCCGCTCCGATGCCCTGCGACAGGAGTTCGGCGCCCGCCTCGTCGTCTATGAATGGGTCGAGGCCGGCAACATGCTCGAAGACGCCTTCACCGTCGTCAACACCACCGCGCTCGGCATGCAGGGCAAGCCCGAGCTGCGCGTGCCCCTCGATGCGCTGAGCCCGCGTGCGGTGGTCAACGACCTCGTCTATACGCCTCTGCGCACCCGCTTCCTCGAAGAGGCGGGCGAGCGCGGCTGCACCGTCGTGGACGGTCTGGGCATGCTCCTGCACCAGGCCGCGCCGGGGTTCGAGCGCTGGTTCGGCCTGCGCCCCGAGGTCGACGACGAGGCGCGCCGGGCGGTGCTGGAGGGATGAGCGGCCGCCCCTATCTTCTCGGCCTCACCGGCTCCATCGGCATGGGAAAGAGCACCACTGCGGGCCTCTTTGCCGCTGCCGGCGTGCCGGTGTGGGATGCCGACGCCGCAGTCCACCGCCTCTACGGGCCGGGAGGGGCCGGGGCCGCCGCCGTCGCCGCGCTCTGTCCCGCGGCCGTCGGCGCCGCCGGGGTGGACCGCACCGTGCTGAAGCGCTGGCTGGCCGAGACGCCCGACGGCCTGCGGCGGCTGGAGGGCGCGGTTCACCCGCTGGTCGCCGAGGATCGCGCCCGCTTCATCACCCGGGCGGCCGAGGCGGGGGCGGATGTCGTCGTCCTCGACATCCCGCTGCTGTTCGAGACCGGAGCCGACGCCGGCGTCGACGCAACGCTGGTGGTCACCGCCCCGGCGGCCACCCAGCGCGCCCGCGTACTGGCCCGCCCCGGCATGACCGAGGCGCAGTTCCAAAGCCTGCTCGCCCGCCAGATGCCCGACGCGGAAAAGCGCGCCCGCGCCGACCACATCATCGAGACGCTCACCCCCGAGGCGGCGCGCCGTGCCGTCCACGACCTCCTCGCCCGGATCCGGAGCCGAACCCATGCGTGAAATCGTGCTCGACACCGAAACCACCGGCCTCGACCCCGAGGACGGCCACCGCATCGTCGAGATCGGCGCAGTCGAACTCTACAACCACGTCCCCACCGGCCGCACCTTTCACCAGTACATCAACCCCCAGCGCCCGATGCCGCCCGAGGCGCAGGAGGTTCACGGCCTCGACGACGCCTTCCTCGCCGACAAGCCGGTTTTCGGGGCCATCGTCGATGCCTTCGTCGGCTTCGTCGGGGATGCGCGGCTGGTGATCCACAACGCCAGCTTCGACATGCGCTTTCTGAATGCCGAGCTGCGCCGGGCCGGGCGATCCGTCTTCGCCGCGGACCGGGCGCTGGACACGCTGGCCATCGCCCGCACGCGCTTTCCCGGCGCGCCAGCCTCGCTGGACGCACTCTGCCGGCGCTTCGGGGTGGACAACTCGGCGCGCGAGAAACACGGTGCGCTGCTCGACTCCGAGCTGCTGGCCGAGGTCTATCTGGAGCTCATCGGCGGCCGGCAGCCCGATTTCGGCCTCTCGGCGGACACGGGCCCCGCGCGCAACCACGGCACGACCGGTTGGCGGCCCCCGCAGCGGCCGCGACCCTTGCCCCCCCGTCTGACCGAGGACGAGGCGGCCGCGCATGCCGCCCTCGTGGCGGCGCTGGGGGACGGGGCGCTCTGGAACCGCTATGGCTAGGCGCCCCGTCCCCCTGCCCGGGGCGTGTCAGCTGGGCATCTGGGTCGGCGCGTCGCCCTGCTGCTTGCGCAGTTCGGCCTGACGCGCGAGCTCCTGACGATAGAGGTTCATGAAGTCGATCATGTCCAGGTTCAGCGGCAGGAAGCCACCGTCGCGGGTCACGTCCGACACGATCCGCCGCGCAAAGGGGAACAGCAGCCGCGGGCACTCGATCAGCAGAAAGGGGTGAAGCTGCTCGGTCGGCACACCCTCGACGAGGAAGACGCCGGCATATTCGAGTTCGAGCAGGAACAGCGAGGCCTGATCGGCCTTGTTGGTCGACTCGATCTTGTACTTGGTCAGGACCTCGTACTGGTTTTCCGCCTGCTCGCGCTTGCGCGCATCCAGGCTCACCTGCACACGGATGTCCGGCTGCACGCCGTCCGCCTTGCTGCCCCGCTGGGCAAAGGCGTTCTCGAAGGACATGTCGCGCACGTACTGCGCAAGGATCTGCACGCGGACCTGCGGCGCCTGCCCTGCCGCCTGCGGCTGCGGGGCCGCGGAGTTGCCGTTTTCAGCCATGGTTCTCTCCAGGATAAAGGATCGCGCCGTTCCTAGCAGCTTGGCGCACCCCGCTCAATGCCGCCCCGCAACCGGTGTCACGGGCGTCCGTCCCCGCTCCAGGGCGAGGGGCCGCCGCGTCGGCCCGGGGTGCCGCCGCCTCGCAACCGCTCGCGCGAGTCGTCGGGGGTGACGTCCTGAAACTCGGCATCCACGATGTGGTCGGCGGGCGGCCGCCCGGGCGCGGGCCGCGCGCCGAACACATGCACGTGAACCCGGTTGCGGATCCCCCAGGCCAGCAGCGCCGTCCGCACCCCCGGCACCAGCAGCGCGAGGCCCACCGCATCGGTCAGGAACCCCGGCGTCAGCAGCAGCGCACCGGCAAACAGGATCAGCGCCCCATGCAGCAGGGGCGCCAGCGGGTCGCCCATTTCCTCCAGCGCGCGCTGGGCCTGGGCGAGGACACGCAGCCCCTGACGCCGCACCAGCGCCGTGCCGATCAGCGCCGTCGCCACCACGATGGCCAGCGTGGGCCAAAGCGTGAGCCATCCGCCGACCTGGATGAAGAGCGCGATCTCGATCAGCGGAACCGCGACGAACACGACAAGGAGCCACATGGCGTCATCCCCGGTGGCACGGCGCCCCCCCGGGACGCGGCGCTGTGGTTTTCCAAGCTGTCCGGGCAAGGTGGACTCGCCCGGTCATCCGCCTTACATAAGGCCCCGACCTGTGATACCAAAACCTCCTTTCCGAAGAGGTCACCATGGATTCCGCCGTGCTGCAGCTTCTTGTCCTCGCCGGCATCGCCGTATTTCTCGTGCTCCGGCTCAAGAGCGTGCTGGGCACCCGCGAAGGCTTCGAGAAGCCGCCGGTGGGCGAGCGGGGCGAACCCGCCGCGCGCAGCGTCCGCCGGCCGGAGTTCGAGGTGATCGAGGGCGGGCCGGACACCGACATCATCGACCATGTCCCCGAGGGCAGCAAGGCCGCCAGGGCCCTGGCCGAGATGAAGGGCGCCGACCCCGAGTTCCATGTCGGCGACTTCCTGCACGGCGCCCGCCAGGCCTATGAGATGATCCTCATGGCGTTCGAGAAGGGCGACATGGACGCGCTCGTGCCCTTCCTGTCCCGCGACGTCTATGAAAGCTTCATGGAGGTGGTGGAGGAGCGCGAGCGTCAGGGCCTGACTGTCGAGGCCACCTTTGTCGGCCTGCGCGACGTGCGCATCGTCAACGCCTTCTACAACCGCGACACCGCGCTGGCCGAGGTGACCGTCCGCTTCGAGGCCGAGCTGACCTCGGCCGTGCGCAACACCGCCGGCGAGATCGTCGAGGGCGATCCCAACGAGATCAAGC
>Ga0213836_100661_pt1 | contig 26601 bp, 20 predicted proteins | sample SWPATP03_FD_160578 | JGI IMG/M metagenome (GOLD analysis project Ga0213836, IMG submission 160578) | Coastal seawater microbial communities from Marineland, Florida, United States - SWPA TP0 #3 | ecosystem: Environmental > Aquatic > Marine > Coastal | place: USA: Florida | collected 2016-08-05
GGGCGTGACGGACATCAGCCGCAGGGTCTGCAGGTAGCGCCGCGAATGGTAGAGCCTGCCGCCGCGGCGCAAATAGAGCCCCACCAGCGACACGGCGATCATCAGGAAACCGATGCCGATCATCACCCGGAAGGACCAGAACACCAAGGCGACAGGCGGCTGCTCCTCGGGCGGCGCCTCGAGTATCCCGGGCACCTCGCCATACAGCTCATGGGTCAGGATCAGGCTGGCCGCATAGGGGATACCGATCTCGAAGCGGTTCTGCTGGGCCGCCTGGTCGGGCCAGGCGAACACCAGGAAGGGAGCGCCCTCCTTGGTTTCCCAGTTGCCCTCCATGGCCGCCAGCTTGGTCGGCTGGTACTCCAGGGTGTTGAGACCGTGCAGGTCGCCGACGAAGGCCTGGGTCGGCGTCAGCACCAGCAGCAGCCACATGCACATCGACAGCGCCTTGCGGTTGGCCTCCACGTCGCGCCCGATCAGCAGGTACCAGGCGCTGACCCCGGCCACGACGAAGCCGCCGGTGATGAACGAGGCCATGGCCATGTGGGCGAAGCGATACGGGAACGAGGGGTTGAAGATCGCCTCGAACCACGAGGTGACACGGAACACGCCGTCGGTGAACTCGACCCCCGCCGGCGTGTGCATCCAGCTGTTGGCCGCCAGGATCCAGAAGGTCGAGATGAAGGTGCCCAGCGCCACCATGGCGGCAGCAAACAGGTGCACCCCCGGCGGCACCCGTCCCCGGCCGAACAGCAGCACGCCGAGGAAGGCGGCTTCGAGGAAGAAGGCGGTGACCACCTCGTAGCTGAGCAGCGGCCCGATGAAGTTGGCACTGGCCTGGGAGAAGTTGCTCCAGTTGGTGCCGAACTGGAAGGACATCACGATGCCCGACACCACGCCCATGCCGAAGGCGACGGCGAAGACCTTGGTCCACAGATAGGCCAGCCGGTCCCATGCCGGATTGCGCGTCTTGTAGAACAGCGCATGCAGCACGGTGATGTAGGACGCCAGACCGATGGTGAAGACCGGAAAGATGGCGTGAAACGAGACGACGAAGGCGAACTGAATACGCGACAGCAGTACGGGATCAAGCTCCATGACGTACCTCTTGGCTGCAGAAGAGTCAACGTCTCGAGGCATGCGAAGGCACGGGGAGTGCGTTGTTGGGCTTCGGCCATGTCCCTCCTGGACAAGGCGTGACGCATTCCACCTCGACACACAGCTAGCCTAGAACAGGGAGTGCGATGGGGCTCTCTTGCTTACAAAAGCCTACACGTCGCAATACTGTTCCAGGTCAATGCATTCCGCTACGTCTTGTGCTTGTGTCGCAAAGATTACTAGATGCAGATGCACCTTCATCTGTGTCGGGTTGTCGCATCCTGTCGTGGGGCTAGCCGCCGCCCTGCACGACCAGCCGTACCATGAATGCGGTATAGCCGACGAACATCGCCAGCAGCATGGCGCCCTCGAGCCGGTTGATGCGCCCGGGGCGGCCCTTCCAGCCGATGGCGAACACCGTCATCAGCACCGTCATCACCGTCATCAGGCTCCAGTCGCGCAGCAGCACTTCACCGCCCACCTCGATGGGCCGTATCACCGCGGCAAGGCCCACCACGCCCAGGGTGTTGAACAGGTTGGAGCCCACCACGTTGCCCACCACCAGATCGTGCTCGCCGCGGCGCAGCGCACTGATGGAGGAAGCCAGCTCCGGCAGCGAGGTACCCACCGCCACGATGGTCAAGCCGATGATCAGGTCGCTGACGCCGAAGCCCAGGGCGATCTCCACCGCCCCCCACACCAGCACACGCGAGCTCAGCACCAGCAGCGCCAGGCCGACGAAGGTCCAGATCAGTCCGGCACGCAGCGACATGGGGTGAGCCGCCAGGCTCTCCTCGGTTTCGGTCGCCAGGGGATCGCTGCCGCCACGCTTCGCCTGCCAGATGCTGAAGCCGATCATGCCAGCCAGCAGCGCCAGCAGCAGGCTGCCTTCGAGCCGCCCGATCATGCCGCCCCACATCAGCAGCGCCGAGAGCAGCGTGACGCCGACCAGCAGCGGCAGCTCGCGACGTATCACGCTGGAGTGCACCGCCAACGGCGTGATGACCGCCATGAGCCCCAGGATCATGCCGATGTTGGCGATGTTGGAACCGTATCCGTTGCCCAGCGCCAGGCCCGGATTGCCTTGGCCCGCGGCCAGCGCCGACACCATCAATTCGGGTGCCGAAGTGCCGAAGCCGATCACCAGCATACCCACCAGCAGCGGCGACACTCCTAACCGTCGCGATGTCGCCGCTGCCCCATCCACGAAGCGCTCGGCGCTCCATACCAACAGCACCAAGCCTGCTGCCACGGCGACCAGGGGAAGCAACAATTTCATCTCCTCAGGGAACATTCAGGATCGAATGTTTGTATATGGTAGGCACGATGTCAACGTGTCACACTTCCGTATGGCCTGCATCACCTGAATGGCAGTGCATCCCCGCTCTTAGTCGAGTCGTTTCACAAGTGCTCAACCAGCCTCTTCGCTTCCTGCATGTCCCCGGCGAGCCTCGGGTCGACCAGGCACCGCCCGAGATGCGTACCTCGCGCCGGCGCCTGCGCGCCTGCCATGAGTGCGATTGGCTGGTGGCCCTGCCGCCGCTGCGGCCTGGCCAGAAGGCGGACTGTCCACGCTGCGGCCATACGCTGGCCACGCGTCATCATCGCCCCGCCCAGCGCAGCATGGCGCTGGCTCTGGCGGCCATGGTGGCCCTGCTGCTGGCGATCTCCTTTCCCTTCGTCAGTTTCAGCGTGGGTGGCTTCGGCAACCGCATCGAGCTGACGCAGACGGCCACCACTCTGATCGGTTTTCATCAGCCGCTGGTCGCCATCGCGGTCATTCTCACCATCGCCGTGCTGCCCGGCCTCTACCTGCTTGGCGTGATCTGGCTGCAGCTGGGCTTGCTGCAGGGCCAGCCGCTGCCGGCCAGCCGTACCATCGCCCGCTCTTTGGCCCACCTCAACCCCTGGATGATGGCCGACGTCTTCATCATCGGAGCACTGGTCAGCCTGATCAAGGTGGCGGGCCTGGCCCAGATCGAACTGGGACTCTCGTTCTGGGCGTTCTGCGTTTTCGCGGTACTGCTGCTTTACACCATGCAGTCCATCGACTCGGACTGGATGTGGTTTTCGCTGGCCGGCGAGCCCCAGGCCCCCAAGGGTGCCCGCACGGGAACCACCGCCGCGGCACAGGGTCTGACGGGCTGCCCTACCTGCGGCCTGGTCAATCGTCTCGAAGCTGACGGGCATGGCCATTGCCGACGCTGCGGCGAAGGGCTGCATGCCCGACTGCCCCACAGCCTGCAGCGAACCTGGGCGCTGCTGGCGGCCGCCGCGGTGATGTACGTTCCGGCCAACGTCTATCCCATCATGACCACCACCAGCCTGGGGCATACCGCGCCTTCGACCATCATCGGCGGTGTGGTGGAGCTGATCCAGATGGGCTCGTGGCCGGTGGCCGCGGTGATATTCGTGGCCAGCGTGATCGTGCCCGTGGGCAAGCTGGTCGCCCTCGCCTGGCTTTGCCTGGTGGTCAAGCGCAGCGATGAACTCAACGCGGGCAGCCGCACACGACTCTATCGGCTGACCGAATTCATCGGCCGCTGGTCGATGGTCGACGTCTTCGTGGTGGCCATTCTGGTGGCACTGATCCGCGCCGGCTCGCTGATGTCGATCACGCCCGGTCCCGCCGCCCTGGCCTTCGGCTCGGTCGTGGTCTTGACCATGCTGGCCGCGATGACCTTCGACCCAAGACTGATCTGGGACACGCCCCCGGCGCATGACCCGGACACAACGCAAGGAACCTCTGGATGAGCGACACCCCTCGTGACGACGAGGCCACCCGCGACATGCACCGTGCCAGAGCCACCCCGCAGCGACGCCTGTCGCCGATCTGGATCGTGCCCATCGTGGCGATCCTGATCGGACTGTGGCTGGTATACGACAACTATCGCAGCCGGGGCCCGCTGATCACCCTCACCATGAGCAATGCCGAGGGCATCGAGGCCGGCAGCACGCTGATCAAGACCCGCAACGTCGAGGTGGGTCGGGTGGAGCGCGTGCAGCTCTCCGACGACCTCACCCATACCGTGATCACGGCGCGTATGGCACCCAACAGCGACGCCATGCTCACCGAAGGCAGCCGATTCTGGGTGGTCAAGCCGCGCATCGGTCGTGAAGGCATCAGCGGCCTGGGTACGGTGCTCTCGGGCGCCTTCATTCAGCTCCAGCCCGGCAGCGGCAAGCCCGGCCAGCGCGAGTTCCAGGTCAGCGACCAGCCCCCCGTGGCCTCGGCCGACGCACCGGGACTGCGCATCAACCTGATCAGCCAGCTCGGCAACTCAATGCGGCCCGGAGATCCGGTCACCTACCAGGGCTATACCGTGGGCCGGGTGGAAGAGGTCGATTTCGATGCCGATATGCGCCGCATGCATCAGCGCATCTTCATCGAGAGTCCCTATGATCGCCTGGTCACCGACAGCACCCGCTTCTGGTCGGCCAGCGGCATCGACCTGCGCCTCGATGCCGACGGCATCCGCGTCAACGTTGAATCCCTCGAGGCCCTGCTCGGCGGCGGCGTCACCTTCGGCGTGCCGGAAGACCTGCCGCGCGGCAGGCCGGTGGAGAACGATGCCACCTTCAACCTCTATGCCGACGAGGAGAGCGCACGCCAGGGCACCTTCAACCGCTATCTGGAATACGTGTTGCTGGTGGAAGACAGCGTGCGAGGGCTGTCTCGCGGTGCGCCGGTGGAGTTTCGCGGCGTGCGCATCGGCACCGTGGCCGCCGTGCCCTGGCAGTTCACCGCCGAGCAGCCGGGCACGCGCAACGGCTTCGCCATTCCCGTGCTGATTCGCATCGAGCCGCAGCGGCTCGGCATCGAGAATCAGCAGCTCGATCTCGAAGAATGGGACGAACGCTTCAAGCGCTTGTTCGGTGCCGGGCTGCGTGCCTCGCTCAAGTCGGGCAATCTGCTCACCGGCGCCATGTTCGTCGATATCAACTTCTACCGCGACGAGGCGGAGCAGTATCTGGCAGAGACCTTCAGTGATCGTACGGTCTTCCCCACCACCTCGGCCGGATTCGCTCAGATCGAGGCCCAGGTCACCGCGCTGCTGGACAAGCTCAATGCTCTTGAGGTCGAGCCTCTGCTGGCGGGTCTCGAGCGCAACCTGAGCGTCTCCGAGGCGATGCTGGAAGAGGTGCGAAGTCTGACTGGCTCGCTACAGGGCATGCTCGACGACCCGGGCACGCGCAGCCTACCGGGTAACCTCAATGCCTCGCTGGAAGCCTTGCGCGAGACCCTCGAGGGGCTCTCACCCGACTCCAGCGCCTATCGCGAGCTGACCGCCACCGCCGAACGGCTCGAGCGCCTGATGCGCGACCTTCAGCCGGTGACGCGCACGCTCAACGAGAATCCTCGGGCTCTGCTATTCGACAGTCTCGACGCCGTGGACCCGGTACCGAGAGCGCCGAGGAGCAACTGAATGCGTCACGCAACCGCCAAGCTAGGCTGATCACAACCTCATGAAAGGGAGAGCTGCATGAAGTGGATGTCCCGGTTCGCACTGCTGACGAGCATGCTCCTGCTCGCCGGCTGCGCCACCCCCACCACCCCGGCCAACCGCTACATGTTGCCCGACAGTGTCGCAGCGCCGTCGGGCGGCAGCCCGGCCGCAGGGCACCTGCTGATCGTGCAGCCGCCGCGTCTGGCACACTACCTGGATGTCGACGGTATCGTGCTGCAGCTTGACGATATCACCCTCAATGCCGCCCGCCAGCACCTCTGGGCCGAGCCGTTGGGGCGCCAGCTGGAGCGCGGTTTGCGTGGGCGCCTGGCGGAGCACCTGCCGGACACCCGCATCATGCGCGACGAGGCCAGCCTTGGCCGCAGCGAAGCGCTGCGTCTGCGCCTCGAGGTGGACCGCTTCCAGGGGCGGCATGACGGTCTGGCCATCGCCAGCGGACAATGGCAACTATTGGCAGCGGACGGCCGCCTGCTGGCGATGGAGCGCTTCCATGCCGAAACGCAGCTCGAAGACGACGGCTATCCTGCCCTGGTGCGCGCCCTGGGGCACAGCTGGGACAGGGTGGCCAGCGAGATCGCCGATGGCATCCGGCAGCACCGCTGAGGCATGTCCAACACGCAGACATCGGCTAGGCTCATAAAGCCGGTACCAGGCACTGGAACCGAAACGCTTGCAAGGACGAAACATGTCGGCCACTTCCCATGCATCAACGCCCACCCCCGTCGACCGCGAAACTGCCGAGGCGTTACGCACTCTCGCCCGGCGCCTGGAACATGAACTGCTGGCTGCTCTCGAGGCTGCATCGCCCCGGCATGCCGTCGACCGCCTGCCGGCGCTCACTGAGCGTCTCGACGAACTCGACACCGTCCTGAACGAGCTGGCGCCCGACGTGACCGGCCCGCTTCTGGCGCGCCTGCGCCTGGGCCTGGACCGGCTGGCCTGCGACCTTCATCAACGTGGCGGATGGGAACATCTGGAAAAGGCGCAGCACGACGTGCTGCTCGCTCGTCATGCCGCTGGGCTCACCCGAATCAATGGCATTGGCCCGGCCAGTGCAGAGGTTCTGTTTAAGCGAGGCATCAGCGATCCCGAACGCTTCTTCCACCTCGGCCCCGAGGCGCTAGACGATATCGACGGTTTGAATGCCGCCGTCGTGGCACGGCTCAAGCAAATGCTGAAAACGGACAAGAGTTGAAAACGGACGCGTGTATAAAACGGAAAGGAACACGCAAGGAAAGCTGCAGTCCAATCGATAAGCTGGCATAATGCCGGCACGCGGCGACTCGTGGTCCCTCCTGCCGCGCCCCTGAACCGAATTCTCACGTCTTGGCCCGGGACTGGTCATGTGCCGCTGCACATGGCGTGGCACAGGCGTATCTGCGGAGACCGCATGACCCTTTTTTCCGAACTCGGCCTGCGTGCCGAACTGCTGCGTGCCGTCGAGGCCCAGGGCTATACCACCCCGACCCCGATTCAACTGCAGGCCATTCCCGCCGTGCTCAAGGGCGGCGACCTGCTCGCCAGCGCCCAGACCGGCACCGGCAAGACCGCCGGCTTCACCCTGCCGATGCTGCAGCGCCTGGCCGACGGCCCGCGCCCCGGCAAGCGCCAGATACGCGCGCTCGTGCTGACGCCGACCCGCGAGCTGGCCGCTCAGGTGGGCGAGAGCGTGGCCGACTACGGCCGCCACCTGACCCTGACCAGCCACGTGATCTTCGGCGGTGTCGGCCAGCAGCCCCAGGTGGATGCCATCCGCCCCGGCCTCGACGTGCTGGTGGCCACCCCCGGCCGCCTGCTCGACCTGCAGCAGCAGAAGCACGTGGATCTCTCCCGTGTCGAGATCCTGGTGCTGGACGAAGCCGACCGCATGCTCGACATGGGCTTCATCCATGACATCAAGAAAGTGCTGCGCATGCTGCCCGCGAAGCGCCAGAACCTGCTGTTCTCGGCGACCTTCTCCGACGAGATCCAGGCTCTTGCCGACAAGCTGCTGGACAATCCCGCGCGTATCGAAGTGGCACGCCGCAACACTACCGCGGAGACCATCGATCAGGCGATCTATCGCGTCGATCGCGAGAAGAAGCGCGAGCTGCTGGCTCATCTGATCGGCCAGCACGGCTGGCATCAGGTACTGGTCTTCACCCGTACCAAGCACGGCGCCAACCGCCTGGCCGAGCAGCTCTCCAAGCAGGACATCCCGGCCATGGCCATCCATGGCAACAAGAGCCAGTCGGCACGCACGCGGGCGCTCTCCTCGTTCAAGAGCGGCGATCTGCAGGTGCTGGTGGCCACCGACATCGCCGCCCGCGGCCTGGACATCAGCGAACTGCCCCACGTGGTCAACTTCGAGCTGCCCAACGTGGCCGAGGATTACGTTCACCGCATCGGCCGTACCGGCCGTGCCGGTAGCGAAGGCCAGGCCATCTCGCTGGTCTGCGTCGACGAGCACGGCCTGCTCAAGGGCATCGAGCGTCTGATCAAGCGCGATCTGGAGAAGCGCATCGAGCCCGGCTTCGAGCCCGACCCCAATGCCAAGCCGGAGCCGATCGAGAACGGCCGCGGCAAGCGCAACGGCCGCTCGGGCCAGGCACGCCAGGGCGGCGACCGTGGCCAGGCGAGCCAGCGCAGCAGCGGCGGTAACGCCGCCAACGGTGACGCACAGGCACCGCGCCGTCGGCGCAGCCGCGGCCAGCGCACGCGGCGCGCCTGACGGCCAGGCTTGGTCGAAAGCGGCAATTGTGGGATCGTATACGCCCCAACTGAATAGTCGACGGTCCGGCGTTACAAGGAGACGCGCACATGCTCAAATGGCTGACCGGAAAGCAACCCATTCCGGTCTGGGTCATCAAGCAGATCGATGACAACCTGCTGCATTTGTGCGGCCAGGGCAGCATCGAGCCCCAAGCCAAGCGCAGCAGTGTCATCGAGGATCTCCATGCCGGCCGTTACCAGGGCGCAGTGAACATGGCGGGCAGCGGCCTGGTACTCAATGCCCGGCTGTTTGCCGCCCTGGTTCCGCTGGAAGCCCTGCAGCTCGACGAGCAGGGTCACGCGCATTGGCATGGGCGCTGCTGGTACGTGGCTCAGGTACCGCAGCGCTGTTGGACGTTCGAAGGCCGGCTCATTCCCCAACGGCAGCTACTGAACGAACAGGAGCAGTTGGTCAGCATGGAAGACGTCTCCGACATCCGCCGCCAGGTACAAGGCGCTACCGACCCCGGCCAGGTCAAGTTCGACCCCACCGGGATCAACGAGCACCCTCTGATCGCCCGCCGCGACAAAGACGAGCCGTCGTCTGCCCCATACCGTTCCAGCCCCCGCTCCGACAAGTGGCGAGGTCATGACGACTGAGGCCAGACTCGACTCGCGACGCATCGCCCTGTTTCTGTTTCTCATGGTACTGGTCGGTCTCAATCTGAGGCCGGCCCTGTCGTCGCTCGCCCCGCTGCTGGTGCGTGTCCAGGCCGATACCGGCCTGACGCCGCTGGCCATTGGTGCACTGACCACGCTGCCGGTGCTGTGCCTGGGTATCTTCGCGCCCCTGGCGCCCTGGCTGGCCAAGCGGGCAGGCCCCGAGAACACCCTGGCCCTGGCGCTCGGCGTATTGATCGCCGGCCTGCTGTTGCGCGGCCTGCCGGCCCTGCCGCTGCTGTTTCTCGGCACCCTGCTGGCCGGAGCTGCCATCGGCATCGCCGGCACCCTGCTGCCGGCTCTGGTCAAGCGCGAACTTCCCGGCGGCGCGGACCTGATGACCGGTGTCTATACCATGGCGCTGTGCCTGGGCGGCGCCCTCGGCGCCGGCCTGAGCATTCCGCTCGCCGACATGCTGGGCGGCTGGCGGTTCAGCCTGATGAGCTGGGGTCTGCTGGCGCTGCTGGCGCTGGTCGCCTGGCAGACGCTGATGCCACGCGCTCCTCACTCCCAGGTTGCCACCGCTACCGGCGGCAGCATGCGCGAGCTGCTCGGCCAGCCGTTGGCGTGGCAGGTGATGATCCTGATGGGAACCCAGTCCTCGTTGGCCTACATCGTTTTCGGCTGGCTGCCCACGTTGCTCCAGGCGCGTGGCTACAGCGAGGCCGAAGCCGGCTGGATGATGGGCGCCTCGGTGATGGTGCAGCTGATTTCGGCCTTGGGTGCGCCCTGGCTGGCGCGTCTGAGCCGCGACCAGCGCCCGGCGCTGATGCTGGTACTGGGCTGTATCGCGGCGGGACTGTGGCTGCTGCTCCAGGCCGGCGAGAGCTGGCGCTGGCCCGGCGTGGTGCTGCTGGGGCTGGGTCAGGGCGGCAGCTTCAGCCTGGCTCTCAGCCTGATCGTGCTGCGTACGGCCAACTCCCGCCTGGCCGGCAAGCTCTCCGGCCTGGCGCAGGGCGGCGGCTACACCCTGGCCGCCCTGGGGCCGCTGGCGGTGGGGGTGCTGCTGCAACTCCAGGTCGGCATGGCGACCATGACCGGCGTCTTGCTGTCGATCGTCGCCGTGGCCGCCGGCTTCGCCCTGCTGGCCGGACGCAACCGGCGCCTCGACGTCGATGCCGAGGGGCGCCTCATCACCCGCTGACTTTCTTGGTCTCTAGGCCCTTCTTTGGGACCAGGCCACACCCCCCAGAATCAACCCCATCGCCACCAGGTGATTCCATTCAGGACGCTCGCCCAGGAACAGCGCGCCGATCAACACCGCCCACAGCGGGATCAGGTAGTTGATCAACGACAGGAAGGTGGGTCCGGCGGCAGCCACCAGGGTGAAATAGATGACGCTGCCCAGCGCGGTGCAGATCAACCCCAGTACGGCGACGGCCCACAGCGCCGCGGGAGACAGCACGGGCACGGCGGGGGTATCGATGGGCCAGGTGGCAACGGCCAGCGGCAGCGTCAGCAGCCAGGCCATGGCCAGCACCAGCGCCGAGGTCGCCCAGGGGTCGCTGGCCGGCTTGTGGCGGGAAACGATCGCATTCACCGCATAGCACACCGCCCCGCCCAGCACGGCCAACTGGGCCAGCAGCGTCTCGCCGCGACCGCCCAGCTCCCTCAGCGCGGTGGGCCCGATCAGCACCAGCACCCCTGCAAAACCGATCAAAAAGCCCGCCAAGCGGCGCGGCGCCATGCGCTCGCCGCTGACCAGGAAATGCGCCAGCACCAGGGTCAGCAAGGGCATCACGGCCATGAGAATGCCCGCCAGCCCGCTGTCGATTCGCTGCTGCCCCCAGCTGATGAGCAGGAACGGCATCATGTTGCCGACCACGGCAATGGCCAGCATGAAGCGCCATACCCGCGGCCCGCGCGGCCAGGCGCGACGCAGCCACACCACCAACAGCAGTAGGCCGGCGGCAGCGATGGCGTTACGCCCGGCTACCAGCATTGCCGGTGTCATCTCTGCCACGGCGATCCGGGTCAGGGCGAACGAGCTGCCCCACACGATCGCCAGCGCCACCAGCAACAGCCAGTGCGATGCAGGCCGTGTCATGCCCCCTCCCCCTTGTTTCGTTGATCCCGGTCAAGCACGACCTCCCGCCCCGCCGTGCTAGGCTATGCCTGAAAACCGTCTGCGCTTGGCCAAACGGCATTGAAAATCAGCGACATTCTCTCACGCAGGGTAACGATGGACGAGACGGCCGAGGTAGTGTTTCACGCTCGCGGCTTGAAGCGCTTCTACCAGATGGGCGAAGTGACCATCCAGGCGCTGCGCGGCATCGACCTCGAACTTCGTGCCGGCGAGCTGGTGGTCATGCTGGGGGCCTCGGGCTCGGGCAAGTCGACGCTGCTCAACATCCTCGGCGGCCTCGACAGCCCCAGCGAGGGTAGCCTCACCTATTTCCCCCGTCGCAGCGATGGCGCACACGAGCGCTCGGGCCTGGACCTGGCCACGGCCTCCCAGCGCGAGCTGACCAACTTCCGCCGCCACCACGTGGGCTTCGTGTTTCAGTTCTACAATCTGATCTCGAGTCTTACGGCACGCGAGAACGTCGCCGTCGTCACCGACATCAGCCGCCACCCCCTGCCTCCTGAAGAGGCGCTGGCGCTGGTGGGCCTGGAGCACCGGCTGGATCACTTCCCTTCCCAGCTTTCGGGCGGCGAGCAGCAGCGCGTGGCCATCGCCCGTGCCGTGGCCAAGCAGCCCGAGGTGCTGCTGTGCGACGAGCCCACCGGGGCTCTCGATTTCCAGACCGGCATCCGCGTGCTCGAGGTGCTCGAGCGCGTCAACCGGGAAACCGGCACCACGGTGGCGATCATCACCCACAACGAGGTCATCGGAGACATGGCCGATCGCATCATTCGCCTGCGCGACGGCAGGGTCGAGCACTGGCAGGCCAATGCGCAGCGGCGCCTGCCGCAAGAGCTGCGCTGGTAGCCGCGGCCTGCGCCATGAAGACGCTCGACCGCAAGCTCTATCGCGACCTGTGGCGCCTCAAGGGACAGGCGCTGGCCATCGCGCTGGTCATCGCCAGCGGGGTCATGACCCTCATCCTGGCCGTGACCACCCTGGAGTCGCTGACCGGCGCCCGCGACCGTTTCTACACCAGCCACCACTATGCCGAGCTCTTCGTCGACCTCAAGCGCGCCCCGCTGGGTCTGCTGGCCCAGCTGCAGCAGCTCGACGGAGTCAATCTGATCGAGCCCCGGGTACGCGCCGCGGTACGCCTGGCGGTGCCCGGCTACGGCGATCCCGTACGCGGCCAGCTGCTGTCGCTGCCCGACGGACGCCAGCCGCTGCTCAACCATCTGCATCTCAAGGCCGGCAGCCTGCCGGAACCCGGACGCGACGACCAGGCGGTGGTCTCCGATGCCTTCGCCGAGGCCCACGGCCTGGCCCCGGGCGACCGTCTTGAAGCGATCGTCAATGGCCGCCATACCCAGCTGACGATATCCGGCATCGGCCTGAGCCCCGAGTATCTCTATCAGGTGGCCCCCACCGACATGATGCCGGACTACCGCCGCTATGCCGTGCTGTGGATGAACCAGCGCGCCCTGGCCCAGGCCTACGGCATGGAGGGCGCCTTCAACAGCCTGACCCTTACGCTGCAGGCCGGCGCCAGCGAGGCCGACGTGATCGATGCCCTGGATCTGGCCCTGGCCCGTTATGGCGCCATCGGCGCCCAGACCCGCCATGACCAGCAGTCCCACCGCTTCATCGAGGAGGAGCTCAACCAGCAGCGCATCACCGCCACCGTGCTGCCGGCGATCTTTCTGACGGTGTCGGCCTTTCTGCTCAACGTGGTGATGGGGCGCATCATCCAGACCCAGCGCGAGCAGCTTGCCGTGCTCAAGGCCTTCGGCTATCGCGACACCGAGCTGGCCCGCCACTACGGCCTGCTGGCAGGGGCCATCGTGCTGCTCGGCTGGGCCGTCGGTGTGGTGCTGGGGGGCTGGGCGGCCAGCGGCCTGGCGGGGGTCTATCGCGAGTACTTCCGCTTTCCCGAGATGCAGTTCGGCGTGCCCCTCTGGGCGCTGGCGCTGTCGCTGCTGGTGACCCTGCTCGCCGCCCTGGCCGGCACCTGGCACGCGGTATGGCGCGCCGTCGGCCGCCCCCCGGCCGAGGCGATGCGTCCGCCGGCGCCACACCGCTTTCGCCGCAGCTGGCTCGAAAGCCTGGTGCCCGCGGCACTGCTGGGCAACGAGGGGCGCATCGTGCTGCGCAATCTCGCGCGCCATCCGCTCAAGGCCGCCTTCTCGGTGGTAGGGATCGCTCTCTCGGCGGGACTGCTGGTGATCGGCGCCTACCAGCTGGCGGCGGTCGACAAGATGATCGATCAGCAGTATCGGCAGGTGCTGCAGATGGACATGGAGCTCACCTTCAACGAGCCGACACCGGCCCGCGCCGCCGGCGAGCTGCGCCACCTGCCCGGCGTGCTGGCAGTGGAGAGCTGGCGGCGGGTGCCGGTGACCCTGATCCATGGCCATCGTCACTATCGCACCAGCCTGCTGGGCATGGCGCAGGAACCTGGGATGCGTCAGGTACTCGATGGGCAGGGCCGCCCGCAGCGCTTGCCGGAAGCGGGGGTCATGCTGACGCGCCACCTGGCGGAACAGCTCGACGTGCAGGTGGGCGACACCCTGGTGGTGGCGGTGATGGAAGGCCGTCGGCAGCGCTTGTCACTGCCCTTGACGGCGCTGGTGGACGAGCCGCTGGGTGTCGGCGCCTACCTGCAGTTGGGCACGCTCAACGCGCTGATGCACGAGGGCCCCGCCATCAGCGGCGCGTGGCTGCTGGTGGATCGCGAGAGCACGGCCGAGCTGCATGCCGCGCTATGGGAGCTGCCGGGCGTGGCCTCCATCGGTCTGCTGACCGAGGCCGAGCAAGGCATTCGCGACTACATGGACGAGACGCTGCTGATGGTGGCGGTAATCTTCGTCGGCATCGCCTCCTCCATCGCCTTCGGCGTGATCTACAACAATGCCCGCATCGCCTTCGCCGAGCGCGCGAGGGAGCTCGCCACGCTGCAGGTACTCGGCTACACGCGCGCGGAGGTCGCCAGGATCCTGCTCGGCGAGATCGCCCTGCTCACCCTGGCGGCGATTCCTCTGGGCTGGGCCATCGGCGTCTTTTTCAGCCACCTGCTGAACCGGGCCTTTACGCACGATCTGTTCCGCATACCGCTGGTTTTCACGCCGCACACCTTCGGCTTCGCCGCGGCCGGCGTCCTGGTCGCATCGCTGCTGGTCGCCGCACTCGTCTTTCGTCGCCTGGGCCGCCTGGACAAGATTCGCGTGCTCAAGGCCGTCGAGTAGCGCTCGCAGGACATCTTCATAGAGAGGGGAAGGGAATGACTCAACGCCGCACCTGGATCCGCTATCTGCTGTGGATCCTGCTGGCTGCCGGTTTGCTCGGCATGCTGGCCTGGACACTGCGTCCCACCCCCGTGCCGGTCAACACGGCTCACGTCAGAGTGGGCCCCTTCGTCGACTCGGTGGTCGAGGAGGGGCGAACCCAGCTGCGTGAAACCTGGAACGTTTCGGCTCCCATCGCCGGTTTCCTGCAGCGCGTCGACCTGGAGGTGGGCGACCGTGTCGAAGAAGGTGACACGCTGTTCCGGCTCGAGCCGAGCCCAGCACCGGCACTGGACGTACGCACGCGGCAGCAGGCCGAGGACAATCTGCAAGCCGCTCAGGCCCGTCTCCAGGCCGCTCAGGCCAACCTGGAAACGGCTCGCGCCGACCGCCGTTTCGCCGAGGCCGAGTATCAGCGCTACCGTCAGCTGCACCAGCGCAACCTGATCTCCACTGCCGAATTGGAGCTACGCCAGAATCAGCGCGACCGGCTTCGCGCGCTGGAAAATTCCGCGGCCTCCGGCGTCGAGGTAGCACGTTTCGAGGTGGAGAGTGCCCGGGCGCTGCTGGCCGTGGCCATCGGCCAGCGCAGCGAGGCGGACCAGCCGGTGCTGCAGGTGCGCGCGCCGGTTTCCGGCCTGGTGCTGACCCGCTACCGCTGCTGCGAGGGTAGCGTGAGCGCCGGCGAACCGATCCTCGAACTCGGCCGCCTCGCCGACCTGGAGATTCAGGTCGACCTGCTCTCGATGGATGCCGTGAGGCTACGCCCGGGGCTTGACGCCGTGATCACCGGCTGGGGCGGCGAGCCGCTCGCCGGCAGTGTCAGACGCATTGCGCCCGCCGGGTTCACGCGCACCTCGGCGCTGGGGGTGGACGAACAGCGCGTGCCGGTGATCGTCGACTTCGCCGGCGAACTCGACCGCAGCGAACTGGGCATCGGCAGCGGCTACCGGGTCGACGTCGAGTTCGTGATCTGGCAGGCCGACGACGTCATGCAGGTGCCCACCAGCGCTCTGTTTCGCCACCGGGGCGAGTGGGCGGTGTTCGTCATCGAAGAGGGGCGCGCCACGCTGCGCAGCGTGGAAACGGGTCGCCGTCAGGGCCTGGTTTCCCAGGTCGTTGCCGGGCTCGAGGAGGGCGAGATCGTGATCACGCATCCGGGCGATCGGGTGAGCGAAGGCATCCGCGTCGCACCGGATGAGTGAGATCGAACGCAACACTGGGGTATCATCGTCGTCAGGGCGCCTTGCCATGCCCGTGACGAACGCCATCTCCAGGAGCTGCCATGATCGCCCCCCCTTTTGCCGACCGCCCCGTACTGGTGCTCTACACCGGTGGTACGTTGGGCATGATGCCCAGCGCCGAGGGTCTGGTGCCGGCCGGCGACATCGAAACCCGCCTGCGAAACGCCCTCGACGGCCTGCCACCCAGCCGCCAGAGCCAATTGCCCGAATTCGTGGTGCATACGGTTGCCAGCCCCATCGACTCCAGCGCCGCCACGCCCCACGACTGGCAGCGGCTGGCAGCGACCATCGCCGACCGGATAGGCCAGCATGCCGGCATCGTCGTACTGCATGGCACCGACACCCTGGCCTGGAGCGCTTCGAGCCTTGCCTTTCAACTGCAGGGCCTGGACCGGCCGGTGGTAGTCACCGGCGCCATGCATCCTCTCGAAGCCGAAGGCAGCGATGCCCTGGCCAACATCGAACTGGCGCTGCGCTTCGCCGCCCGACCGGAACTGCAGGAGGTCGCCGTGGCCTTCGCCGGACGCCTGCTGCGTGGCGCCCGTTCGAGCAAGACCCACAGCGAGAACGACGACGCCTTTGCCAGCCCCAACTATCCGCTGCTGGGTGAGCAGGTCGGCGATGACGTGGTGCTTTACCCAGCGCGCTGCCTCGAAACCCAGCAGCGCGGTGCGCCGCGCTTCGAATTGCCGGACTATTCGCCGCTGGCCAAGGGGGGAGTCGTCCGTCTCGCCCTGTGGCCGGGCATCCAGGCATGGCAGCTCGAAGCCTGGCTGGGCGACGACAGGGTCCAGGGCGCCCTGCTCGAAGTGTGGGGCGGCGGCAACATCCCACCGGACCCGGAGGTGATCGGCGTGCTGGCCAAGGCCAGCGGCGAAGGCAAGCTGATCGCCGCGATCAGCCAGTGTCGCTGGGGCGGTATCGCGCCGGGTCGTTACGCTGCCGGCCAGGGGTTGATCGAGGCCGGCGTGCTCTCGGGCGACGACATGACCCCCGAGGCCGCCATCACCAAGCTGGTGCACCTGCTGGCCCTGCCGCTGGACGCCACCGAACGACGCCGGCTGTTTCTCACTCCCCTCGTGGGAGAGCGCTGAACGTCGCGCAGGACTTCGGCCACGCCCGGCCCCGGGCTGGGCTGACCTGGGCTTTCCGCCGCCACCGGGCTACGTTGAGTGTAACCAAGCGAAAGCGTCCGAGGAGTCATCATGGAGCATCCCGTACACCCCTTCACCGAGCTCTTCGAGCAGCTCGGCCTGCCCGCCGACGAGGCCTCGATCCGCGCCTTCATCGAGCGACATTCACCGCTGCCGCCAACGCTGGCCCTGCATGAGGCACCCTTCTGGAATCAGGCCCAGGCCGCCTTCCTGCATGCCGCCCTGGAAGAGGATGCCGACTGGGCCGAAGTGGTCGATCACCTCGACGCATCGTTGAGGAAAACTTAGCGACTCAAACGCTCGTCTCAAGAGCATTCTGCTAGGCTTGGCGCGATAACAATCAGACATGATTCAGGCGGGGACCAGTATGCCGATCGATAGGATATCGACTGCGGAACTCTCTGGTATTACAGAGCCCGCCAATCTTGACATCCCCCCGTTGCCGGAAGCGCTGCGCTCGCGCCTGGCCGACTGCCGCACCCTACCCAGCCTGCCGGCCGCAGCGGCCCGGGTCATCGCCATCGCACGCTCCACGGAGCCTCGACTCGCCGACTACGCCCGTGTCATCGAGCAGGATCCGGCGCTTACCCTGCGGCTGCTGTCCATGGCCAACAGCGCCTTCTACTCGCGCGGCGGCAATCCGGCCTCCAACTGTCTCGACGCCGTTTCGCGCATCGGCCTGGACGCCACCCTGTCGGTCGCCCTGAGTTTCGGTCTGCCCAAGCGCAGGAGCGACGGCGGGCTGGACCACGAATACCTGTGCCAGCGTGCCATCATTGCAGCCACTGCCGCCCAGGAGCTGGCCGAACACCTGTGCCCCCACGAGGCACCTCAACTGTTCACTACGGCACTGCTGCAGGACATCGGCATTCTCGCCTTCGCCGCCGTCGATGGCGAGCTCTACCTTGCCAGCATACCCGACTTACGCCAGCACCAGCGCCTGAGCGAGGTCGAGCTCGAGTGCTACGGCTGCGACCACGCTCTGGTCGGCGCCTGGCTGGCCGCCAGCTGGGGAGTGCCGGGCACGATAGCCAAAGGCATCATCGACAGCCACGGCCCGCTGGTCGATGGCGATGCGCGCAAGCTCTGCCTGCGGCTCTCCTGTCGCATTGCCGACTGCTGGCTCGCCGCCGATTCCGCCTCTGCCTTCAGCGCCCTGTTGCGCCAGCTCGCCTCGCTCGCCTCGCTGGACATCGTCATGCTGATGACGGTGATGCAGGAGCTTCAGCACCGCCTGCCTTCGCTGGCACGGCTGTTCGAGATCACCTGCCCGCCGGCCATCGACAGTACGCACCTGCTGGCCGAGGCCAAGGAACTGCTGTTCGAGCAGAACCTGCGCATGACCATTCGCCTGGCCGAGCAACAGCGCGAGCTGGAGGCGCTGCACGCCAGCCACGTGGTGCTGGACGAGCAGCACCGCACCGATCACCTCACGCAGCTGGCCAATCGGCCGTGGCTGGAGAAACGCCTCGAGCAGCATTTCGAGCTGGCCAAGCACTCTCATCAGCCGCTCTCGGTGATGTTCATCGACCTGGACCACTTCAAGCGCATCAACGACCGCTTCGGGCATCGCTTCGGCGACGAAGTGCTGATCCACTTCGCCGCGGCGTTGAGCAACATGGTGCGCGAGAGCGATGTCGCCGGACGTTACGGCGGCGAGGAGTTCCTGGTGATCATGCCCAATACGCGCCGCCAGCAGGCCGGGATACTGGCCGAGCGCATTCGCGAATACCTGGCCAGTCAGCCGTTGACCCAGGCCGAGGGCGAGCCGCTGCACGTCACCGCCTCGATCGGCATCGTCGACCTGGAAGACGGCGAGTTCGAAAGTGCCGCCGCTCTCGTCGATGCCGCCGATCAGGCCATGTACGGGGTCAAGCATGACGGCCGTGACGGCGTGGGTCACTACGAGGAGCCGGAGCCCGACACCTGAGTGACCGACACTCGCCTGGCAGGCTCGATGCTTGCGACATGCGATACGAAGAGGGCGGCCATCGGGCCGCCCTCTTCCGTCTACGGGGAGGTCCGCAGCTACCCTTTCAGGTCACGCATCAGCAGCGCGAACTCGATGCGCTCCGGCGCGATGGCCTCGCCCGGAACGGGAATGCGCACCACATGGCCCGAACCGGGGGCAGCCTGGACCGATTCGCCATGCTTGTTCTCGATGTGCTCGAGAACGAAGCGACGGTTGCCACCAGGCAGCATCAGCTCCATGCCGTCGCCCACCTCGAAGCGGTTCTTTACCTCGACCTCCAGCAGGCCACGATCCGGATCGTAGCCGGTCACCTCGCCGACGAACTGCTGGTGCACCCCGACCGAGTTGCCACGCTCGTAGTTCTGGTACTCGTCGTGGACATGGCGGCGATAGAACCCTTCGGTGTAACCGCGGTTGGCCAGATTGTCGAGCTCGTCCATCAGGCGCATGTCGAAGGGCCGGCCGGCCACGGCGTCGTCGATGGCACGGCGGTAGACCTGAGCGGTGCGCGCCACGTAGTAGTGCGACTTGGTGCGGCCCTCGATCTTCAGCGAGGTGACGCCCATCTCGGTGAGCCTGGGCACGTGCTGCACCGCGCGCAGGTCCTTCGAGTTCATGATGTAGGTGCCGTGCTCGTCCTCGAAGATCGGCATCAGCTCGCCGGGGCGAGTGGCGTCCTCGATCAGGGCCGAAAGCTCGTCCTGGCCTTCCACACCGCCGGCCGTCGCCGTGCTGTAGTTGGTGCTGCCGCTGCCCGAAGCGATCAATCCGCCCTGGCCGGGCGTCCACACGCCACTTGCCGCATGGGCCGCCGCGGAATTGGCCGGTACCAGATCGCCGGTCTCGTCCTGGGCCGCGGCCACGGTGTTGTACTTCCAGCGGCAGGCGTTGGTGCAGGTGCCCTGGTTGGGGTCGCGATGATTGAAGTAACCGGAAAGCAGGCAGCGACCCGAATAGGCGATGCACAGCGCACCGTGGACGAAGGTCTCGATCTCCAGCTCCGGGCACTCGGCGCGAATCTCGGCGATCTCCTCCAGCGAGAGTTCGCGCGACAGGATGATGCGGCTGATACCCTGCTTGTACCAGAACTTGGCTGCCGCCCAGTTGACCACGTTGGACTGCACCGAAAGGTGGATCACCTGCTCCGGCCAGCGCTCGCGGATCATCATGATCAGCCCCGGGTCGGACATGATCAGCGCATCGGGGCCGGCTTCGATCACCGGCTCCATGTCGCGCAGGTAGGTCTTCAGCTTGCTGTTGTGCGGCGCGATGTTGGAGGCCACGTAGAACTGCTTGCCCCGCTCGTGGGCATAGGCGATCCCGCGATGCAGGTTCTCGAGCTTGAAATCGTTGTTGCGCACGCGCAGCGAGTAGCGCGGCTGGCCGGCATAGACGGCATCGGCGCCATAGGCGAAGGCATAGCGCATGTTCTTGAACGTCCCCGCCGGGGAGAGCAGTTCGGGAGCTTTCATTGGAGTCACCGTTTTCAGGACGATGCAGCCCCGTACGATTTTCGCTGTCGGCGAAACACAGGGCTGAGACAGAGGGGCAGGAAGTCTAGCAAGTGGGTGGGGCTCTGGCCAGCGTTCGCTCCAACCGGTAGACTGACCCGCGCCGGACCGGATCCCGGTGCCCTGCCGCAGGCGGGGAGCGACAAATTCTCCGATACAGAGCCTTACCATGACCCAAGCGACCCCACGCGCCACCGTCGTGATCTACTCCGGCGGCATGGACTCCTATACCGTACTCCACCGTGCCCTGCGCGAAGGCCTGAACGTCACGGCCCTCTCCTTCGACTATGGCCAGCGCCACGCCCGTGAGCTGGAGGTGGCGGCACGCGTCTGTGCCGAGCTTGGCGTACCGCATCAGGTGGTCGACATTCGCGCCATTCACGGCCTGATCGACAACTCGGCGTTGACCGATGCCAGCCGCGACATGCCCGAGGGCGACTACGGCGAGGAGAATCTCGCCGCCACGGTGGTGCCCAACCGCAACATGATCCTGCTCTCGCTGGCCATCGCCAAGGCGGTCAACGTTGGCGCCGAGCGTGTCGACTATGGCGCCCACGGTGGCGATCACGTGCTCTATCCCGACTGTCGGCCCGCGTTCGTCGAAGCCATGAACGCGGTGGCCGCTATCGCCAATTTCTCGCCGGTCGAGATCCATGCGCCCTACCTGCGCGCCAGCAAGGCGGAGATCCTGGCCGACGGCCTGGCCATGGGCCTCGACTACGCCAAGACCTGGACCTGCTACCGCGGCGAAGCCCTGGCCTGCGGGCGTTGCGGCAGCTGCCGCGAACGTCTGGCGGCCTTTGCCGCCAATGGCCAGACGGACCCGCTCGAGTATGCTGTCGATGCGCCACGACCCGACCTTGCCAGGGGAGGCGTCTGATGTATCACGTCAAGGAGGCGTTCTATTCGCTGCAGGGGGAAGGCGCACGGGCCGGACGTGCCAGCGTGTTCTGCCGCTTCAGCGGCTGCAACCTGTGGTCGGGGCGCGAGCAGGACCGGCCGAGCGCGGCATGCCACTTCTGCGATACCGACTTCGTCGGCACCGACGGTCAGAACGGCGGACGCTTCGCCAGCGCCGAGGCCCTGGCCGACCATTTGGCGGCGCTCTGGCCCGACACGGCCGGCGTGGCGACCCCCTATGTGGTCTTCACCGGCGGCGAGCCGTTGCTGCAGCTCGATGCCGCCTTGATCGCCGCCATGCATGCCCACGGCTTCGAGGTCGCGGTCGAGACCAACGGCACCCTGCCCGCCCCGGCAGGCATCGACTGGCTGTGCGTGAGTCCCAAGGGCACCACGCCCCTGGCGCTCACGGCGGGCGACGAGCTCAAGCTGGTCTACCCCCAGCCGGAGGCACCGCCCGAACGTTTTGCCGAGCTCGCATTCCGGTACCACTTCCTGCAGCCCATGGACACCACGGCGCTGTCTGCCAACGACGAGCATGTGAGCGCCACCGTGGCCTACTGCCTGGCCCACCCGCTGTGGCGACTGTCGCTGCAGACACACAAGATCACGGGGATCGACTGATGACGCTGTTCGTCAACCGCCTGACTCAACTCGACTCTTCGCTGTGGTGCCCGCAGCGGGGCCTGATCGGCGTCAGCTGGTTCGTCGACGCGGAGCTCGACGGCGAACTCGGCGAAGACGGCATGCTGTTCGACTTCGGTCACGTCAAGCCGTGGATCAAGTCGCGTCTGGATGCCAGCGCCGACCATACGCTGCTGGTGCCGACCCGCGCCCCCGGCGTCGAGGTCAGCGAGTGCAGCGAAGGCATCTGCGTACGCGCCTCGCTACCCTACGCCATGGAGGTTCGCGCGCCGCGCCAGGCTTTCACCCTGCTGCCATGGCAGCAGGTCGACCCCGAGCGGCTTGCCGATCACCTTGCCCGTGAGCTGATGAAGCGTCCGCCGCCGCGGGTCAGCGCCATCCGCCTGCGGCTGCGTCCGGAGGCGATCGAAGGCGCCGCCTATACGTACAGCCACGGCCTCAGGCACCACAGCGGCAACTGTCAGCGTATCGCCCACGGCCATCGTTCACGCCTGCACATCTGGCAACGCGGCCAGCGCTGCCCGGCGCTGGAGGCGCACTGGGCAGAGCGTCTGAACGACTGCTACCTGGTGGACAAGGCCGATATCGTCGCTCACCCCGAACCGGAGCTCCGCCGCAGCCTGACCAGCCGCTACCGTGCCGAACAGGGCCGTTTCCAGCTGCGCCTGCCGCTGGAGCGCTGCTTCGTGCTCGACGTGCCCACCACCATCGAACACATCGCCGTCTGGCTGGCACGACAGATCGCCGCGGAAACGGGAACCACCACCCGGGTACAGGCCTTCGAGGGGATCGACAAGGGTGCGATAGCCGAGGCCAAGCCCGAGGCCAAGCCGTGAGCCAAAGCAGCGAAGCCCCGGCGGCAAGCCGGGAGTCGGGATGCCGCCCCGGCTGCGGTGCCTGCTGCATCGCGCCTTCGATCAGCTCGCCGATACCCGGCATGCCCCACGGCAAACCGGCCCAGGTACGCTGCATTCAGCTCGACGACGACAACCTGTGCCGCCTGTTCGGCGACCCGCGCCGCCCCCGGGTATGCGAGAGCTTCGCCTTCGACCGCGAGCTGTGTGGCGAGAACCGCACTCAAGCGTTGCAGCGCATCGCCCTGCTGGAGTGCGGCACCACCGCCTAACCGTTACCCGCGACCACCCGGTCCTTGATGCCACTCACTTGGGGCAGTGGGCGGTCGAGCAAGGTACGCCAGCGAATCAGTACCGGCGCATCGCTGTGACTCACGCTGTCCAGCAGCGAGCGGAACTGCTCGCGCATTGCCTCGTCACGGCAGTCGATGAACGACAGCCACGCCTCCAGCGCACACAGCTCCTGGTGGCGATTTTCATGCTGGCGGGCGTACTCGAGCGCCTGCTCGACCAGCAGCTTCACCTCTTCCTTGGGTCGACCCAACCGGTCGCGCACATGGGCGAGCTGGACCGCCAGCTCGGAAACGAACAGCGTGCTGCGCTCGCGGGCGATCATCAGGCACTGATCGAGATAATCTTCGGCGCGGCTGAGCTCATCGAGCGCCAGGCAGGCATCGCTGTACCACAGATTGGGGCGGTGATAACGGTCGCGACCGGTGATCTCGCCCAGCTCCTCCTGCGCCAGTTCCATCATGGTCAAGCCGTCGCGATCGCCCGACAGCGCCCGGCGCCAGCCGAGGATGCCCTGGGCCGACACCTGCCACAGGTGCAGATCGGGCGTCTCGGTCAGGGCCACGGCCTGCTCGGCGCGGCGAGCCGCCAGATGCACGTGACCGAGCTGTCGGTAGAGCGCGGCGGCAAACAGCAGCGCCATGGCCAGCGAGCCGGGATGCCCGATGCGTTCGGCCAGGCGGATCGCCGCTTCGACCTGCTGCTCGGCCCGGCGGTAGTCGCCGCGCAGACAGATGGCCCAGCCCTGGAAACAGGCAGCGGCCACCTGGGGGTGTTCGGAGAACGGCAGCCACTCGATCATCATCGGTTGCTCGAGCGGGGCGATCTCGTCGAGATGCTCGAAGGCCTGACGCACGCGCCCTGCCCAATACTCGCAGTTGGCCCGGGCATAATCGGCCAGGCGCCGGTAGCGCGGATCCTCCAGGCGTCCGGCAATGGTCGCCAGGCTGGCCGCCAGGGAGAAGGCGTCGGCATGGGCGTGGCGCTGACTGCAGCCCACCCACAGCCCCCACTTGACCAGGAAGGCCTGCTCCAGATCCTCGGCGTCCTCGGCGTGGCAGCCCTCATGCTGCACCAGTAGCTCACGGGCACGCACGAAACTTTCATGGGCGGTCGGCGAGCCGTGGCCCTCCAGGGCAAAGGCGGCCTGCCCGCGCACGGTCAACAGGCTGATCTCGCGCTCGGCCTGGTTCTCCACGTGACGCAGGCTGGCCAGGCCGAAATCGGCCATCTTCAGCGCGGTGCGGTTGGCGCTGACCTTGAGCGCTTCGCGCGCCGCCAGTTCGAAGTAGCGCGCACCGCGGGCGTAGTGGCCGCTGCGGCGCAGGTGGGTGGCGAAATCGCCCGGGTGGCGACCGATCCACATCGGGAAGCGTTCCTCGATGAGGCTGACCACCTGGCGGTGGATACGCACCCGCACGTCACGCGGACAGGAGAGGTAGGCGGCTTCCTGCAGCAGCTGGTGGCTGAACTGGTATTCGCGACCGCCGCCCTCGCCGCCCGCCGGCTCGATGATCTCCAGCCGGCGCATCTGTTCCAGGGCACGGTTGAGCTGGGTCATGTCCCAGCCGCTGCACTCGGCGAGAAAATCGAGTCGGAAACGACGCCCCAGCACTGCCGCAACATGTGCCACCTCGCGGTCGCCGTCGAGCTGGTCGATCCGCCCGGCGAGCAGCCCAAGCAGGCCGCGCGGCAGCTCGTCGAGATGCACCATGCGCCCCTCGCGGCGATCCATCTCCAGGCGCCGGCAGATCTCCTGCATGTAGAGCGGCACGCCGTCGCAGCGCTCGATGATCTGTCCGCGCAGGCGCGGGCTGAGGTGCAGCCGGTAGCGCCGGGCCAGCTGCGACAGCAGCCGCGACGACTGCATGGCGTCGAGATGTCCCAGGGTGATCTGCTGGTCCCAGTGCAGCCGGGTCGGCAGCGCCTCGCGGCCATGATGGCTGGCCACCAACAGGAAAGCGCAGTTGATCGGCAGACGTGCCTGCAACCCGGCCAGGACACGGAAGGAGGGCTCGTCGAGCCACTGCAGGTCGTCGACCATCAGCACCTGGGTGCGCTCGATGGCCTGCCGCTCGATGACGCGACAGAGCAAGGCCACCACCAGGTCCGCTGCCTCGCCGCTCTTGGCCAGCTGCGCCACCTCGGGCGATTCGCGTACGCCCAGCGCTTCCTCGAGCAGACCCAACTGCTCGGCGCTCAACGACAGGTCGACCTTAGCGACCAGGGCTTCGAGTGACGGCTCGTCGAGCTTGCCGTCGAGGTGCCAGCGCAGCAGCGTGCGTGCCACGCCGTAGGGCTCCAGCACGGAAAGCCGCGTGGTGGGCTGCCAGCATATGGCGGCATCGCGGCTCAGCTCGAGCTGGCGGAAGCCGACCATCAGGGCCGACTTGCCCATGCCGGAGGCGCCGCGTACCAGCACGCTCTGGCGCAGGCCGATGCCGGCCCGGGCCAGGGCGTCGCGCAGTACGCGCAGCGACGACTCGCGCCCCACCAGGCTGGGCGGCATGGCATCACGGCCGCCCTCGTTATGACCCAGCACCAGCGCCCGCAGGCGCACGCGGCCGTCGCTCGCCACCAGCCGCGAAGAGAGACGCGGCTGCAGGTCCAGCGCAGGCGGCATGTGCTGACTGGCCTCCTGGGAGATCACCAGTTCGCTGCCCTCGGCGGCGCTCATCAGCTCCAGCGAGCCCTGAGTCACCTGCCCCAGCGGATCGACCAGCTGGCGTTCGGGCAGGTAGACCACGCGCCCGCTGTTGAGGCCGGCGGCAAGCTCGATGCGCGGCGGCTCGTCCTCGCCGCTCCAGTGCCGGCTCACCTCGTCGGGCAGCACACGGCGGCAGTGTTCGTAGAGCGCCACCAGCTCGGCAAGCTGATGGGCCGGGCCATGGGTGCCGAAACAGGCGAGCCCCAGCCCGCCGGTGGCCCCGGGCAGCCAGAAACCGCCCAGATGGTGGCACTGTTGCTCCAGCCAGCGCATGAGTTCGATCTGCAGCGCCAGGCAGGCGCGCGTCTCGTCACGGGCGGAGAACTCCCCCTTCACCCGCAGTCGGATGGCCATCACCGACAGCTGTCGCTGTTCGATCTCGTCTTCACGCAGCGGAGAGCTGCCGTGGGCCAGGGTGCGCGAGAAGGCCCCCTGGGGCGAAAGGCTCTTCAGATCGGGAGTTCCGTCCGACCAGTAGCGTGCCAATTGAAGAAAGTTGGGCTCAGGCTGCTGGCCGGAGAGCGCCAACAGTTGCAGGTAGGCGTTGTACTGCTCATGGGCGGCGGCCAGTTGGCCCTGCTCGGCAAGCTGGCGTACCAGCCGCTCATGGAAGGGGCCGTAGCCGGAGAAGCGGCTGACGAGGGTCTGCAGCAGGGTGTCGGGCACTTCGTCGTGGCGCTCGAGCACGCCTTCGGCGAAGTGAATCACGCGCTGGCGCCACTCGTTGCGCAACTGCACCAACCAGCGTTGGAACTCGGTGCAGGCCGGCAGCTGCAGCTCCTCTACCAGATCGCCGCGGTAGCGGCGCAGCAAGCATTGGAGCGTATCCACGTCCTGCTCGCCCTCCAGCAGTTGCTGTAGCTCGTGCAGATCGAAGCGCCAGCTGTCCGGCCGCCGGAAGGCGATGGTCTGGCGCGACACGACCAGCACGCGCTCCGCTTCCTCGCCCAGGGATTGCCGCAGGCAGTGGAGTGCGTGACGCAGGTTGGTACGACC
>Ga0213836_100674_pt1 | contig 26161 bp, 23 predicted proteins | sample SWPATP03_FD_160578 | JGI IMG/M metagenome (GOLD analysis project Ga0213836, IMG submission 160578) | Coastal seawater microbial communities from Marineland, Florida, United States - SWPA TP0 #3 | ecosystem: Environmental > Aquatic > Marine > Coastal | place: USA: Florida | collected 2016-08-05
GTCATAAACCCGCCCCCACCCACCCATAAATCATCAACCACCAGCCCGTAGGGGCGGGTTCCGCAGTCAATTCAACTTCCCCACCGGAATTGTCATAAACCCGCCCCCACCCACCCATAAATCATCAACCACCAGCCGGAATGATATAATATATAATTAGGATATTGCGGGTTTATCCGGTGTAAATAGGGCGGGTTTATGGAGTTTATTTGTTACTATCATATAGCCCCGTGAACCCGCCCCTACAGATAATTTGTGATGGTTTATCAATATGAAATACAATCCTGATATTCATAACCGCCAATCAATTCGTCTCCGAGAATATGATTACAGTCAACCTGGGGCATACTTTGTCACAATTTGTATTTATCATAAACAATGCTTGTTAGGTGAAATTAAAGACCAAACTGTAATCCTCAATTGTTATGGTGAAGTAGTTAAATTTAATTGGTTTAATCTAACCAGAGTTTACCCTTCAATTGAGTTAGATAGCTTTGTGATTATGCCTAATCATATTCATGGCATTATTATTTTAACAGACCACAGCCATACTCTCTCAAAAGTTGTTCAAGGTTTCAAAACTTTTTCTAGCCGTAGGATTAATCAATTGCGATCGCTTTCTAAAGTTCCTGTATGGCAAAGGGGATATTATGAACATATTATTAGGGACGAAAAAACATTACAAAAAATTCGGGAATATATTGTAAATAATCCCTATAATTGGAAAACTGACGAAATGCACCCATCCCAGAAATTTCCAATTTCCAAAAACATTACCAGCCCGTAGGGGCGGGTTCCGCAGTCAATCAAACTTCCCCACCGGAATTGTCATAAACCCGCCCCCACCCACCCATAAATCATCAAAAGCCAGCCGGTATGATATAATATATAATTGGGATATTGCGGGTTTATCCGGTGGGGATAGGGCGGGTTTATGGGGTTTATTTGTTACTATCATATAGCCCCGTGAACCCGCCCCTACAGATGCTTTTTTCTGGTGGGGATAGGGCGGGTTTATGGGGTTGATATATTACTACCATATAGCCCGGTGAACCCGCCCCTACAGATGCTTTTTTCTGGTGGGGATAGGGCGGGTTTATGGGGTTTATTTGTTACTATCATATAGCCCCGTGAACCCGCCCCTACAGATGCTTTTTTCTGGTGGGGATAGGGCGGGTTTATGGGGTTTATCTATTACTATCATATAGCCCCGTGAACCCGCCCCTACAGATGCTTTTTTCTGGTGGGGATAGGGCGGGTTTATGGGGTTTATCTATTACTATCATATAGCCCCGTGAACCCGCCCCTACAGATGCTTTTTTCTGGTGGGGATAGGGCGGGTTTATGGGGTTTATCTATTACTATCATATAGCCCCGTGAACCCGCCCCTACAGATGCTTTTATATCAAATACCAAAGAGGGATTTCATGCGTTGCTTAATCCATACCAAGGGATTATTATCTAAATCCTCATCCCCTAAAATACCCAGTTCTCGGAGCATTTTTTGACGTTGTACTAACTCCTCTTTTCGTTCAGCTAATTTCTCGGCAATTTGGTCTGCTACCTGGGGATAACTACCTAAAAAGCGCTGAAATACATCACGACTAACCACAAACAAAATAGTGGTTTCCTTAGCCCTGACCGCCGCCGTCCTAGGTATCCCCATAATTAATGCTAATTCCCCGAAAAAATCCCCCGCTGATAAATCACGAATATGCTTATTAGCCCTTTCCGCTAAAATTTCCACCACCCCAGATAAGATAATATGAAAAGCATCACCTGGATCATCTTCATGGAAAATAAATTGATGAGGGGCGAAAGTTTCTCGGTATCCCATTTCAATTAACCCTAATAATGCTAAATCACTCAGACCCTCAAAATAAACCACCTTCCGCAATAATGCTTTTAGTGACATATTTTGCCTTTCTAATTCCTGCTGTTCAGTAGTTTCGGCGTCTTTAATTTTGGCGGACTGGGAAGAGGCGATAATTGGTGCAAATACCTGTTTAAGTTCCTCAGTATTTCTAATCCATAGGTCTCGCTGGGCGATAGGAATATTGATATTATTTTGATACAGTTTGCTTTGGATTATATAATTTAAAGAGCTTTGAATAGGTAGCCTAGCTTTAGGAAGTTCTATCCAAACTAACAGTTCAAAATCTATACAATTTTCGCCAAAATTTCTTAACCAAACCTGTGGCTTGGGATGCCGTAATACCCTCGGTTCTTGACGGGCGGCGGATAACAAAACTTCGGTGACTAAAACTGGGTCACTTCCATAGGCGACTCGCACCGGAATATGAATGCGACTCAGTACATTTCCATGACTCCAGTTAATGATTTTATTGCTCACTAAAATCTGATTCGGAACAATAATCGAAATATCATCATTAGTCACAATTACAGTAGACCTAATGGAGATTTTGCGAATAGTTCCTTCCAATTTATCAAGTTCAATATAATCGCCGACTTTAATAGGTCTTTCTAATAATAAAATTAAACCACTGACAAAGTTTTGGGCGAGTCCCTGGAAACCAAAACCCAAACCAATACCTAAACCACCAGCGAGGAAAGTAAAGGAACTCATATCAATTCCCGCAGCTTGGGGAATGAGTAAACAGCCGATAGTAATGGTAAAATAGCGGAAGATGGTGGCGATCGCCTCTCGGCTACCCTCATCAAACTTTAACTTGACAAGAATCTTATCTTTCAGTAAATTACTCAGAAAGGTACACACTAAAAAAATGGCAAAGAAAGCCAAAATCACTGTCACAATTAACTGAATGGACAGAGAAATTTCACCCAACTTTATCGGTCGAGTGAATGCCTCCCAAAAGAACCCTATCAAATCCTGAATAATGCTCATATTAAGATGGTTAATTATACTCTGAAAGCCACAGCCAACACCACCCATGTAGGAGGCTTTTCTCCGGAACTAGAGCCCGCCTTAATCATCGCATCAGGCGATCGCATTCAGGTAGAAACCTACACAGGCTATTACCTTTATAATCAAGCCCCAGAAGGATTTTTGACCCCAGAATTTATCGAACTTTGTCGCCGCCTGTCGCCGGAACGAATTGTCGGTCCTGGTCCTCACCTTCTCACCGGCCCTATTTACATCCAAAACGCCCAACCGGGAGATATTTTAGAAATCCAGTTAGAGTCAATTTACCCCCGTTTAAATGTAGGGTTTAATGCTATCAGAACCGGTTGGGGAGCCCTACCGCAACGATTTAGCCAGCCGAAATTGCGATTTATCAACCTCGATCTTACCCGAAATCTAGCCGAATTTCCCCCCCAAAGTGGAGTAAAAATTCCCCTGCGCCCATTTTTCGGAATTTTAGGAGTCGCCAGCGAAACCCCCCAGTCTTCCATACCTCCAGGAGTGTATGGGGGAAACATCGACAACCCCGAATTACAAGCTGGGTCGCGTATTTTCCTTCCCGTGTTGGTTCCCGGTGGTCTATTTTCCATTGGCGACGGACACGCAGCGCAGGGAGGCGGCGAAGTCAACACCACAGCGATCGAAACCTCCATGAATGGCACAATTAAAATTATTCTGCACAAAAACTCTTCCCTAGATGTCCCTCTAGCAGAAACCGCAACTGATATAATCACCATGGGTTTTGGTCATACCCTTGATGATGCCTTTCAGTCTACCCTAGAACGTACCATTAACCTATTAGTACAAATCCTAGGAATTTCGTCAGAAGAAGCCTATATCCTCTGTTCCCTAGCGGTTGACTTCCGCATTACCCAAGTAGTGAACACCCCCCAAAAAGGAGTTCATGGTGCGATCGCCAAATCCATCTTACCAGAAACTTTCCCATTTCCCCCTAACTAATCCTTAACTAATGATTTTGGAATTCTTATCCTTATCCCCAACAGAACTTTTGACCTTAGCGATCGCCGGACTCTTCGCCGGAATATTAGCCGGATTTTTAGGAATTGGAGGCGGAACAGTATTAGTGCCAATTTTAGTCACCCTTGGCTATGTGAGTAATCAAGCAGTAGCCACCAGTATTTTCTCGGTACTAATTACCGCCATATCAGGAAGCATCCAAAATTGGCGCATGGGTTTTCTGCGAGTTAAGCGCGTAATATTAATTGGATTTCCTGCCGTAATTACTGCCATAATTGGGTCTTATCTCGCTAATTTATTACCCTCATCTTGGTTGTTATTCGGCTTTGGATGTTTACTACTTTTGAATATTTACTTAATCAAAGTACGCCAAGATATCATCGCCAAAAAGCAACTAGATGAACAACTTAACTCAACTTCTCCTCAGCCCCAAAAAACCATGAACCCATACCTAGCCTTTATGATTACCGGGAGTCTCGCCGGACTCCTAGCCGGACTTTTTGGAGTAGGAGGCGGTGTCATTATTGTTCCGCTGCAAATTCTCCTCTTAGGGGAAACCATTAAAGTCTCTATTCAAACCAGCCTCGGCGTAATTATTATAACTGCTGCTTCCGCTTGTATCGGACACGCTATACAGGGAAATGTGCTGTGGATACAGGGGATGATGTTAGGTTTAGGAGGATTAGTCGGAGTACAAATCAGCACCCGATTTTTACCAAAATTACCCGATCGCATCGTCACTTTAGCCTTTCGTACACTTTTAGGAATACTATCAATATATATGTTTTGGCGGGCTAGTCTTTGACCTTTATGGTAGCCTGTAAACTGTGCCAACATCAGGAGAGCAAAAACCGATGAATATTTTAATTGTCGAAGATGAACCAGAAATTGCACTCCTTATCCGTCGTACCTTAGAGGGGGAAGGATTTTCCTGTCAAATTAGCCAGAATGGACTAAGCGCATTAGAGATATTTCAACAACAACGACCAGATGTAATTATTCTCGATCTCATGCTTCCCGGTTTAGACGGTTTAGAAGTCTGCGCTCGCATTCGTCAACAACCCGGACAAAAAGACCCCTATATTTTAATGTTAACCGCCAAGGGAGAAGAAATCGATCGCATAGTCGGTCTGTCTACCGGAGCCGACGATTATATGGTCAAGCCTTTTAGTCCTAGGGAATTAGTAGCCAGAGTCAGAGCTTTATTGCGTCGTAGTCTGCGCCAGGGAGGACAGACCCAAACTCACCAAACCCCTCATTTTACCGTTGATATTGACCAAAGGAAAGCCAACTTTCAAAACCATGGTAATACGGAACCCTTAGACCTGACCACCTTAGAATTTAACTTATTAGCCACCTTCCTCAGTTATCCCGGTCGCGTGTGGAGTCGTACCCAATTAATCGATAAATTATGGGGAGATGACTTTTTTGGGGATGAGCGAGTAGTCGATACCCATGTAGCTCGACTACGGAAAAAAATCGAACCTGACCCATCTCATCCCACCTTCATCAAAACCGTAACAGGAGTTGGCTACAAATTCGAGGACAACCCCTAAAACCTTAACAGATGCTTAATTTTCCGCCTCTGGTCGTGGGGGAACAAAAAATCTTAACTCTCCGTCTTCTCCCTCCTGTATTTCCACCCCCAACGCTTCCAGTTCCGTTAGCGCCCTCTCCCTAACCAAAGTATCCATAGTTTGCGAGTATACTGTTAGCCAGGCGTTAATCCGTATCGGCACACTATCGGGATTGTCCCGCAGTGTGTTAGCCGCATCCCGAAATAGGTTTGCTGCTGGCTCATATCCACTAGCTTGTGCCCATTCAGAGGCGGTTTCTAGGGATTCTACGGCTGCGGGAATGTCGCCCAGGAGTAATAGTTCATCGAGAGACTTTAACCGCCATAATCGCCAAGCACCGGGGAATTCTGGAGACAGCGCCCTAGTTCCCCGCCCCATCAATTCTACGGAAAGTTCGGGTTGAGCTTGGTAATAACCAACAGCGGTAGATAAAAATAAGTACATATCTATCCATCTAGGGTCGAGGCGGGAAATCACATCAAAAAAATTGTCATTGAGTTGAAAACCCGTCAAATTCCGCGCTTCCCTATCTCCGAAATACTGGAGAAAGTTCAGAAATACCCAACTAGCAAGGAGGTTATCAAACCCTAAACTGGGTAAGTTTTTTAAAATCTCGAGATTAGCAGCCAGTCTTTGCTCTTCCCTTTCTGCTTCCGATTGGGTCAACTGCGGGCCGTTTTCCTCAGAAAAGCGATCGCCTAACCTAGCCCCACCCGGTGCATAGATTTGCAGTCCAATGATAGCACCTAGGGCGACAACTGCGATCGCCGCCGGAAAAAGACCCTCAAACCGTTTCACAACCAAAGATGACATGGGAGGTTCCCCCAAATCTAAAATTTATCTAAAATTTATTGTACAAAAAGATGACAGTAGATAAATTCTGCTTGTATAATGTCTGAAGACATACAATCGCTCCCGGAGTTCAGTATCATCAAATCCAGTATCATGATCACATTAGCCGGGTATCATACCTGGACAACAGCCTTATGATAGCTGACTTTTAACATACCTTAAACTAGGTGTATTTTCAAGCTATCGACTATTATTTAATGTCAACTGTATAGGGATGGCTTTTGCTACCCTATGAAAATATCGTTTAGGCATCCAGCCAGAGAATCCAGCCAGAGGAAGATTAGATGAATCAAGCTACTAGACCTTTTTCCCCCTTGCGCGCCGTTTTAAGTGGAGCCATAGTCACCATTTCCGCTTTAACAATTCCAGGGCTCAGTGGTTCAGTAAATGCTACCTTAAAAAATAGTCCAAAAGCCATCATTGACGAGGCTTGGCAAATTGTTAATCGAGAATATGTAGACCCCAGTTTCAACCGGATCGACTGGCTGGAAGTGCGCCAACAGCTTCTCAGTAAAGAATATTCCTCCCCAGAAGAAGCATATAGCGAACTGCGTAAAGCCTTAGAAAAACTCAACGATCCTTATACCCGATTTCTGGACCCTAAACAGTACGAACGCCTCACCAATCAAACATCGGGAGAACTGTCTGGGGTGGGAATGCAACTGACTTTGGATGAGAAAACTCGCCAAATTACAGTGGTTAATCCTATTAAAAATTCCCCGGCGATGTCGGCGGGAATTCAATCAGGCGATCGCATTGTAGCCATTGATGGCGAGTCTACCGAAGGGATGACCGTAGAAAAAGCGGCCGAGAAAATTCGGGGTCGGGTGGGAACTTCCATCACTTTAACCATCAGCCGCGATGAAGCTGAACAATTTGACCTGACGCTCACCCGCGCTCGCATTGAACTAGAAGCAGTCCGTTATCGCCTCAATACAGAAGGCGATCGCCAGATTGGTTATATTCAACTACAGGAGTTTAACTCCCATGCGGCTGAACAGATGCAAGAAGCCATTAAAGAACTCCTGGCTCAAAATGTAGATGGATTTGTCTTAGACCTGCGGGGAAATCCTGGGGGACTGTTACGCAGCAGCATTGATATCGCCAGAATGTGGGTAGACTCAGGAGCGATCGTTAGTACAATCGATCGCCACGGTAAAAGTCAGGAAATTCGAGCCAATCATACAGCCTTAACTGACCTACCTACCGTTGTCCTAGTTGACGACAACTCAGCCAGTGCTAGTGAAATTTTGGCAGGAGCAATGCAGGACAACAAGCGAGCTATGGTTATGGGAACTCGGACTTTTGGTAAAGCCTTGGTACAGTCCGTCTTTTCCTTATCTGATGGTTCCGGCTTGGCTGTCACAATTGCCCATTATTATACCCCTAACGGTACAGACATCAGCCAGAAAGGTGTCACCCCCGATATTGCCATTGAATTGACTCAGTTAGAGAAAAAGCAACTAGCTAGTGATCCTAATTTGATTGGAACTAACCAAGATCCTGGCTATGCTAAGGCGATCTTAGTTCTTAATGGTGATCCATCTCATCCCATGGCAGTTAACTAATCTATCAGGGTGGCAACCAAATTTCAACTGCCACCCTTTTTTTTTATTGTCATGGTCATCGAGAACAGTTAACCTTGAGGGGAATGTTCAAGATCAAAAAATTCCTATGTCAGAATCAGATCGGGCTGATTTACAGCCACGGAAACAATCACCCCCAACTATGGAAGAATGGCTGGCGATTATTTTGGCGATCGCAACCATGGGGTTTGTCTTCTTTTGGGTATTGGGAAAGGTCGAACCCAAAACCAGTTTTAGCTTACTCTCCGCTAAACCTGAAACTATCTCAGAGCATCGCAGTTTAATCAATGTCTCTGATATAGTCCGTCAAGCATCCTCCAGCACAACCACTATAGCCTCCTCCCCAGACTCCCCAGAGTCTAAGTCTGAGCCCTCAAATACGGTCAGCAGCGAATCTACAGGATTTACACTAAGCTGGCTCAACTTAGAAGGCTTACAAATAGCCTCTCCAACTACCGAGTCAACTCCGGCGACTATTCCCTTATTGTCAGCACCCACAACAGAAGCGGAAACAACAACCACAGGTACAGACACAGACACAGACACAGAGGCGGCGGTTACATCACCCTCTGAAACTCCAACTACCACAGAAACCCCACCAGAAACCACCGACACAGAGGCGGCGGTTACATCACCCCCTGAAACTCCAACTACCACAGAAACCCCAGGGGTTCCCAGTCCACCTTTAACTACCGCCGAAACACCAGAAACCACAGACACAGAGGCGGCTGTAACTCCAGATTCGGCTACAACTATACTTGCTAATGTACCAGAGGAACACTGGGCGCGGGATTTTGTAGTTTATTTTGCTGAACATAATCAGGCGATCGGTTCAGAAGATGGTACATTTACCCCAGATCAGCCAGTCAGTCGCGGACAGTTTGCTCATCAGTTGCAACAATCCCTCAAAACTGACATAATTCAACCTGATATTAACTTTCAAGACCTACCCCAGGACTATTGGGCAAATCAAGCCATTCAAGAAGCTACCAAAATGGGTTTTCTCAGGGGTTATCCAGGGGAAGTTTTCCAGCCTAATCAAGAAATGACTCATACAGAGGTCGTCGTAGCTTTGGTAAGTGGTTTGGATTTACCTACCCCCAATAATCCCCAGGAAATTCTCACAGTTTACTCCGATGCTGATCAAATTCCTGATTGGGCTATTGGTCAAGTGGCGGCGGCGACTGAGGCGGGTTTGGTCGCCAGTCATCGAGATCGTAATACTTTTAATCCTAATCAATCAGTCAGTCAAGCAGAGGCGATCGTCATGATTTATCAAGTATTAGTGCGATCGGGTGACGCTGAACCTATTGAGTCAGATTACCTTATTACTCGTTAAATGTTGTGGGTTTCATACATCACCAATTAGCCTGCGTCAGAGATATAAGATTTTTCTGACGCATTTTTTTGACACCCAAAATAGTTAAATATTCCCCAATTCGAGATGTTCCCAACCGTGATATTTTTGCCCTGGCGCGCCTTTTGAAAGTCTATCTTGTATCCCCTGGTATATCTTGCACCCGCCCCCACCAGACCCATTAACCTAGTGAAACTCAATCTTTTCGGCTTCCCCGTCCAGATCTCAATCATTAGACATCAACCACCATATTTAAGCTACAATCATCACATTCCGTTAATAATTAACCATCATCCCCGATTGGTCTATGTCAGAAATTATCCAAATTCCCAAAAGTATCTGGATTATTACCCAAGATTCCCCTACCCCCTCAACATCCCCTGACACTCCTACAGAATCACAGACCCACCGGGTAGCAGTCCCGGCGCACAAAATGCAGCAAAATATGAGTCAATTTTTATTAGTAATTGGTGATGTATTTCTACAAGCGGAACAGCAAGCATTTCAAATGCAGCAAGCCTCTGGAAACTCCCAAAAATCTCCCATACAGCTTGACCAGGTGGAATTGTCTGTCAGAATTAATGGCAACGGAGAAGTTAGCCTCTGTAGTGATAACTTCGATCATGGGACTATCAAACTTACCTTTAAACGTCGCAAAACTTAACAAAACTTAACAAAAAATCGGCGCGTCGAGAGAGGTGGGGGGTTGACAACCGGGATGGCGATCGCTATAATTGTGAGCGTGGGGGTAACATGGCTATACGCTTGATTTTTTATTCAACCAACCTTCAGGTAAAGCTATTATGATTCATCGCCCCCGAACTTAACAAAACTTAACAAAAAATCGGCGCGTCGAGAGAGGTGGGGGGTTGACAGCCGGGATGGCGATCGCTATAATTGTAACCGTGGGGGCAACATGGCTATACGCTTGATTTTTTATTCAACTAAGAATGAGTCGTCGCCCAAGTCAAGCCCAAAATTTCATAGAAAATCTGAGAGATGAAGTCACCCTAGAAATGGTGTTTATCCCTGGGGGAACATTTCTGATGGGTTCACCTGGGAATGAGGGTAATCATACAGAAAAACCACAGCACCGAGTGACGATTGAACCATTCTGGATAGCGAAATATGCGATCGCGCAGAAACAATGGCAACAAGTAGCCAGCTCTTACGAACTAACGAGATCTAAAATGGTATCATTCGGATTTGGAAGCGGAAAAACTGCCCGTGGAAAAAGTGTCCTGGTATGATTAGGTTGAAGCGATCGCCTATAATCACCAAAAGCACCTATAATCACCAACAGCACCCATAGTGCTAGTCTCAACAGCAAATGATACCCAGGATGTTGGCAGAGAGAGGTGCTAATGATGGATAACCTAGAATTCCTACTACAACGGGAAGGGGATAACACTTGGCTACCCCTGGAGTCTCCTGATGTTCAGGTGTTAGAAGGTCGGTATCGCATTGTTAGTCGTGGGTCCCATCAAGATCAGGAAATTGAAATTAGGATTGTCTATGATGCTATAGACGAAACCCCCCCAGTGCGCCGCATTAAGACGCTGAAAAGTTATATTAACTCAGAGGGTTTAATGGTGGTAATCCCCTATACTCGCCTCAAGCCCGGAATTTGGGAGTTTTCCTGTTCGCCAGATTTGCAGCAGGGACTGTTAGGAAATACTTGGCGTGCCACAATGAAACTACAGGTACTAGCCAACACTGATATTGACTCTGAGGAAATATTGGACGATTCCCCAGCCATTGAAAATAGTCTACAACAACAGACAGATGTGGAGTCGGTGACATCCACGACACCATCAGAAAAAACCAGTGATTCAAATCTGACAGACCTCTACCCTTGCGAAATTCAGCCAGAAACGAACCAAGAAACGGCGATCGCCATAAACGAAACCGCAGATTTGACCACAGAGGATATTTCTATAGAACTTATCCTAGAACGCGATAGCTATGTAGTCGAGTTTGGTAGCGCCGTTTTACTATCTGGACAGATTAGAATTAAATCAGACCCGGACTCTGACCCCGACATAGAAGCTATCACGTCTATGGTAGTTTCTAATCCTCAATTACAGATATGTTTGCGATCGCCTCAAGCCTCCGAAATTCTCTATGATGTTCGCCAACCCATACCACAGTCAGTTTTACCTGTGCCATTTTCCGCAGCTATTTATGTCCCCTTTGAATGCAAAACCCGATTAGTTTTGGGAGAAGTCGTTTTTTACAGTGATCAGCATCCCCCAGTCCGCAATTCTTTCAACATCACCATGTTGGTGGAACAGTTTTTAGACCCATTACCAGAGGAGCTAGAAATTGACTATGACCCAGACCAACCCCTAGTCGAAAATTCATCCTTAGCACTCCCAGCGGCTCATCAAACCCCCCTAGCCATAGTAAATAAAGAAACACAAGCCCAGCCGGTAAATCCCCAAGGCGAGCCTCAGATAGCCCTGGAATTGCCCAGCTTTGGTAACTTTATCTCTGATACCACACCACAGACAGAACCACATCCCTGGTCTAATATCCTTAACATCTCTTCTGGTTCAAATTCAGAGGCGATCGCACTCCCAGAAGTCAATCAAGAGCCCCCAGCATCCCCTAGCCTACCATTAACCACCTCTGCATCGGAAGGTTCACAGGACGAGGGTAGCAGCGGGTTATCAAATAATCTGGTTGAGATAGAGGATATTGGCAGAACCCGCCCCGACGAACCCGCCCCCACTGACCTGCCCAATACAGACCAACCCGAAACCCCCATCGACTCATCAGCCGAGTCCTCAGATGCGACCATTACCAATACTTCCCTAGCCACTTCCGGGGCGAAAAAGGCTTTACCTCATCTCAATTTGGAAGAGCGATTTTTGAGTAGATTAAGTTCCCTAGCCAAAGATCGAGATCTGTCACACTGGATGAAACAAGCATCTTCCTCAGCTTCTAATGACACAGCCGTTTCCCCACCAAAAGAACCATTAGTTTTAGGGGAGGCTCAGACCCCATCACCTAATCCTAATTATGAATTGAGCCCCTTGGTAACAGAATTGGAAGCCGAGGAAATTGTGGTAGATTATGAATCCCTCGAACCTCCCACTGTCTTCCCTCAATCCCGGTCTGGTTCTGGGGTACAAGGCAAGGACTTGACCACTGAATCCGCCTCTAATAGGTCATTTGCAGGTATGGGGAGGGCTTCTGCTACTGGTAGAGGAGGGAGTATTACCGAAACGCCATCTGTGATACCCTCAGACCAAGAAATTCCCGTCCCCATTTTAGATATCCTGACTGCTAATCCTACCGTTGGAAAGTCTTTGAAAGTTCGGGTACAAATCCCCGACAACTTACCCCGCATATATGTCAAAATATGGATATATGATCGGCAGTCCCGCAATATTGTAGATGGACCGCGCTGGATCACCGAGTTCTCACCCAACGGCTTCGATCAAATTGAAGCAACGGTTGACCTCGACATCATCTATGGCAGCTTAGAGATACAGGTAGAAGCGATCGCCGTTGAAATGCTTTCTTCACGGGAAAGTCATAAAGCGATCGTTGGGCGCACCGTGAGTCCCACATCAGCACCAACTCTTCCCATGGATGAATCGTCATCATAAATTCAGTTAATCTGAACACCCATTATCGGCTTAGGAATTGTTAGCAGAATCAATTTTGATTCTTATAGCAACTGGTGACTGTCTCCAGAGGCCGATTTGCTTTGTGTTTAACAGCCAGCCGTTCAATCCGGTTGATAAAAACCCTTGAAAACCCCAGATTTATCTCAAATCCTCGTTTTTAACAATCATTGTCAACCTCAAAAAATCCGTTTTTTTTAAGATATAAAACCGCGTTTTAGGAGTTTTAACCATGGTCATCGACTTCTCACACACATTTAAAAAATCTGCCGAAATTAGCCGTAATATAGAACAAGTTTATGGCGATGAACTCATCAATGGGGGCAGTAATTTCCAACCCATTATAGCCATCAAAGACAGCCCCAACCACCTGATTATCAACATGACGATTCCCGATATATGTCAAGATGATTTAGACATTTTAATCACCGGAGAAGCTGCCATCATTTCGGGAACCCTTCATAATTCCCAAGTTCCCTTTCGTCAACTCATCGCCCTTCCTCAAGCCGTCTCCCGCGAGCCAGTTCAAGTAGACTACACCAATGGCATTCTCAACCTCACCCTAACCAAAATCCTCTAGTCCGTTACAAGTCCCCTAGAGTGCCTCAGACCATAGCCACATCTGACGCACTCTACACAAAAATACATAAACAATTGTTAACAGACCCTAGATAAAATTTCAACATAAGTGCTACCATCATCAACTAAAGATTGATCAAGCTAGGGGTGCCTGCGAAGTCCAGGCTGAGAGACACCCTTGGAACCTGAGTCCGGCTAGTACCGGCGTAGGGAAGCTGTAACTAACAGAGGAAATACTTATGCGATCTCAATGGGTTGCCAACCGACGTGGACAGGCTAATGTATCTCAAATGCACTATGCCCGCCAGGGAATCATCACCGAGGAAATGCACTACGTCGCCACCCGTGAAAACCTAAGCCCTGATTTAATTCGCGACGAAGTTGCACGGGGTCGGATGATTATTCCCGCTAATATCAATCATACCAACCTAGAGCCAATGTGTATTGGCATTGCCTCTAAATGTAAAGTCAACGCCAATATCGGCGCATCCCCCAACTCTTCCAGCCTCACTGAAGAAGTAGACAAGCTGAAATTAGCCGTTAAATATGGCGCAGACACGGTTATGGACTTGTCTACAGGTGGAGGAAACCTCGATGCTATTCGCACCGCTGTTATTAACGCTTCCCCGGTTCCTATTGGTACAGTACCCATTTATCAAGCCTTAGAAAGCGTTCACGGTAGCATTGAGAAACTCACCGCAGACGACTTTCTGCATATCATTGAGAAACACGCCCAGCAGGGAGTCGATTATATGACTATCCATGCTGGCATTCTGATTGAATACCTGCCCTTAGTCCGTAACCGGATTACCGGAATTGTCTCTCGTGGGGGTGGTATTATTGCCCGGTGGATGCTGCATCACCATAAGCAAAATCCCCTCTATACTCATTTTGATGACATTATCGAAATCTTCAAAAAATATGATGTCTCCTTCAGTTTAGGGGACTCCCTCCGCCCCGGTTGTACCCATGACGCATCCGACGAAGCACAACTGGCGGAATTGAAAACCTTGGGACAGTTGACTCGCCGCGCCTGGGAACATGATGTGCAGGTGATGGTAGAAGGTCCTGGTCATGTGCCGATGGATCAAATTGAGTTTAACGTTAAAAAACAAATGGAAGAGTGTTCCGAAGCACCTTTCTATGTGTTGGGTCCTTTGGTGACAGATATTGCACCCGGTTACGACCATATTACTTCTGCTATTGGTGCGGCTATGGCGGGATGGTATGGAACTGCTATGCTCTGTTATGTGACACCTAAAGAACATTTAGGACTCCCTGATGCTGAGGATGTCCGTAATGGGTTGATTGCCTATAAAATTGCTGCCCATGCAGCAGATATCGCCCGCCATCGCCCAGGGGCACGCGATCGCGATGATGAATTGTCCGCAGCCCGTTATAATTTCGACTGGAACAAGCAGTTTGAATTATCCCTAGACCCTGAACGCGCCCGCGAGTATCACGACGAAACTCTCCCGGCGGATATCTACAAAACTGCTGAGTTTTGCTCTATGTGCGGTCCGAAGTTCTGCCCCATGCAAACCAAAGTAGACGCGGAAGCATTAACAGAGTTGGAGAAATTCCTGGCCTTAGAAGATGCTAAGAAAATTGCTGCTGTAGCCCGCTAGTCACTGATAGTAGAGACAAGCCTTGAATTGTCTCTACTAAAGATTAGGTAAAGGTTAGGGTAAATCAGCCTGTTCCGCCTTGGGATTATATTGGCGGTCCGGGTTGATTTATGCTGATCAACCGGATTTTATATTAAATTGGTTGCCAAATAGGTGGTTTGGGATTGCGGTCAAACCACCCAATGGTTATAAAAACTGGTTTCTTTAAAGTCGCCCTAATAGGGCCAGGCTCGAAGCCAAAACTCTCAGTCAAAAGTCAGACTGCTATGGAAATTTCTCAAATTATACCCTACGGCTAGGTTAAACCTTAGTCGTTGTCCCACTTTTCACAACCAACCAGATCGCCTATGCGGTCACGCAGGAGGAAGTTAAACGCCTCAAGTTCGTATTCTATGCAAGCCCACTCCCTAGCAGGAATGTACTGGCACAATGTATAGATCGGCTGCTGGCGGCTGATCATACCTTTATGCAGGAGATTGCGTACTTCGTCTTTAATGACGTCAAGTGAGTATTGAACGGTGGTGTAAGTCATATTTCGCCCTCATGGGGTTGCTTGCCTGATTATTTTTGGCATTGGTATCAATATAATCTAAAATCTCGATTTAGGGAAGGGTTTTTTTTCAGTATAAGTGAATACAATTTACCTTGAAATTTTGATAAATATAATCAAAACCACTAATCTCCCGGATTTGGGGCACTCAGGGGGGTATTGGCTATTAAGTTGATTAAATCAGCAACTTGTCTGACCTAGGAGATGATACTGGTTAGTGGGTTACGGAGACCATAACCCACAGGACAACCAGTGCGCTGATTGGTCTAAAATTCCACATCTCATAAATAATTGTCTATGGAATTAGGGAAAACCATTGATTGAGTTTGTCCGGTTCCAGTATGGCACAGATTTTTGATAATGTGCTGTAGTTGACGCAGGACCAATCTAAGCCTTATCTATATCTATAGTTCCCAGTAGACTTTCTAAGGCGATCGCCTGTGCGGTGGGAATCTGGCCGTATGAAAAGACATAAGGCAAATCATGGGGAATTTCCGGCAAAAACTCTTCAAGTGTATAGGGACTACCATAAATCGCCAGTGCCTTGAGTTCCCCAGTTTTTAACAATTTTTTAAACCAAACCCTGGCTATTTCAGTTAATCCAGCACTCCAGCCAAAAGGATTACCACGAATAAATAACTGTAGCAAAGTGGGAGAAAATCCGGTTTCCGCTGTCGCCAAGGTCCCACTATTGCGATCGATAAGTTGTAATTTACAGCCCAATTTAGCGGGATAAGCGATCGCCGGAGTATGATGTCCCAGAAACCGACACCAAAGCAAATCATCGACAATCACCAAATTCCGCCACTCTTGGAGTTGTAGATTGTTTGATGGCAGCTTATGGGGCTGAAGATCTAACCCACCCCTAACCTGGGACTGTTGCAAAATCAAACTGACAGTTTTCTTAGCTTCAGGAGTCGATAAAGAATCCAAATTCAGACCAGAAACCTGACAGGTAGCAATTTTCTCCTTAGCCTTATTGATGCGATCGCAAGAAGCAGCAATCCTTTCGGGGGAAATCTCACCATTTTCGACCGCCTGACATACGGCCTTAATAGTGATTTCGGGATCTTCAGGCATTAATAGAATATCAGCCCCCGCCTTTACTGCCAATACGGAGCTACTCGCCAAACTGTAACCACGGGCGATCGCCCCCATGACCAAAGCATCAGTAACAATCAACCCCTCAAAACACAATTCTTGTCGCAATTTTTCGGTCAAAATTTTCGGGGATAAGGTAGCTGGTAGTTGCTGATCCCAAGCCGGAATCAATAAGTGAGCGCTCATCACACTATCAACCCCAGCAGCGATCGCCCTTTGAAAAGGCGGTAACTCGACCTTCGCCAACCGAGCGGCCGAATGAGGTAACATTGGTAACTCAATATGGGAATCTAGCGCCGTATCTCCATGACCCGGAAAATGCTTCGCCGTAGTCAGCACGGGGTATTTTTGACAGCCCCGGATAAAAGCCGTAGCCAAATTACTAACCGTTTCTGGATTATCCCCAAAAGAGCGTACATTAATCACCGGATTATCAGGATTATTATTAACATCCACCACCGGACCCAGAACCCAATTTAAGCCTATAGCCAGAGCTTCCGAGGCTGTAATAGCGCCCATTTTTTCCGCATAATCTTCAGCCAGACTGAGGTTATGATTAGCTATAGACCCCAAAGCCATTGGTGGTGGAAACCAAGTCGCCCCAGCAAAACGCTGTCCTACTCCCTCCTCAATATCCGCAGCCAAAAATAGGGGAACTTTCGCCCAGGACTGAAGCAATTTAGTTCTAGCAGCCATTTCCGCCGCGCTACCATCAACAAAAATCACTCCACCGACCCCTAATTCCTGTAACCAGTATTGGAGGCGATCGCGCCCCGGTTCCCAAGCCGGATAGCGAATTTGGTGGTCAAACAGATGACCACTAGCACGCACCACCACCATTTGAGCCACCTGTGACGAGAGTACACTCATTGATTATGAATTACCTTTGCGTGAGTTACTGTTGTGCTTCCGGGTAATCCCCCTGAGCATTATCCTCGGCTGTATCCGAGTTTTGGTGTTCGTGAGAAATCTGATTTAACAGGTCAATAATTTTATCCCCACGTTCAAGGGAACGATCTTCGAGAAACACCACTTCTGGAGTGCGTCGTAAACGGATATGCTTTCCTAAATGGGAACGAATATAGCCAGTTGCCGATCGCAACCCTTCCATAGTGGACCGGCGCGCTTCTTCTGTCCCATAGATACTCACAAAAATTTTAGCGTGTTGCAAATCCCCGGAGACTTCAACTTCCGTAATACTGACCATTCCAGTTCCCACGCGATCGTCTTTGATGTCGTAGAGCAATACTTGGCTAACCTCCCGTTTAATCAGTGAAGCCACGCGGGAAACGCGACGATCTGTAGCCATGACGATTACCCCCCAAGCATAGATCAATTATGGACATCCACAAAATCAGGCAATTTTCGATCCATTAGTTTCCTCTAGGATCAACTCTTGGTGGTCTGATTCTGAAATTATGCCTAATATTAAGTCTACATCAGTTCTATCAATTGCGACGGAGAAGGCGATCGTTTGAGCCATTCTGATTATCGAAATTCAACTGCGATCGGGTGGAACGTCTAACTCTAAACCTTCCAACCTGCGAGCGAGGTGGACCGAGTGAGTCGCTATTTTTGTTCAAAGTATGCTCAAGTTCTGAGGAATGAGAGAGTCAGGTGGCCTTCACAGTGCCAGTGTGCCAACAGAGATCTGAGGATGTCAAACAGGGCTTTGTGGACTGGAACAGGTTTTGACTAAAATGATAATTACTGGCTAACCCCTTGAGGCATTGGCAAAAATGCGGTACAAATAGGAATATAAAGATTTCTTTAAAAATTCAGGAGGAGAGCAAATGGATTTGGATCTTCGCATTGTTGTGGTTTTGTTACCGTTGATCGTTGCTGGAGGCTGGGCTTTGTTTAAAATCGGTAGTGCGGCGATCAGTCAAGCCCAAGCCTTTATGAAAAAATAAATCCCACAGTTCCATTGTTGATCCTAACTCTTACCGACTTCCCCCTGGGGGGCGGTCGGTAAGAGTTTGGAGTAGCAACCCGCCGCCGGAACTAGGGAAGATCCCGAAACTAGCCTAGGGAAGCACCATAACCACAGTCCCCATTTCCACCTTTTCAAATAGCGCCACTATATCCTCATTCCGCATACGAACGCAACCATGAGAAGCCGCCTGTCCAATGGAGTTGACTGTCGGGGTTCCATGAAATCCTATCGCATCCTTGCCATCATGCCAAAATCCAATCCAGCGCAAACCTAGGGCGCTATTGGGTCCGGCGGGGCGCACTTCTCCAGTCCAGGGATTTTCCCACTGAGGATTTTCGACTTTTTCAGTAACTTGGAAAGTTCCGGTGGGAGTCTCCCAACCGGGTTTTCCTACGGCTACGGGATAGCTTGCTATTTGACTCTCACCTCGATATACATAAACCCGACGTTCTCCCAAACGGAGAACTACTTTGACTGGTGCTTGTTGTTCTCCGATGGGTAAAAATTGGGAAGGGTCATCGAGGGGAGGTACATCAGGATTCAAAATACTTTGGTAAGGATAAATACGCGGTGCTGAAGCACTAGCAGAAAGGGTTTGTTCAGCAGTTGGACTTGATGCCATTAAAGGCTGTTGTCCTCCCACTAGCAACATCCCAATTCCTAGGCTGGCTAGTGCTACTTTTTCGGATAGCTGTTGAAGATTATTCAGTTTACCCATGATGCTTCCTCACCAAAAACTCAAACTAATTATTACATTTGACCGTGGCAATCATTGTTCGGTTCCGATCCCATGGGATGATCATAACTAATTAGCTCAGAATTAGTCAACCATATACAACAGGTAGGGACGCTTAGGCTCCTACCTGGGTTGGGAATTCCAGTTAATTAGCTTCCAGTTCTCTCAAGGCGGCTTCGGCTTGTCTGACACCTTCATGATCGCCTTGTTTCTCATAGAGTTCGCGGGCTTTTCTAAAGGAGGCGATCGCCTGGGGTTCTCGACCTCCGCGTTCTTTCAGGGCTAGACCTAAATAATAGTGAACTGATGGTTGGTCAGCAAAGCGATCGGCGGCGCGTCGGAAACTGACGATCGCACCAATATAGTCTCTTAATCTTAGCTGAATTTCACCGATCGCCATATTAGCTGCCACTAGATCCGGTTCCATAGCTAAGGCTTGTTGATAGGCTTGCATCGCACCCTCAAAATTCTCTTGAAGGCGGAATATTTCCCCAATTTGGAACTGAATTTCACCATTAAAAGGAGACAGTCGCGCCGCCTCTTGAAAAGCATCGAGGGCGGCGGTGCGATCGCCTTGTTCCAAATAAGCTATACCCAGTTTCAGATAAATATTAGGCTGATTAGGAGCCAACTCCATCGCCTGTTGTAGAAATTGTAGAGATTGGGAAGCATTTCCTTGTCTTAACCAAGCCATTCCCAGAGATGCGTTAGCTTCCCAGTTATTAGGTTCCAAAGCCAGGGCGGTTTGATAGGCTTCAATGGCTCCCCTATAGTCTTGCTGTCTAAATAAACTGGCTGCTAACCCCAGGTGAGCATTAATGTTATCTCTCTGTAATTGGGTAGCGCGCCGATAGGCTTGTGCTGCTGCTGGGTAGTCTTGCAACCGGGCTAGGGTATAACCCAAACCGTAGTAAAAATCGGCATTTTGAGGATCTAGGGTAATAGCATCCCGATAAAATTTAGCGGCCGCCTCAAAGTCTCCCCGTAAGGCCTGTACATAGGCGAGAGCCGAATAGATTTTAGCATCACTGCTCTCTAGCTGGACGGCTTGAAGGTAAACATTGAGGGCTTCATCCATATTGCCACTATTAACGAGATCTCGCCCCTTTTGGAGCAGGTCATTAAGTTCATTGATGTTCGCCTGGGAGGTGGCTTGAGCTAAAATCTGGGGAGGTTGTGCCACGGCAGGAACTACAAACACAGTGGCAGCGATCGCCAGTAAAACATTGCTAACCAGTAGTTTAGTTGTCTTGAACACGGTTTATTATCAGTGTGAGTATGAATAAGCGATTAGACCGACCCCACTTTACCCCCAGTTAGGGAAAAAACGAGAGCGAGTCTTTTTTTTTATAGCATCAGTAGCCCAATATGCAAGAATAATTGTGAATTGACTTTGAAGCTCCGCGCACCCCGCCAGAATGAAGTCAGCTAAAGGGCGGAAAACAACGAAAGTCACTGAGCAAGCCGCCTGAACAAATAAAGCACTGGAACATGGAGAAATCCGGAACAAATACTCAACATACCTCAAAAGGCGATCGCATCAAGTTCCGGGTCAATACTCCCAACTGTAGCAACGCGGAGACAACCTTCAAGGCTTCAATTATATTTGATAGGGAATATTTACCCGATGTTAATTAAAATTGGCTTTGGAGCGGTTTAAATAATAATGGTGACAGAAGCGAATCAACCACAACCTACCTGGATCAGTGTTGTCCGTCTGCTGCGGTGGGATAAGCCAGCCGGACGGTTAATCTTAATGATTCCAGCCCTATGGGCGATCGTTTTGGCGACAGGGGGAACCCCGCCTTTAACTCTGATTTTGGTGATTGTCTTTGGTAGCCTAGCCACCAGTGCGGCTGGCTGTGTGGTCAATGATTTATGGGATAGAAACATTGACCCGGAAGTGGAAAGAACCCGTAACCGTCCCTTGGCGAGTCGCGCCCTCACCATTAAAACTGGTGTTGTGGTGGCGTTGGTGGCGTTTGCTTGTGCTTTCGGGTTGGCGCTATATCTTAATCCCCTCAGTTTCTGGTTGTCTGTGGCGGCGGTTCCGGTGATTATCTGCTATCCCTTAGCTAAACGGGTGTTTCCAGTCCCTCAATTGGTTTTGTCGATCGCCTGGGGATTTGCGGTTTTAATTAGCTGGAGTGCTGCTAATGGCAGCCTAGAAGCCACGACGGGTTTACTATGGGGGGCGACAGTATTATGGACTTTGGGTTTTGATACGGTTTATGCTATGAGCGATCGCGAAGACGATCGCCGCTTGGGTATCAACTCCAGCGCCCTATTTTTTGGGGACTTTGCACCAAATGCGGTGGGTTTATTTTTCCTGGGGACAGCGGCTTTGATGTTGGGTGTAGATTTACAAATGCACCTTCATCCGGTTTCTTGGCTGGCTTTAGCTATAGTGGTGATTCTATGGGCGCGTCAGTATTGGGAACTGCGAAAACCAGAGATTTCTCGGGAGACTTACGGCCAAATGTTCCGTGATAATGTGATCATCGGTTGGATTTTGCTGGCTGGTATGGTGGGGGGAACCCTTATTGGTTGAGTCTCAGCGGGCGATCGCAGATGGTGATAACTGCTAAAAATCAGGAGAACCCAGGGGAAGGGAACATTGAGTGCGGGTGAAATTGCTGTTTTCTGGACTCGGGGGGACTGCTACCACCTCTAAGCGCCCATTCATCAACCCTAGTAGGGTCTGATTGATTAATAGACGCATCCCCGGCGAAAAGGCTATATGATTGGGGTCAATGTTGGTGCTGATGCTGGCGGGAGATTTTAGCGTAGACTCCAGCAAATCCCAGGACTCACTCCAGGCGCTGATGGGGCGTTGGTCATCAATCCAAATGTGAACATAGCCAGACTCTGGGGAGATATGGGTGGAAACTTGCACTTTCCCCGACTCACTCCCGGCGATCGCACCATCGACTAAACTAAGTAAAACTTGCTTGAGCCGAGGGCGATCGCCAATTACATACACTTGCGCCTCGGGGGGAATAATTGACAGGCGGATGTTGTGGTTAGCTGCTTGTAAGTGGGTCAGTTGTTCCACCTCCGCCAAAATCTCAGCCAGTTTCAGCGGTTGCAGGTTCATCTGTTCCCTACCATGTTCGGTTTTAGCGACCATAATCACCTCGTCCATTAACCCTACCATGCGGAGGGTGGCATCATGGGCTTGTTGGATAAAATCCCGTTCCTCTTCTGGATTTTCACATAGATCGGCAAGGATTAACTGTAAAAAGCCGATGATGCTATTTAGGGGCGATCGCAACTCGTGGGAAGTACGGGCTAAAAAACCGGCCTTAAACTGGCTGATTTCTACCGCTAAATGATAAGCCAATCGCGCCTCCTGCAATTTGGTGGCTAAAGCTGCCACCTGCGGATCACTAAAATCATTAAGTTCTGAGGTTTCCGACTCCGGTGATGGCGATCGGGAAGTTTTCGCCAAAGGGAGTTTTGGGGTGATGAATTTCATCGCCCCCCCTGGAAGTCGTCGCTGGCCTAGCCACCAACCCAGTCCCAGTCCTGCACCCAAATAGATAAATTCATTCCAGCCCATGAGTTTGTCACGATTAGTTGAGATCAGTCTAACAACAGCACTCCACCCTTGAATTGTGACATACTCTGTTGGGGTTGATATATCCTATTTAACTGTGGATTTGGGCAAGGGGCCGATTAACTCTACCGCACCGCTTCTCAGTATTTCCCAATCTCCATTTTTTGTCCACCGCACCACTGTTGAGGGAATGGCAGATCCAGACTCTGGGGGACTTTCCTTTAAACTGAGAACTTCTGGAAACTGCCTATCAATATCAGCCACTGTTAATAAGGGTGGTTGTCCCGAAAGATTAGCGCTAGTGGTAGCCAGTGGCCCAGTACGTTTGAGGATTTCTAGGGCAATTTCACACTTAGGAACCCGTAAGCCAATGGTGGTTGGATCGGTGGGATTAACTGCTGGCGGCACTGCTGAAGAGGCTGGTAGGACTAGGGTTAAGGCTCCTGGCCAATACTGGCGGGCGATTTGCTGCCAGCATTCTAATTCCCAGGTTTGGCTATCTACAAACTGCCATAAACTCTCTGCTGTCGCCCCCATCAAAATTAATGGTTTATCGGGGGGGCGTTGTTTGGTCTGAAAAATTGCCTCAGCCTTGTCTGGACGGGCTGCTAAGGCGGGTACTGTATCTGTGGGAAAGGTGATCACGGCAACCCCTGCGATCGCCGCTTTAATTAGTTCTTCTTGGGAAACTTTAGCCATAGCATAGTCTGGTAATGAGTTGACGGGCGGCCAGTAAATGGCGCATTCTTAGGGTTAGTCATACCAGTTAATTATATCAGGAAATCACCGAAACTGACGCACCAAAAACACAGCCCATATATCTATTCGTAGCGTCAGAGCAGTTCATCAGAATTTCCCCGAAAATCACCGGAACTGACGCACCAAATATATGATATATCCTGGGAATAATTAATCATATATTTTCATTATTAATGGTGGCGGTGCGTCAGGTTTTAATATCGTCGATTTTTGCCAAAATGTCGGGGTCTGACGCACCCTACAACTTATATCATCGGATGAATATATGGTGGCGGTGCGTCAGGTTTTAATATCGTCGATTTTTGCCAAAATGTCGGGGGTCTGACGCACCCTACAACTTATATCATCGGATGAATATATGGTGGCGGTGCGTCAGGTTTTAATATCGTCGATTTTTGCCAAAATGTCGGGGGTCTGACGCACCCTACAACCTACCACCGATATGGTAGGATTGACATATAGGTTGGAGCAATATCATGGCAAACCGAACTGTTTTGGGTGTATCGATCGCCATTGCACTGCTGGGGGGTGCAGTTGTCTGGGTGGAATTACAACAGCGGGAGGCGATCGCAGAAGCCCGACTGTTGGCAGACTCGGCGGGGGCGGTTGAAACCCTGTCCGGCTACGATAGTCTTTCTGCTGCTTACGACTATCTACAAGCGGCGATCGCACGCCTAGAAAATGCCCCCACATTTCCCAGACAGTCCGAGTTGGAAGAATTGACTTCTCTACGTTCCCAGTTGCAGGTAGTCCAACAAAAGCTAGAACCCGAAAAAAAAGCCCGCCAAAATTACCAGGAAGCCATCACGCGAGCCATGTCCACCTCCCAACTCGTGCAGAACCCTCCCCACCCCCCTCCGGTTTGGGAAGAGGCGCAAAGAAAATGGCAGCAGACGATCGCCCAACTGGAAAGCATCCCACAGGCTACCTCCAGCTTTGGGGAAGCCCAGGAGAAATTGACAGGATATCGGCAAAATCTGGCGGTGGTGAGCCAATATGTGACCAGATCGCGCCAGGCTGTGGAATTGAACAATCGCGGCATGGTGCTAATCCAATCAGGGGATTATAGAGAAGCGATCGTCAACCTCAGTCAGGCGATCGAACTCAATCCAGCTTTGATGGAAGCCTACCTAAATCGAGGTTTTGCTTACGCCGCCATGGACAGCCACCAGTCAGCCCTTTCTAATTATACTATCGCAATTCGGGTTAATTCGTCAAGTCCTGAACCCTACTATTTTCGCGGGGAAGAATACCTAAACTTAGGCAACTATGAAGATGCTTTGAACGATTACAATAAGGCGATCGCCCTAGATCCTAATCGAGCCAATGCCTATTTAGATCGGGGGTTAATTCATTATGAACTCGGCAACCCCAAAAACGCAGCCGATGACTTCACCAAAGCCTCCGAATTGTTAAAGGATAGCGAAGAACCAGCCATCCGCCAATTAGCCTTTAATCTCGCCAGAGATATCCGCGCCACCTTGGAAGTAGACCCCGTGGAAACTGAACAGTCAGCCACCCCATCCTCAATGGTCCCAGAAGAAATCGAGCCAGAAGAACCCGATACAATTATTATTTATCGCCAAAGGCGCGTCAAAGCCAGCTCTATCAGCCCTTCCAGAGTTACCCGGAGTCCGTCTAGTTCCGGGAGTCGGTCTAGTTCCCGGAGTCGTTCTCGCCGCCGATAATCACACCTTAAAACCGTGGAATTTCGTGTCGCGGGGAGTTGCAGAAACCGGCTTTTCTTAGTGATAGAAACCCCGTTTATTGGTAGCGTCGCCAACCTTTAAATAATATATATAGCGTTTCTCGGATTAGTGAGGTACTTTTCAAAGCCCCTCTCCCCTTGGGAGAGGGGTTTGGGGTGAGGGCTCTACCTTAAAACCGTGGAATTTGGTCGCGCGGGGAGTTACAGAAACCGGCTTTTCTTAGTGATAGAGACCCCGTTTATTGGTAGCGTCGCCAACCTTTAAATAATATATATAGCGTTTCTCGGATTAGTGAGGTACTTTTCAAAGCCCCTCTCCCCTTGGGAGAGGGGTTTGGGGTGAGGGCTCTACCTTAAAACCGTGGAATTTGGTCGCGCGGGGAGTTACAGAAACCGGCTTTTCTTAGTGATAGAGACCCCGTTTATTGGTAGCGTCGCCAACCTCTAAATAATATATATAGCGTTTCTCGGATTAGTGAGGTACTTTTCAAAGCCCCTCTCCCCTTGGGAGAGGGGTTTGGGGTGAGGGCTCTACCTTAAAACCGTGGAATTTCGTGTCGCGGGGAGTTGCAGAAACCGGATTTTCTTAGTGATAGAGACCCCGTTTATTGGTAGCGTCGCCAACCTTTAAATAATATATATAGCGTTTCTCGGATTAGTGAGGTACTTTTCAAAGCCCCTCTCCCCTTGGGAGAGGGGTTTGGGGTGAGGGCTCTACCTTAAAACCGTGGAATTT
>Ga0213836_100678_pt1 | contig 25953 bp, 18 predicted proteins | sample SWPATP03_FD_160578 | JGI IMG/M metagenome (GOLD analysis project Ga0213836, IMG submission 160578) | Coastal seawater microbial communities from Marineland, Florida, United States - SWPA TP0 #3 | ecosystem: Environmental > Aquatic > Marine > Coastal | place: USA: Florida | collected 2016-08-05
CCCGGGCCTGCCCGCTGAAAAGAAATAAAGACTAGGAAACGTCATGGAATTTTTCAAAATCAAGCGGGACATCCCGTTCATGCGCCACGCGTTGATCTTCAACGTGATCTCGGCGCTGACCTTTGTTGCCGCGGTGTTCTTCCTGGTGACCAAGCACCTGAACTTCTCGGTGGAGTTCACCGGCGGCACCGTGATGGAACTGCGCTATCCGCATGCGGCCGACCAGGAAAAGGTACGGGCGACATTGCGCGCGCTGCACTATGAATCGCCCGAGGTGAACAGCTTCGGCACCGCCCAGGACATCCTGCTGCGCTTGCCGCCGGTGAAAAACGCCAGCGGCGCCAGCGCCTCGGCCAAGGCCTTCGATGCGATCTGCGTCTCCGAAGGCGGCAGCACGAAGCAGGTGAGCATGTTGGAGAAGGGCCAGCAAGTTTCGCGCAGCAGCTGCGTGAACGCGGCCGGCGCCGAACTGGTGAAACTGCAGCGCGTCGACTTCGTCGGCCCGCAAGTCGGCGACGAGCTGGCGACCAATGGCCTGAACGCCCTCCTGATGGTGATCATCGGCGTGGTCGGCTACCTGATGGTGCGCTTCGAATGGAAATTCGCCGTCGCCGCCATCATCGCCAACCTGCACGACGTGGTCATCATCCTGGGCTTCTTCGCCTTCTTCCAGTGGGAATTCTCGCTGACGGTGCTGGCGGCGATCCTGGCCGTGCTCGGTTACTCGGTCAATGAGTCGGTCGTCATCTTCGACCGGATCCGCGAAACCTTCCGCAAGCAGCGCAAGATGACGGAACACGAAGTCATCGACCACGCGATCACGACCACCATTTCGCGCACCATCATCACCCACGGCTGTACCCAGATGATGGTGCTGTCGATGCTGTTCTTCGGCGGCCTGTCGCTGCATTACTTCGCGGTCGCCCTGACCATCGGCATTTGCTTCGGCATCTATTCGTCGGTGTTCGTGGCGGCGGCGATTGCCATGTGGCTCGGCGTGAAGCGCGAAGACCTGATCAAGCCGGTCAAGGAAAAGGACGAGACCGACGGCGCCGTGGTTTAAGCGCTGTCCCAACAAAAATGCCGCCCGGCTATCCAGCCCGGGCGGCATTTTTATTTGTGCTGTGATGACGTTGCCGTTTTACACCGACGCGATACCGATTTTCACAAAGATATTGCTCAGATGTGACATTTCGGCGTGATGTGTGAGTTATCGCACAGAGGGCTGGGATAGCGAAACCTTATAGTGGAACTGTCTCTTTCAGGACATCCCTAGTTTTGGACTTCACCCGCTCCCTCTCGGAGCGGGTTTTTTTTTGCCCAGATCGAAATGTTGCAGGGCGCCGCACTAAATGTCACAAGTGTGAAGTGGCGCACAGAGAGTGCGGGAACCGGGAACTATTATGGAGCTGTCTCTTTCAGGACATCCCTAGTTTTGGACTTTGCCCGCTTCCCAGCGGGCATTTTTTTGTCTACAGCAAACGCTTACAACAAGGCCGACGTCAAACTCTGCACCTCGTGCGCCGACTCTTCCATGATGCGCGCCAGCGTGCCGTCGCCCACGGCGAAATCGATCGTCGCCGCCGCCTGCACGCTCGTCGCCCCCGGCCGCTCGAGCAGGGGGGAAGGCACTGGCGACAAATCGTTCGCCAGCAGCAAGGTGTCGCCCAGCGTCTCCGGCGGCAAGGCGCGCATGCCGTGCCACATGGCCTCGATCGCACCCATCACCGGCGCCGGCACGCCCAGGCGCAGCAGGACGCCGCGGCCGATGGCCACTTCGCCGTGTTCCATCCAGTCGTCGGCGTCGCCGTCGAGCAGCCCCGGATATTCATGCGCGCGCGACAGCATGTAGAACCCGCCTACCTCGTGCACGATACCGGCGAACATCGCCGTTTCCGGATCGACGAACGACACCCGGCGCGCGATCACCTGGGCCAGCGCGGCCACGTGGGCCGAGTGGCGCCACAGGGCGTCGGCGCGCTGGCGCAAGGCCGGTTCGGTGATTTCGCTGCTCAGCTGGCGCACCATGACGGCGGCCGCCAGCGCGCCGAGCGTGCGGAAACCCACGCGCTGGACGGCCGCGCGCACGTTGGTGACGTCGTTGCCGGAACGGTTGTAGGTCACGGAATTGGCGATGGCGACGGTGCGCGCCGCCAGCAAGGGCTCGGCCTGCACCAGGCGGGCCGCCGCTTCGGCGTGGCATTCGGGATCGCTCAGGGCTTGCTGCAGCCTGAGGGTGGCGTCGACATTCGTCGGAAAGCTGAGTTCGCCGCGGGAGGCCTGGGCCGCGATACTTTTGAGGGCGTGGAGTCTGTCCATCGAAAAATTATACTCCGATGTACAGACGTCTCCCCAGGCAAAGTTTGCCGTGGGGCACTTTTACAACGGCCGATCAGGGCTCGCTGAAAATCGCGTCGAGGCCATCCTTCGGCTCTTCGGTCTCTTCCAGTTCATCGACCAGGCCCAGGTCCGCCAGCTCTTCGACGGCGTTCATGAAACTGTTGATTTTGGCCGCGCCGATCAAGCGGTAGATGTCGCCGGCCTCGTTGCGTACGCCGATCAGCATCTTGTGCTGGCGCACTTCATCAACGGGGGCCACTTCCAGCAAAATATTGCCGATGATGTGCTTGTCGAAATGGGCAGGCGTCATGCCTTCGAGCAGGGTAGTTTTCAAGATTCTTCCTTTTGTTGGGGTGATGACGGGGGAAACTGCGGGCGTTCGGCCTGGTGGATGCGCTGGCGCAGCATGGTCAAGGCGCCATCCATCGCGTCGAATTCGGCGTCGCTGTAATCGGCAAACAATTGCTTGCAGTGGGAAACCACTTTCGGGAACACCTCGCGGAAAACGGCATCGCCCTCATCGCTCAAGCGCACATGAAACGAACGCTTGTCGTCGCTGCTGCGCTCGCGCAGTACGATGCCTTTTTGCTCGAGGCGTTCGACAACGCCGGTCAGCGTGCCCTTGGTGATCAGGGTGCGCTCGCCAAGTTCCTTGTAGCTCATGCCCGCAGTATTGCCGAGCGTGGCAATGATGTCGAATTGCGCATGCGTCAAACCGTACTGGCGCACCGACTCGCCCGAATACCGCTCGAAGCCTTGCAGGCACTCGGCCAGCAAGCGGACGCTCTTTAAATATCGTTCCCCCATGACCCGGAATTATAGCCGTCCCGGCGTCTTTATCCGCCCACGCTTCGCCTTTTACGGTCGAGGCGGGTAGCATAGGCGTTTTTGCCGATCGATTAACCATGCAACGCCACCTCCACGGCATCGTCGCCCTGCTGCTCGTCACCCTGGTCTGGGGCACGACCTTCCCCGCCATGAAAGACCTCACCGGCCACTTCTCGGCCGTGTGGATCATCCTGGTGCGCTTCGCGCTGGCGGCCGCGATCCTGTCTCCCTTCCTGTGGCGCGCCAAGGCCGGCGACCTGCGTTCGGGCGCCATCCTGGGCGGCTTGCTGTTCTTCTGTTTCATCTTCCAGGTCGAGGGCCTGGCGCTGACCAGCTCGAACCGCAACGCCTTTATTTGCGGCCTCAACGTGCTGGTCGTCCCGCTGCTGGGCGTGCTGGCCGGACGCCTGCCCGAACGGCGCATCGTCGTTGCCTTGATCATGTCGATCGCGGGCCTGGCTGCCTTGTGCTGGGACGGCGGCGGCTGGGGAACCGGCGATTCGCTCGCCCTGATGTGCGCGCTGTGCTTCGGCGTGTATGTGAAGGTGATGGAAGTGCACACGCGGCGCGCGACGCGGCTGATGACGGTCACGGCAGCCCAGATCGGCATGGTCGCCCTGTGCGCGGCACTCTGGCTGCTGGCGCGCGACGTGCCGGGCGAGGCGGGCGTTCGCGCCACCTGGCTGAACGGCGTGCTGACGAGCATCGGTGAACATGGCTGGAATTTCGCCTACCTCGGCGTGGTCGCCACCGCCGCCATCATCTCGTTGCAAACCTGGGGCCAGTCGCGCACGACCGCGAACGAGGCTGCCGTGGTCTACGCCTTCGAGCCGGCGGCGGCCGCCTTCTTCGGCTACTTCTGGCTGGGCGAGGCCATGACCGCGCGTGGCTGGTTGGGTGGCTTGCTGTTGATCTCCGGGATGATCGTCAGTCAATGGAATGCGGAAAAGCGGCCCGCCGCCGCCCTGGCCCCCGAGTGAAACCTCACTGGTGCGGACTGGCCAGGGTGATATGCAGCCTGGCCCGAGTTCCGCCTTCGAGCATCAGGCAGGCGCCCGTCGCGCCGTGCGCGCCTGGCGTCATGCTCAGGCGGCATTGCGTGACGCCGGTCTGGTTGATGGCCTCCAGGCCGGCACGCGAAAAATCGGTGGAATTGCCGGTGCTGCAAGAAAATCTGTCGATCCGTGCGGCGCCCTCGGCAGTGGCCCTGGCGTCCCAGTCGTAGGCATTCAGGGCGCGCGAGGAGCCGAAATGCCCGCGTTGCACGTCCACCCCGATTGTTCCGCCGTCCGCCCACGGATCGCCCGCTGTCGAATGAAACGCCACTTCGAGGAAGGCGCGGCTGATTTCCGCATTGTCCGGCAGGGACGCCGTATCGAAATGCAGGATGGCGCGGCTGTCGCCATTCCCGGCCACGGCGCCGATCCTGAGCATGTTCCCGGTTCCGACCGTTACCATCCGATCGTCGTCCTGCGCGACCAGGTAGCCGCTGTGGCGGGCGTCGCTGTCGAACACCAGGTGCTCCGGCTTGGGGGTGACGTTAAATAGCGCGCTGCGCACCGGTTCCAGCTTGCCCGCCAGGCTGCGCGAGCGGAAACGCAGGCGTGCCGTCCGGTCGAGCACGATGGGCGCCGTATAACTTGTTCCGTTCGTTTCCGAAGGCTCGCTGCCATCGAGCGTATACCGGGTCCATGCGCTCGGTTCGGAGACGGTCAGTTCGATGCGCACCTGGCCGACGAAATTGCCGCCCGCCGAAGGAAACAGGCGCGTTTCCGGATAATCGTCATCGTCGATCTGCCAGCCGAAGGCCTGGAATGCCTCGTTGCCGGTGTCGTCCTTCGTATAGCAGAGGATGGCGTGGGCGCCGTTGCCGCGAATCGTGAATCGGTGTTGGTTGTCGAAGGATTTGCGGTTCGGGTTGGCCGGATCCGACGGATCGGTGCCGTCGTCCGTGTAATACACCAGGCTGGTGGAAGCGGCTTGCCCGGGCACCGAAATCACCGGGTCGATGGCACCCGGATAAACGCCGCTCGGCTTGTCGCAACGGATGCGCGCCTGGTCGTCGAACGCCATCCGGTATGTTCGGGTCACGGTGTCGGACCAGTTGCCCGCCGCATCGCAGGCGCGGCAGGTGAGCGTGGTGCTGCCGGCGGTTTCTAACCGCAGCAGGCCCGAGGACGTAAAGCGGTGCGAATTCGTGGTCGGCAGCGCGCCGTCGAGCGTGTAATAAATCGCCGGCGCCGAATCCGTCGGATGCTGCGCGGCCAGGGCCAGCGTGAGCGGCGCTGTCTTGACCCCGCCATCGTCGGAAATGCTGATGGCGGGCGCGGTCAGTGCCAGTTCGGTGATGTCCGGGTCGCGCACCCATTCGCCATTGACGAAATACAGCGTGATCACGGCATTCACGCCCAATTGCATCGTCAGGTCGATATAGTCGCTGAAGGCCAGCCTGCCGGCGATGAAGTGTTCGGTCAGCGTGGCCTTCGCGAATTGCACGACCTTTTTCTCGAACGCCTTTGAAACAACGGCAGAGGCCAGGCCCTCGGCATCGATCGCCACGAAATACAGCGTGGTCGTTTCGTGAATGAGGGGATTGGACTGCGCCAGCCAGTGCGTCTTGTCGGTGCTGTAGTAAACGGTGCCCTTGCTGGCCAGGGTCTTGACTTCCAGGCTGCCCTGGAAAGGCGTGCTGTTGTCGGTGAGGACGTGCAGTTCCGGCAGGAGGACGTTGACGCCATAGCTGCGTTCCAGCGCGGCGCCGCTGTTGGCCGCGAATCGCAGCTCCCAGGCGCCGTCGTGCGCCAGGGTCAGGGACTGGTTGTTCGCCAGCGCGCCCGCATTGTCTTGCGCAACGGTTTCGACGAGAAAGCCGGCCTGCACCGCCTTGGTCAGGCGCCTGGCCCGGTAGCCGACCGTTGCGCCGGCAGGCGTGATCGTGACCGTGATCCGCAGCTTGGCGCCATGGTTGCCGCTTTCCTTGTCCACGGAAAAACTGACCGGCGGCTGAGGCGGATAGCGGTCCAGGTAGCCCTTGAACGCATCGAACACGGCTTGCTCCTTGATGATTCTCTCATGCCCTGCTGCCCCTTGTCCGACGTTGAACACCTTGTTCAGATCGGCGCCGTCGCGGCGGCTCGTATTCGGATAGAACTGGTCGACAAAATCCTCGCGCGCAATGATGGCGACGTAGGACACCTGGTCATTGTCCAGCGAGGTCGTGACTTTCCATTCCTCGGTGGGTGCGATCTGCTCCGATGTGATGTCTTCCCCGAACGGCGTGTCGTCGTTGGCGACATCGCCGAACCGGTGCGACGCGATTTCAAATTGGCTGCCGGTCCTGAATTCATCGATGCCGCCGCTTCCGTTTCCCAGGCCATACGTGGCGCCGGCGATGCTGACCGAGGTGCCGGCCACGTCGAAACGGTGGTGCTCGCTGTTCCACTGTCCGTCCCGCTGCAGCCCGCGCAGGTAGGCGTTGACCATGCCGCAGCCGAGCGAGTGCGAAATGAAGTCGAGTTTTTCCACGCCCAGGTAGTCGCGCACCTGGTCGACGAATTCGCGGAAGGCGTCGATGCGGTTGCGGTGCACGCCGAGCAATTCGTGCATGCCATTGTTCTCGCCCAGATAATCCATGGCCCAGATTTCGCAGTCCTGGTACGCCGCATCCTTCAGGAAGGCTTTCATCGTCAGCATGCCGTACGTGGGGTGCACGGAATTCGATGCGTTGCCATGCACCAGGATCACCGGGCATTTCTTGCTGCGCTCGCGGTGCTGTGCCCGATTCAGGCCAGGGTCGCCGCCGAAGCCGGTCAGGGTATGTGGAAAGTCGCTGGGGAACTGGTTCATGGCGAAATCCTTTTTCTGGAGATAGCGGGAGAAGAAAAGTGCGCGTTTCAGCGGTTTGACTCAATCCAGGCACGCGGGTTGGCTGCGGCCAGAGGAAACCGGGTCGCTCTGATTCAGATCAAGGATCGACTTCCCTGCAGTTGATCTCCGGTATGATTGTCAGTCTTGGATTTCGAATTCCCCCGCGCCGAGCGCGCCAGACCCGTGTAATGACCTTATTGACCCGCAACGATGCAAGCTGAAGTGTCCGTCCTGGCCCAGGAACGGCCGCTGCGCATCCTGCTCGTGAATGCGGGCGAACCGGACGCGCTCACCTGGTCGGGCCTGGTGCAACCGCTGCGCCAGGCGGCCAAGATCCTCGGCCCCGAGCGCCTGCACGTGGACGTGCGCAGCCCCGACAAATTCGCCAGCGACGCCCAGCGCCACTGGCATCTGGTGCTGCTGGCCGCCGACGAGGCGCAGGCTGGATTAAAACCCGCCAACTTCCGCGCCCTGGTCGAACGTTGCCGCGCCGCGCCCTTCTGGGGCGGGGTCGGCGCCGGCGTGCTGTGGCTGGCGGAAGCGGGCGCCCTGAACGGCGTCAAAACGGCGCTGCCCTGGTCGCTCTACGCCGACGCCGACAGCCGCGCCGACCAGGCCATCTTCACGCCCCACCTGTACGAAATCGACGGCAACCGCTTGACCTGCTGCGGCGGCGCCGCCTCCGTCGATTTCGCACTGACCCTGATCGACATCATTTTCGGCTCCAACGTGCAGGCGCCCGTCAAAGAGCTGCTGTGCGTCGACCGCGTGCGCGGCAGGGAAGAGCGGCAACGCGTGGCGCTGCAGGCGCGCTTCGGCACGCTGCAGCCGAAGCTGACCGAAGCGGTGACGCTGATGGAAGCGAATATCGAAGAGCCGCTCTCGACCGACGAGATCGCCCAGCTGGCGGGCGTGTCGCGGCGGCAGCTGGAGCGGCTATTCAAACAATATCTTGGCAGCCTGCCGTCACGCTATTACCTGGAACTGCGCCTGCAACGGGCGCGGCAGTTGCTGATCGATACGAATAATTCGATCGTGCAGGTGGGCTTGATGTGCGGGTTTTCGTCGGGGTCGCATTTTTCGACGGCGTTCGGGGCGCTGTTTGGGAATACGCCGAGGGAAGAGCGGCAGCGCAGGCTGGCGGAATAGGCGAACCAGACAGTAGTGGCTGCGCTTGCAAGTTTCATTCCCTGGGGAAATTGATGCGTATAATCATGCGAAACTGACAAGTGTCGGCAGCGCAATGCTTCGATGCCCACCGACCCCAAGGATCACTGTGAATCTCGCGACTAATTTTGCCGGCCTGCTCCTCGCCATCGTCATCGCCTTGGCGCCATTGTCTGCCGGCGCGGCCGATGACCCGGCCCAGGACAAGGTGGGGGACGCGGCCGTCCACGACGTCAAGGTCAGGATCGAGGCGCGCAATTGCGCCTCCGCCGTCGATCGCCTCAAGGTCTGGCTGAGCAAAGACGTGCCGAAAATAGCGCTGCTGGCCGGGACGATGTACGAGCACGGCGTGTGCGTGAAACCCAATTGGTCGAAGGCGGTGTCGTTCTACTCGCTGGCGTTCGAGGGCGGTCTGATGGAAGCGGCGGAGCGCCTCGCGTCCGGCTATGCCGATCCGGCCAATGGCCCCGATATCGCCGCCGCACTCTGGTGGGGGCGGCAAGGGCGCAGCTTCAACATGCCGTACTGTACCGTCGGCAAGGAGGCCGCGGACGATCCCGACCGGTTTGTCGCCGAACTGAACACCTGGAAACCAGCGCGCCTGGCCGGATGCAATTACATTGTCGGCGTCATGTCCATGGTGACGGGCGAGCTGAAATACCCGAAACTGGGCGTTGCCCATCAGGTAGGCGGCGACGTCGACCTGCGTTTCTTCCCGGGCCTGGCCCGGATCGAGGTGAAGCAGGCCGAGGCGCGCGAATATGCGCTGCTCGGTTGGGTCGATGGCGACACCCTGGGCGACCGCCGCACGAAGAAGGTTACCGGTGTCTTCGAAAAGACCTTGAGCGATGTCGCGAACCGCGCATTGGCGCGTTATCCGCAGCCCACCGGGCTGCCGGCAGACGCGAAGATCGATGTGCGATATACCTTTAATATCGAATAGCATCCGAAGGGAAACCAAGGGCTGGGGTCAGGTCTGACATTTGGACACGGGCTCTGCGTTAGTCAGCTGACCTGACTTCGTCGATGTATGGTTGAGGTCGTGTCCGAAAGTCAGACCTGACCCTAGCCTACTAGTCTAGTGCTCTGTTTGGGAATACACCGCGGAAAGCGGCAGCGGCGGCTAGTGGAGCAGGACGTCGCCCGCAGTCGTTACGCCTTGGTCAGTACGTAGGTATCGCGCATAGAGGCGCAGCAGTACGACGCCTAGCCCGATGTTTCATTCAACGCGGCGGTGATACCCGAGCAGTGTCAGTTGCACTGTGCGCAGCAACGGGTACTGCTCGGGAATCGCATCCTTCGCCATTACCCGACAAGTTAGGATCTCGCTTCTGACTTCTTTCATGAAGCCGTCAATCGAGCGCAAACAGGCGCCAGCGATGTGCGTTCGCCCCGCTGGTGCAGACGGAAAAATCGCAATTCTCTCAATTGCGGTTTCTGCTGGCAGCCATGTGAAAATATCCTTCAGAATGTACTTCTCTCCGATGGAAAACTTCTTGGCATACCGCTCTTCTCGCCGTTCCCAAGAATGCGCATCCAATGACGCCTCGATGTGAATGAGTCTACCCTCGTGTGGATGGTAAGCGACGACATCAAGTTCCATGTCCCAGCCACCCGCATCGCGGCGACCCACTTTCACGTTTTGTTTGACCAGAAAACCTTTCCAGTTGTAATACTCGGAGATGAGCTGTTCGAGGTGTGTCACGTTGGGAGATGATGAGGTTTTAGGGAAAAGCTGTTCGGAGGGCGCTCACCAGTGAGCAGTCCGGTGTCCGTGACCAGAAGCATTGCTAATTCTTTTTTGAGTGAAAAGCCGCTTCGACCAATGCTGCTCTGTCTTTGGCAGCGTTTGTATTTGCATTTACGCATTGTGCAAAAACGTCGGTATCAACTTTAAAGCCGTAGCGGGTACACGACAGCTTGGCTTCGTCCACATAGGTCAATTCTTTGTCGTTCTTGTAAGTCTTATACGCGTCCTGTACGTTCGCGCATCCGATAGCGAGTACCGAAACACCACTCAAAGCGAGAACGGCCTTGAGCCGAAGCAAAGTAAGTTTCACACGGATTCCTGAATCGGCTGCCGGCCTGGTCGGGGCACCTTCCTGTGCCAAGTTTTTGTTTTATTAGGCAAGTGACTGCTCGTCGGCTGATTGCGAACATGCCCTGGAGATACAGTGTACGAATTTTGTTGCTTAGAGAGCAAGCACAGATTTTTTCGTAAAAGCCTAGGCAAGAAATCGCCGATAGGACGCTCGTCCGTGCCGGCCAAAAATGAAAATCCCCGTCGCACTTCTGCAAGTACCCGCCAGTCTCTCTTCCTTATAATGACCAGGTTCGGCGCCCGTGTCCCGGCGCGCCAGTCACCAACATTGGATGAGGAAAAAGTCATGAACGCAAAGCTTGATTCGGGTGTCACAACGCGGCCTGTCACTCGGCAGACCTTCGATGAAGTCCTCGTTCCGACCTACGCCCCGGCTGCGATGGTGCCGGTGCGCGCGTCCGGCCTGGACGTGTGGGACCAGGAAGACAAGCATTACCTCGACTTCACCTCCGGCATCGCCGTCTCGAGCCTGGGCCACGCCAACCCGGTGCTGGTCGACGCGCTGACGAAGCAAATCAACACGCTCTGGCACCTCGGTAACGGCTACACCAACGAGCCGGTGCTGCGCCTGGCCTCAGCCCTGGTCGAGGCGACGTTCGCCGACCGCGCCTTCTTCTGCAACTCGGGCGCGGAAGCGAACGAAGCGGCCCTGAAACTGGCCCGCAAATACGCGCACACCAAGTTCGGCCCGCATAAATCGCGCATCATTTCCTGCCTGTCGTCCTTCCACGGCCGCACGCTGTTCACCGTGTCCGTCGGCGGCCAGCCGAAGTACACCGAAGGTTTTGAACCGCTGCCGCAGGAAATCAACCACGTCCCGTACAACGACATCGAAGCGGCGCGCGCCGCCATCCTCGACGACGTCGCAGCCGTGATCGTCGAGCCGATCCAGGGCGAGGGCGGCGTCATTCCGGGTAACGCCGACTACCTGAAGGCGCTGCGCGAGTTCTGCGACAAGACCGGCGCGCTGCTGATCTTCGACGAAGTGCAGTCCGGCGTGGGCCGTACCGGCTCCTTCTACGCCTACATGGACACCCCGGTCGTCCCCGACATCCTCACCAGCGCCAAGGCCCTGGGCAACGGCTATCCGATCGGCGCCATGCTGACGACTGAGGAAATCGCCCAGCACTTCAACGTCGGCTCGCACGGCACCACCTACGGCGGCAATCCGCTGGCCGCGACCGTCGCGCTGAACGTGGTCGAGATGATCAACCAGCCGGCCCTCCTGGGACGCGTCAAGGAAGCCAGCGCCAAGATCTTCGGCAACCTGGAGAAGCTGAGCGCCGACTATCCGCAACTGTTCGGCAAGGCGCGCGGCCTGGGTCTCTTGATCGGCCTCCCGCTGGCCGAAGGTTTCAAAGGACGCGCCAAGGACGTCACCAAGATCGCCGAGAAGATGGGCCTGATGCTGCTGATCGCCGGCCCGGACGTGATCCGCATGGCGCCGGCGCTGATCGTGTCGGATGCGCAGATTCTTGAGGCGGACCGCATCCTGCGCGCCGCGGTCGACGAGTTCCTCGCCACCGCTTAAGCGCTCGCGCTTGCACCAAGACCCGGCCCGTGCGGCCGGGCTTCGTTTGCATTGACCCCTTTCGAGGAACATCACATGTTTGTTGTCCGTCCGGTAGAACTTGCCGACGTCGACGCGCTGGAAAACCTGGCCGCCGTCATGACGCCCGGCGTGCACACGCTGCCGCGCACGCGCGACACGATCGCCGCGTTCGTCGAGCGTTCGATCGCATCGTTTGCCGCGCAAGTCGATATTCCGAGCGAGGAGTCCTACCTGTTCGTGCTGGAAGACAGTGCCAGCGGCGAGGTCGTCGGCACCGCCGCCGTGCATGCGTCGGCCGGCTCGAACGGCACCTATTTCGCGTTTCGCAACGACGTCATCCAGCAAGTCTCGCGCGACCTGAACATCTCGCACAGCGTGCACGCGCTGACCCTGTGCTCCGAGCTGACGGCCTGCTCGCAGCTGGCCGGTTTCCATTTGCGCGACCGCGAACATGCCGGCATCGAGGCGGCGCTGCTGTCGCGTGCGCGCCTGCTGTACGCGGTGCTGGCGCCGCACCGTTTCGGCGACCGCTTCTTCGTGCCGCTGGCCGGCGTGACCGACGCGGCCGGCCAGTCGCCGTTCTGGAATGCGCTGGGCCGTAAATTCTTCAAGATGGATTTCCTCGACGCCGAACGCGTCATCGGCGGTTCGCGCAACCGCACCATGATCGTCGAGCTGATGCCGCACTATCCGGTCTACGTGCCGCTGCTGCCGGGCGACGCCCAGGCGGCGATGGGACAGATCCACCCGGACGGCCAGCTGGCCTTCGACCTGCTCACGGCCGAAGGCTTCGAAGCGGACGAATATGTCGACATCTTCGACGGCGGCCCGATCCTGGCGGCCCATAGACTGTCGCTGCGCTCGTTCTGCGGTTCGCAGCAGCGCCGCGTCGAGAATGCTCCCGATGTCATGCCCGACAAACTCGTCACCTATGCGGTGGCGACGAATGCCGAGCGCTTTCGCGCCATTACCGTTGCCTGTCCGCCTTGCGACATTTCCGACGCCGTGTTGCTGCCCCTGGCGGCGCAGCAGGCGCTGGGCGTGAAGCCGGGCGACAGCGTCGTCTGCGTCAGAATCTGAGAGAGGCACCATGCTCGTCATTCGCTCCATTGCTGCAACGGACCTCGACCCACTCATTGAGATGGCGCGCGAAGTCGGCGGCGGCATGACCACCCTGAAGCCGGACCGGCAAATGCTGGGCGACCGCGTCGCCTGCGCCGTGGCCTCGTTCCAGGAAACCATCCCGCCCGAAGAACGCGACTACATGTTCGTGATGGAAGACACCGAGACCGGCAAGATGGCCGGCGTGTGCGCCATCAAGGCCGCGGTCGGACTGAACGAACCCTTCTATAACTACCGCATCGGCACCCTGGTGCACTCCAGCCGCGAGCTGAACGTGTTTACGCGCATGGAGACCCTGTACCTGTCGAACGACCTGACCGGTGCGACCGAACTGTGCTCGCTGTTCCTGCAGCCCGACTACCGCAAGGGCTACAACGGCAAGTGGCTGTCGAAAAGCCGTTTTCTTTTCATCGCCCAGTTCCAGCAGCTGTTCACCGAGAAGATCATCGCCGAGATGCGCGGCTATCTCACCGAGGACGGCACCAGCCCGTTCTACGAGGGATTGGGGCGCCACTTCTTCAAGATGGATTTCAACCACGTCGACGGCCTGACCGCGATGGGCAAGAAATCCTTCATCGCCGAACTCATGCCGCGCCAGCCCTTGTATGTCGAATACCTGCCCGATTCGGCGCGCGAAGTCATCGGCCAGGTGCACCGTTCGACGCTGCCGGCGCGCAAGCTGCTGGAGCAGGAAGGCATGCACTACGAGGGCTATGTCGATATCTTCGACGCCGGCCCGGTGCTGCAGGGGCGTGTAAAAGAATTGCGTTCGGTGCGCGACAGCGTGCTGCGCGTGGCCGTCGAAGGCCGGGCGAGCGGCGAGACCGAGTGGCTGCTGGTGTCGAACACGAAGCTGGACAATTTCAGGATGGTGCTGGCGCAGGCCACGATCGACGGCGCCGAGATTTCGCTGTCGGCCCAGGAGCTGGCGCTGCTGCAGGTCCAGGCGGGCGAGCCGGTGCGCACGCTGTCACTCAACGTAAGGAAGAACAATGGCTAACCTGTCGAACTACATCAATGGCGACTGGATCGCCGGCAGTGGTGCGGAACTGGTGACGATCGACCCGTCCAGCGGCCGCCAGACCTGGTCCAGCAACGAGTCCACCGCGGAGGACGTCGCCCGCGCCGCGCAAGCCGCGCACGACGCCTTCGAAGCCTGGGCCTTGACCCCGCTGGAAGAGCGCATCGCCATCTGCACGCGCTTTCGCGACCTGCTGAAGGAAAACGCGGAAGAACTGGCGGCGATCATCGCCGAGGAAGTCGGCAAACCCCTGTGGGAAGCGCGCACCGAAGCGACGACCATGGCAAATAAGGTCGATATCTCGGTGCAGGCCTATGGCGAGCGTACCGGCGAAGCCGCGGCCAAGGTCGCCGACGGCAATGCCGTGCTGCGCCACCGCCCGCATGGCGTGTTCGCCGTCTTCGGCCCGTATAACTTCCCCGGCCACCTGCCGAACGGGCATATCGTGCCGGCCCTGATCGCCGGGAACACCCTCGTCTTCAAGCCGAGCGAATACGCACCGCGCACCGCCGTCAAGACCGTGCAGCTGTGGGCACAGGCCGGCTTGCCTGCCGGCGTATTGAATCTCGTGAATGGCGGCCGCGACACGGGTATCGCGCTGGGCCAGAACGCGCTGATCGACGGCGTGCTGTTCACCGGCAGCAGCCAGACCGGCGCCGCGCTGCATAAACAGTTCGGCGGCCAGCCGGGCAAGATGCTGGCGCTGGAAATGGGCGGGAACAATCCGCTCGTGGTGTGGGATGTGAAGAATATCGACGCCGCCGTGCACCACGCCGTGATGTCGGCCTTTATCTCGGCCGGCCAGCGCTGCACCTGCGCGCGCCGCCTGGTGGTGCAGGATAACGAACAGGGCCAGGCTTTTATTGCGCGCCTGGTGGAAGTCGCCTCCAAACTGCAGGTCGGCGCCTCGAAGGCCGAGCCGCAGCCCTTCATGGGGCCAGTCGTCTCGGCCGCTGTCGCCGCGCGCCTGGTGCAGGCGCAGGCCGAGATGGCCGCCAAGGGCGGCAAGGTGCTGCTGCAGATGCGCCAGGTTGACCCGAACGCGGGCTTCGTCACGGCCGGCATCGTCGACGTGACCGACGCAACGGGCATTCCGGACGAAGAGTGGTTCGGGCCGCTGCTGCAGGTGATCCGCGTAAAAACCTTCGACGAGGCCCTGCGCGCGGCGAACGCCACCGAATTCGGTCTGGCGGCCGCGCTGCTGTCGCCCTCCGAAGAACTCTGGAAGCGCTTTGCCGTGCGTGCGCGCGCCGGCATCGTCAACTGGAACCGTCCGACCACGGGCGCGGCCAGCTCGGCGCCGTTCGGCGGCGTCGGCAAATCCGGCAATCATCGTCCAAGCGCGTATTATGCTGCGGATTACTGCGCCTACCCGGTCGCCTCGATCGAGACGGCCGAACTCGACATGCCGGCCAAGCTCTCGCCGGGACTGGTGTTTTAAATATGCGTAACGCTCGCGAATACAATTTCGATGGCCTGGTCGGCCCCTCGCACAACTATGCCGGTCTCTCGTTCGGCAACGTCGCTTCGTTCAGCAATGTACGCAGCAGCTCGAACCCGCGTCTGGCCGCGCTGCAGGGCCTGGCCAAGATGCGCGACCTGGCCGCGCGCGGCTTCGCGCAAGCCGTGATGCCGCCGCAGGCGCGTCCCAACTTCCGCCTGCTGCGCAGCCTCGGCTTCTCGGGCACCGATGCCGACGTGCTGGCGCAAGCCTGGCGGGAAGCCCCGGTGATCCTGTCCTGCGCCTGGTCGGCCGCGCCGATGTGGACCGCGAACGCCGCCACCGTCAGCCCCTCGGCCGACACGCGCGACGGCCGCGTGCATTTCACCGCCGCAAACCTGAACAATAAACTGCACCGCTCGGAAGAGCACGCGCAGGCCACGCGCACGCTGCGCGCGATCTTCAGCAATCACGACCACTTCGTCGTGCACGACCCGCTGCCCGCCACGCCGGCCTTCGGCGACGAAGGCGCGGCGAACCACACGCGCTTCGCGGCCAACCACGGCGCGGCCGGTGTCGAGTTCTTCGTGTATGGACGCGTCGAGTTCGACCCGTCGGCGCCGTTCCCGAAAAAATACCCGGCCCGCCAGACGCTGGAAGCGTCCCAGGCGGTCGCGCGTTTGCACGGGCTGGACCCGGCGCGCACCGTCTTTGCGGCGCAGAACCCGGACGTCATCGACCAGGGCGTGTTCCACAACGACGTCATCGCAGTCGGCAACGGCAACGTCTTGTTCTATCATGAGGAAGCGTTTGCCGACGAGGCCGCGACGATCGACGCGCTGCGCCGCTCGGTGGCCGGTGTCGGCGCCGATTTTCTACCGGTGCGGGTGGCAAGCGGCATGGTGCCGGTGACGGACGCCGTGGCCAGCTACCTGTTCAACAGCCAGCTGCTGAGCAAACCGGATGGCAAAATGGCGCTGCTGGTGCCGCACGAGTGCCGCGAGAACGCGGCGGTCGCCAACTACCTGGCCGGCCTGGTCGCCAGCGGCGGCCCGATCGACGAGCTGCTCGAATTCGACCTGCGCCAGAGCATGCGCAACGGCGGCGGCCCTGCCTGCCTGCGCCTGCGCGTGGCGCTGACCGACGACCAGGCGGCGGCGATGCACCAGGGCGTGATCATGACCGAAGCGCTGTATGCGCAGCTGGTGACGTGGGTGGAAACGCATTACCGCGATCGCGTCGAGCCGAAGGATCTGGCCGATCCGCAGTTGGCGATCGAATGCACGACGGCGTTGGAAGCGTTGGAACGCATTGTGGGATTGCCCGGTTTGTACGATTTCGGATAATCAAACGGTGCGCCGTAGGGTGGGCCGGGCCGCGATCGGTTCGCGAGTCCACGCGGTAAAAAAGTAAGACAGTAGCAAAGCCCGAGCCTGGCGCACAACGCGCCGACTCGATATAGAGCGAGTTACACGCTTCCGGGACAAGGAAGCCAAGGACCTGGGCGGGACAACCCCGCCCACCAAACGCCGGTTCGCGCAAAGCCACAAGCCGCAGCGCGAACGGGCGACAACATTAGCTTTGGAGAAGCAACAATGAAAGACATGCCGCACGATTTGCGTACCCAGACCCTGGACCTGGTGACCAGCCGACCTGCGCCCGGCGCGACCGAACAAGTGCGCGCCCTGATCAGCGCCTGGCTCGGATCGCTCGACGAAGAAGATCTGGCCGGTACGGCGCCGCAAGCGCTGGCCCCTGTGCTGTGGGACGGCTTCATGCAAGCCGCCCAGCGCACCGGCCAAGGCTGCCAGATCGCGCAACTGCGCTACACCGATACCAAGGGCGGCATGGCCACGGCGCTGCTGATCCTGAACGACGACATGCCTTACCTGGTCGACTCCTTCGTCATGGCCCTGCGCAAGGAGCGCGTCCTGGCCGCCGGCGTGATGAACGCCGTGCTGCCGGTGCAGCGCGATGCGGCGGGCAGCGTCATCGCCGTCAACCAGGCGGGCACACCGCTCGAATCCTACGTGCTGGTGCTGCTGAACGACGAACTGGCCTTCGAAGAACTCGACAAGCTGACCGCGCGCCTGCGCATGGTCGCCAACGACGCCGCCGTCGTGCACCGCGATGCCGTCGCCATGGGCGACCGCATGACCGAAGTCGCCGCCGCGGCAAGCGCGAGCAACACCCCGGCCGGCCAGGAAGTAGCCGCCTTCCTCGAATGGGCGAAGAACGAAGGTTTTGAACCGTTCGGCTACGCCTACTATGTCGTCCAGCCCGGCCAGACCGAGCTGGCGCGCGACATCCCGAGCCGCATCGGCGTCCTGAAGGACACCGCGCATCCGGTCTACGGCACCTGCCTGGCGAACATCCCGGGCGAACTCAATACCCTGGCAGGCCGCAGCGAGACGCTGTCGATCGTCAAGGCCGACGTCGAAGGCACGCTGCACCGCGACCAGCCGCTCGACTTCATCGGCGTGCGCAACACCGACGCCCAGGGCAACATCCTCGGCGAGCACTGCTTCGTCGGCCTGTTTACTCGCGCCGCCACCTCGACCCCGCTGGCGCGCCTGCCGTTCGCGCGCGGCCGCGTGGCCAAGGTGCTGAGCCTGGCCGGTGTGCGCCAGGAAGGCTTCCGCGCCGAGAAATTCCTCGAGATCCTCGAGTCCTTGCCGCGCACCGAAGCGCTCGAAGCCGATCCGGAATGGCTGGCCCAGGTCTGCAGCTCGGTCGTGTCGCTGTACAAGCAGCCGCGCCCGAAAGTCTTCGCCCGCCGCGACGTGTACGGCCGTCACCTGAACACCCTGGTCTACCTGCCGCGCGAGCGCTACAGCGCCGCGGTCGCGTCCGGCCTGGCGCAAGCCCTGAAGGAAAGCTCGGGCGCGCGCGAGGTGCGCGTGCAGACACTGGTGGCCGACGGCCCGCTGGCGCGCGTGTATCTGATCGCCCACGCCGCGCGCTATCCGCTCGACCTGGAAATCGACATCCAGCAGCCGCTGCTGTCCGTGCTGGACGGCTGGCATGACCGCTTCGCCACCATGACGAATGGCGTGGAAGACCACGCGCAGCGCAGCAACCTGCGCAAACTCGGCGCCAACCTGCCGGTCTCGTTCGTGACCTCGACCGCGCCGGACGTCGCCTTCCGCGACCTGCAGGCCATGCTCAACATCGGCCAGACCGACCGCGTCGCCGTGCGCATCGAGCCTGGCAGCGGCGCCGGCAACGAAGCCCACGACGCATCGATCCGCCTGTACTCGGGCGAGAACGTGCTGTCGCTGTCGCGCATCCTGCCGGCGCTGGCGAACGCCGGCATCGCCGTCGACCGCGAACAGACCTGGTCGATCACGACCGCCGACGGCGTGCGCCACCACGTCACCGCCCTCGCCGTGGACGACGAGAGCGGCGACAAATTGGTCAAAGCCGGTATCGCGCCGGTGGCCGAAGAGCTGTTCACGGCCCTGTTCAACAACGAAGCCGAAGACGGCCGCATGAACGGCCTCACCATCGAAGGCGGCCTGTCGATGCGCGAAGTGCAGCTGGTGCGCGGCTACATCAGCTACTGGCGCCAGCTTGGCTCGAAGTTCTCGGTGCGCTACATGGCCGAGACGCTGCGCGCCCAGCCGGCCCTGGTCAAGCAATTTGTCACCGGCTTCGTCCAGCGCTTCGACCCGGCGCTGAGCGCCTCCGAGCGTGAAGGCGGCACCGCGAAACTGGCGTCCCTGAAAGCCGGCCTGTCGAGCGTGAACCACGCCGACACCGAAGAAATCATGGCCTCCCTGGTCGAGCTGGCGCTGGCGACCGTGCGCACCAACTACTTCCAGAAGCTGGAGCAAGGCTCCAGCGGCGATAAGATGATTTTCAAGTTCGACACCAGCAACCTGTCGCTGGCGCCGGAACCGCGTCCTTACCGCGAAATCTACGTGTTCTCGCGCCGCTTCGAAGGCGTGCACCTGCGCGGCGGCCCGGTCGCCCGCGGCGGCCTGCGCTGGTCGGACCGCATGGAAGACTACCGCACCGAAGTGCTCGGCCTGGTGAAGGCGCAGATGGTGAAGAACGCCGTCATCGTGCCGGCCGGCTCGAAGGGTGGCTTCGTCTGCAAGCAGATGCCGAAAGACGCCGTGCGCGAAACCATCGCGCAAGAAGGCGAATCGGTCTACCGCCTGTTCATCGCCAGCCTGCTGGAAGTGACCGACAACCGCGTGCGCGGCGCCATCGTCGCACCCGAGAACACCGTGCGTTACGACCAGGACGACCCGTACCTGGTGGTTGCTGCCGACAAGGGCACCGCGACCTTCTCCGACATCGCCAACAGCATCGCCGTCCAGCGCGGCTTCTGGCTGGGCGACGCCTTCGCATCGGGCGGCTCGAACGGCTACGACCACAAGAAAATGGGCATCACCGCGAAGGGCGCCTTCGAAGCCGTGAAGCGTCACTTCTACGAAATCGGCCATGACATGAGCACCACCCCGATCACCATGGTCGGCGTGGGCGACATGTCGGGCGACGTGTTCGGCAACGGCGTGCTGCTGTCGCGCCAGCTGAAGGTGCTGGCCGCGTTCGACCACCGCCACATCTTCCTCGATCCAACGCCCGACGTCGCAGTCTCGTTCGCCGAGCGCCAGCGCATGTTCGCGCTGCCGCGTTCGTCGTGGGAAGACTACGACAAGAGCCTGATCTCGGCGGGCGGCGGCGTGTTCCCGCGTAACGCCCGTTCGATCGACCTCTCGCCGCAAGTGCGCGCAGCGCTCGACATCGAAGAGACCTCGCTCGCGCCGGAAGAGCTGATGCACCGCATCCTGCTCGCGCCGGTCGACCTGTTCTACAACGGCGGCATCGGTACCTATATCAAGGCTTCCACCGAGACCCACGCCCAGGTGAAAGACCGCGCCAACGACAACATCCGCGTCAACGGCAATGAGCTGCGCTGCAAGGTCGTCTCCGAAGGCGGCAACCTGGGCGCGACCCAGGCCGGCCGTATCGAATTCGCGCTTGCTGGCGGGCGCATCTTCACCGATGCGATCGACAACTCGGCCGGCGTGGATTGCTCGGATCACGAAGTCAACATCAAGATCTGGCTCGACACCGAAGTCAACGCCGGCAAGCTGCCGGAAGCGGACCGCAATCGCGTCCTGAACGAAATGACCGGCGACGTCGAAGAGCTGGTGCTGCGCGACAACATGCAGCAGACCCATTTGCTGACCCGCGAAGTGCAGGCCCAGGCCAACGGCTCGGTCGTCGACAGCTACGCCGCGCTGATCACCAGCCTGGAGCTTGAGGGCGCCGTCTCGCGCGAACTGGAACAGCTGCCGCTGGATGCCGAACTGCAGCGCAGGAAAGCAAACGGCGGTGGCCTCACCGCGCCCGAACTGGCGGTGGTGGTTGCCAACGTCAAGAACCGTTTCAAGCGCCTGCTGGCCGCACTGCCGCTGACCGACGAACCGTGGGCGGAAACCGTGCTGCGTCCGTACTTCCCGGCGCAGCTGGTCGCCACCCGCGATCCGCTGGATCACCCGCTGGCGAACGCCATCCTGGCGACCGTGCTGGCCAACGAAGCGGTCAACCGCTGCGGTCCGCTGATGATCCGCGACCTGGCCGCCGAACACCGCATCGACGAAACCGAAGTGGTCAAAGCCTGGGGCCGCGCCTGGTCGGCGCTGAACCTGGCGCCGGTGTTCGACGCGCTCGACGCCGATGCGCTGGCCGTGCCGCGTGACGTCTCGATCGCGGTCGACACCCGCACCCGTGCGCTGCTGCGCGCCTTGATCGAAGGCGTGCTGTCGCTGCCGCAGGGCGCCGACGGCATGGCGGAACTGTCGCAACTGTTCGCCAACAGCGACCAGGTGCGCCAGCTGTTGCCGGCCAAGTCGGAAGCCGATGGCCACGCCGGCCTGAACGCGGGCTTCGTGCAAGCCTGGAAGCTGGTCGAGACCATCGAGTCGCTGGCCACCTTCCTGTTCGCCGCCGTCTCGGTGCAGCGTCCAGCGGGCATGTCGCTGGCCCAGTTCCTGCAAGTCGGCATGGCGCTGCGCGAGCGCGCCGGGATCGACACGCTCGAGCGCGGCCTCAAATTGCCGCCGCAGACCAAGTCGCAAGAGCAGCTGCGCAACTACGCGATGCAGGCACTGCGCCGCACCCAGCAGCGCCTGCTGCTGCAGGTGATCGGGCGTGCCGGCAGCGGCGATGCGCTGGCGGCGGTCGATGCCGTCACCCGCGACATGGGCCTGACCGGCTACGCACCGGCCCTCGACCTCGAACAGGCAATGCTGAACGTCTGGTCGCTGTCGGAAGGTTCGAATCCGGAACGCCTGGCTGCTTAAGCGATGAGCGCACCCTTGACTCCTGTGGTGCCCGACGCGGTGCGCGCGCTGGCCGAAGCCGATTTCGGCACGGTCGCGCAGCGCTTCCGTGACGCCGGCTTTGTCGTCGGCATGCCTGCGAAAGGCATCCTGACGGTCAAGGGCGCGCAGCCCATGATCCGGCCGGCGGTGCTGCTGTCGGTCGGCGTGCATGGCGACGAGACCGGGCCGATCGAAATGGTCGCGCACGTGATCGAAGCCTTGTCGCGTGCGCCGCAGGCCCTGGCGGTGGACCTGATGCTCTGCGTCGGCAACATCGAGGCGATCGCCGCCGGCAAGCGTTTTCTGGACGCCGACTTGAACCGCATGTTCAAGGCGCACCGGGGCGCGCTGGCCGGCACTGCGGAAGCGGCGCGCGCCGACACGCTGATCGCCGCCACCGATGCCTTTTATGCCGGCACCGGGCCGGTGCGCTGGCACCTCGACCTGCACACGGCGATCCGCGCGTCGCACTATCCGATGTTCGCCATCGTGCCCGACCTGGTCGCCGACCATGCCAAGGAAGCGCTGATCGACTGGCTGGGACAGGCGGCCATCGGCGCCATCGTCATGAACCCGAAGTCGGCCGGCACTTACAGTTATTATTCGGCCGAACACCACGGCGCGGCGGGCAGCACCGTGGAGCTGGGGAGAGTGGGCACGCTGGGGCAGAACAACCTGGCCCAGTTTGTCGACGCGTCAAAGGCGCTCGATGCGCTGCTGCGCGGCGAGCAGGTCGCGGCGAAGACCGAACCGCACGTGTTCAAGGTGGCGCAGGAGATCGTCAAGCTGTCCGACGATTTCAAGATGGGCTTCAGTCGCGAGACCCCGAATTTCGCGTCGCTCAAGCGCGGCGACACCATCGCCACCGATGGGGAGACCGTGTATTCGGTGTTCCACGAGGAGGAGATGGTGGTGTTTCCGAATCCGGATGTGCGGGTTGGCTTGCGCGCCGGCCTCATGGTCGTGCGTGTGAATTGAAACGAAGCCGCGGACTCCGCGGCTAATGAGATGGTCACCCTCCACCCTACAAGTTACTAAACTTGTAGGGTGTTGTTCTTTCTGGACGGAGTCCGCATGAGCAAGCTCTTCACCCCCTACACGCTGGGGCCGTTGGAACTGTCCAACCGCATCGCCATCGCCCCCATGTGCCAGTACTCGGCCGACGAAGGACGCGCCACCGACTGGCACATGATCCATCTCGGCCAGCTGGCCCTGTCCGGCGCCGCACTGTTGATCATCGAGGCCACCGCCGTGACGGAGGAAGGCCGCATCTCCGCCGGCGACCTGGGCCTGTGGTCGGATGCCCACCTCGACGCCCTGCGGCCGGTGATCGCCGCGATCCGCCGCCACGCGCCGATCAAGGTCGCCATCCAGCTGGCGCATGCAGGCCGCAAGGCCTCGAGCGCCGTGCCCTGGGAAGGCGGCGCGAACATCGCACCGGACGAAGCGCACGGCTGGCAAACGGTGGCCCCGTCGGCGCTGCCGCACGCCGACGGCGAAGCGGTGCCGCTGGCCCTGGACAGGGAAGGACTGGAGCGCATCAAGCAGGGTTTTGTGGATGCCGCGCTGCGCGCACAGGCGCTCGGCCTGGACGCCATCGAACTGCATGGCGCCCACGGCTACCTGCTGCACCAGTTCCTGTCGCCGCTGGCCAACCGGCGCACGGACGACTACGGCGGATCCCTCGACAACCGCATGCGCTTCCCGCTCGAGATCGTCGCAGCGGTGCGCGCGGCGGTGCCGGCGATGTGCGTCGGCATGCGCATTTCGGCGTCGGACTGGGTGGAGGGCGGCTGGGACATCGAGCAAAGCGTGCGCTTCGCCCATGCACTCGAACGGCTGGGCGCCCACTTCATCCACGTGTCGAGCGGCGGCGTGTCGCCGCTGCAGAAGATCCCGGTCGGCGCCGGCTACCAGATCGCTTTCGCCGAACGGATCAAGCGCGAGACGACGCTGCCGACCATCGGCGTCGGCCTGATCACCGAGCCGCAGCAGGCCGAACACATCCTGCAGTCGGGCCAGGCCGACATGGTGGCGCTGGCGCGCGCGATGTTGTACGACCCGCGCTGGCCATGGCATGCGGCGGCCGAACTGGGCGCCCAGGTGGCCGCGCCGCCGCAGTACTGGCGCTCGCAGCCGCGCCAGTACAAGACGCTGTTCGGCGAGACGCGGCTCGGTCAGCGTTGATGCGGGAGATGCTTACAGCAGGTGGTCGAGCAGGTCCGGCCCGAACACTTCGCGGTGCAGGCGCGCAGCCGGCACGCCTGCGTCCAGCAAGGCCAGCCACTGCGCCTGCATGAATTTCAATGGGCCGCACAGCCAGACATCGGTCGTCTCCCGATCCCATTCCGGCAGGCGCGCCACTTCCATGCGCCCGGCAAGCACGCCGGCCGCATCGCCCACTTCTTCGTAGAACGTCACCACATCCAGGTTCGGCATGATTGCCTGCGCGGCCGCCACGTCGGCTTGCAGCGGGTGGTGGGCCGCGTTGCGTGCGGCGTGCGCGAAGATCACGCGGCGCTGCGGGTGCACCATGGCGATGCGGTTCAAGCTTGACACCATGGGGGTGATGCCGACGCCGGCCGAGAGCAGCACGATTGGCGCTTCCGACTCGGTGTCCGGGGTGAATTCGCCGAACGGATGCGTCACCTGCAGCACGCTGCCGACTTGCACGTTGGCGTGGATCCAGTTCGACACTTCGCCGGCCGGCGCGGCTTCCAACGCGTCTTCACGCTTGACGGAAATGCGCAGGCTGTCCTTGCCGAAGGCATCCGACAGGCTGTACTGACGCAGCTGGTGGCGTCCGTCCGGCAGGTCGACGGCGACGCTGACGTACTGGCCGGCGTGGAAGGGCGGCAGCGGCCTGTCGTCGGCGGGAGTAAAACGGATCGACAGCACGTTGTCGCTCTCGCGGGTGACGTCGGTCACGCGCATCGGCCGCGTTTCGCCAGGCTCGATGCCGGCGGTGCTGACCATCTCGGCTTCGGCGCCGATCAGCAGATTCGCCAGCGAACCGTAGGCTTCGGCCCAGGCGTCGAGCAGCGGCTGGGTGGCGGCGTCGCCCAGGGTCTGCGAAATGGCGGCCAGCAGGTGGCGGCCGACGATCGGGTAGTGTTCGGCGCGGATGCCGATCGAGACGTGCTTGTGGACGATGCGTTTCACGACCGGGCCGAGCGCCTCGGGCGTGCCGATGTTGGCCGCATAGGCGAACACGGCCGAGGCGAGCGATTGCTGCTGCGCGCCGCTGGCCTGGTTGCCCATGTTGAACAGGCGCGTCAATTGCGGGTATTCGGCGAACAGGTTCTTGTAGAACAGGCTGGTGATGGCGAGGCCATGCTCGCGCAACACGGGGACACTGGCATCGATGTAGGGACGGGATGCGGCGGAAATCATGGTGTATTCCTTAGTTCTTGCATTTAATATGCATATTTAAGAGTCAAAAAAATGCCCGCTGGCGGGCACGTCAATCAGTTCAGGCGGTTCCAGCAGCCGTTCCACTCCAAAACATCCTGTGCATCCGGACGATCTGCTCGCCCGTACTGCCGCCGGTGATGCTGGCCAGCGTGTGGCAGTCCATCTCCTGGTAAAAGGCGCGCATGCCCGCCTTCAGGATGCCGCGCAGGTTACAGTCGAGGCTCAGCGCGCAGCGGGTCGCTTCGCAGTCGACGAGTTCGTCGTCGCCTTCGAGTTCGCGCAGCACCTGGCCAACGGTCAAGACCTGCGGATCGGCCGCCAGGCGCAGGCCGCCATTGCGTCCGCGCAGCGCCTTCACCCAGCCGGCGCGCGCCAGGTGGCCCACGACTTTCACCATATGGTTGTGCGGGATGGAGAACTGCGAGGCAATCTCGGCAGCCGTCACCGGGTGCGGGCGTTCGCCGGCGCGCTCGAGGTAAATCAGCACGCGCAAACCGATGTCGGAAAAGCGGGTCAGGCGCATAAGATGTCGTTAGGAAAGAACGCCATTATTCTAGCGCATAAAACCAGCATAGGAGATGCATATTTAAGAAAAACTATTTTCTCAACAACGACGAATTGCTCTATGAATCAGCCCTATAATCGCGAACTTTGGCGGCGTTTCGAGCTCAGCCATTTCTCTCTAGCGACAAAGGAAATCTCTGTGAATCTGACACTGGGCCAGAAGCTGATTCGTACCAAAACAGCCGAGCGCGCGCA
>Ga0213836_100686_pt1 | contig 25719 bp, 30 predicted proteins | sample SWPATP03_FD_160578 | JGI IMG/M metagenome (GOLD analysis project Ga0213836, IMG submission 160578) | Coastal seawater microbial communities from Marineland, Florida, United States - SWPA TP0 #3 | ecosystem: Environmental > Aquatic > Marine > Coastal | place: USA: Florida | collected 2016-08-05
GCTTATGACCAACGCTTATTTGAGATTATGGCTCTCAGCGGCTATCGAAGCAAAAAGCCATAGGCAGATGTATGCAATCGCTTTGGAGATCCGGGAGGCCGGAACTCTGGCTTCTCCGGAGATTCGGAAGGCGGCTCGAAATCTCGCTCGTTCGCTCCACGGCGTAATCGAACTACCAATTGCAGACTCAAGCGTTCTAGCAAAAGCTGACCGACGGTTCGCTTTTTTGTGCGAGCTTGTGAAGAAAGCTGCTTCTGGAACACCGCCAAGTCTCGCTGCGTAAGCGAGTTCTTGTGAAAGTACGTATCGGCTGCCGCAGATACTTCCAACCACAGTAGGGAGTGTGCGCCGCGCAATGAGCAGGATGGCTTTGGCCTAGCGCTCGATGTCGCCGGTAGCGCAGCCGTCCAATCCGATGAACTCGGATGTATATAGCTGGTTCCATGCTGTGGATACTCCGACAAATCGCAACCTACCGCATGTTGTTGGAGCCGGATACCCAAGGCAGTCCGCATTCAGCGAGACTCTAGCTACGCGAACCAGCGCAGACACCCTTGATCGCCTGATTGGCAACTAAGCGCCCGCCAAAGCATTCAGTGTAATCAGAGGCCCATGGTTATTTAGGTGAGGGAGGTCGCTCGCGCGATGGCGTACCCGCGCCGCGTAGTGTTCAAATTAGATACCCCTATGCTCAGTTGGGGTGACGAGAGCGATTGAGGCCCGCATCTGTTGTGAATTTTCTCTTCGATAGCGTTGACTCCTTTGCTTAGAGGGACGAGAACATAGAGCGAACAAAGTCAACTCACGTCACGTTTGAAGATGATACACACTACCCAAGCCAACGCGCCTGATGAGATTGAGAACGATCTTATAGAAGTTATCCTCGCTGCGCACCACGGCGATGCCGTAGTAGCCTTACGTGAAGTTATTGCTGATGCGTCCTTTCTACATGAGCAACTGAGGACGGCATCGTCGTTTCTCAGCTACGGAGCGGCGAGGGGATGGCGGCCGAAATTTACCCGAGAGTGAGCGTTCGACGCAGGTGATGGTCCTAATGGAAGATATTAACGACGTTCTTACGCGTGAACCAGAAGGACCAGCCAGTGCCGTCGAGCCGGCTCGCCGCCCATGGCCTGGATGTCAGCTGCTCGTAGCGCTTCATCGAGCCTGGAGCATGCCCGACAATGACACTGATTAATTCACTCACCGTCATCTTCTACCGAAAACCTGCCGCCAGCGGTTATGAGGCTCTAAAGTACGGAATTCTGTGGCGTAGCGATCGTTTTCATGACCATCCTTGAAATCTCAAATTTCTGGAGATGGCATGCCAAAGTTCATTCTGCATATTCAGGACGGTGTCGAGGCAGAGGTCGAGATTGACGTCGCGAATGCCCACACGGCAGTGAACGATGGTTATAACGCGTTAGCCATTTTTGTGGCTCGTAAGTTTCCACCTGCAGAGAGCATCACCATAACGGTGTCTGACGCCTCGCGGGGACTTATAGCGGTACTAGGGTTCACCTTCTCAGTTCAGTACGCGCCTGGCTTCCTGTCCTGAGGAGCAAACAGGCGACACTCCAATTGAGAATGTCGCCTGCTCTGCGGTCGCTTTAGGCGGCGGACCTTACGACCGCTGAGACTTAAGCATCTCTAGCCAGAGACGTTCCCCTTCAGAGCCCATGGTACGATCCCGTACAATCGTGAGTTACTGTCATTTTCGACGAGTGTTGCTATCGTCAGCGAAACATTGAAGGCTCATATGACGACTGAGAGACGCCGTGAGATATTCGAAGTGGTCCGAAACAGAGCCCACGCACTTGGATTGCAATTCGAGGACGATCCCACGTACCTAAAAGCTGTCGAAGAGTGGATTGTCGGATCGATCACGGCAGAGAGTCTTCGAATTCACTACCAGGAGCTTCTGGCTGGTCGCGAGAAAGAGAGGCGATTAGCGTACTTCGTCAAGCACTGTCTCCAAGAAGTCTGATGATGACCAAATTCGGTTTCCGCGTGAGGCGGTGTCGACGGGATAAATTACCGAGCGCGGCGGACCTCACGTCTCCGAGCGGATTCGGCGCGGATTTGGATCGAGGCTGATCAGGACGGGGATCGCTGGGACACGGACCGTCGAGAGGTCTTATCGTCCTACGGGCTTCACGGCGGCTTTCAAAGCGCCACTGGCTGCGATGCAGGATATCGGGTCGTAGCGCCTGCTTTCCGAGTATTCCGGCGTAACCTGTAGAGGCAACGACACAGCTCGGCTGCGATTATGACCTGTTATCCATACGGCGTTGCAGTTGGAACAATTTCGCTCGTTGTAAATTCTCAGCTGCGATAAGGAGCGTCGCATGGATATCGCCAGGGCAACGCTGGAAAAAGATCACCGGGAACTGCGGGAGATCATCCAGCAATACGAGGCCGCTCATGGGTTTGGCGGCGAGGGTGACCCTCAGTATTCATTTTTCCTTTCGTGCCACAGAACAAGGCTTCTCGAGCTGGAAAACGAATTGTCAACTCGCGACTGAGGACAGCGACTGCGGGTTCGGACACTTGAAGGCGCTGACGGTAGACAGGCGTTAGCCGTCCGTTGGCTAATCGAATTCGATGCCGCGAATGCGCGTCTGTCGACGCTAGAGGAGGAACACCAGCTGGCTGTTGCCGCGAGAGAGCGCCCAGACGATAACTGGCCTGTCGCATTCAGTGATCAGTCTATGACTTCGTAGATCGTGATTTCGTCCGAAGCTTCCCTTACGCCCTTAAACGATGCATGTCGGAGTTTTCCGTCGCCTGTCCACGCGCGGTATTCGATTTCGGCGGCGATGATCGGTTCGACGTAGACGGCCGACTTTGCCTTCACGCGGATTATCGGTCGCTTCGTAGCGATCGCGTCGAGCTCTTTCCTAAGCCGACGCGCGACCGCATCCGAGAAACCTGTCCCGACGTTTCCGACGTAGACCAGGTCGTCGCCCTTGCGTGCAGCGAGCATCAGGCTGCCGATGGCGCCCGTGGACGAAGTGGAAGGCTCGTAACCGATGACGACGAAGGTGTAGGCCTGAATGCATTTGACCTTGCGCCAGTCGCCGCCACGTCCCGACCTGTAGGGCGCGTCAAGCCTCTTCGCAACGATTCCTTCGAGGCCGAGTTCCGCCGCACTCGCGAACAGAGAGGCCCCGTCGGTGTCGAACATCTCGGAAAGTCGGATCGCATCCGAGCCGTTCTCCAACAGCGGGTCGAGCAGCATGCGACGCTCTTCAAGAGACAGCATTGATATGTCGTGACCGTCGAGATACAGGAGATCAAAGGCGTATAGCACCGTGTCCGAGGACACCTTCCTGCCCCCTCGGCCACTGAGAGACGCCACGAGCAGGTTGAAGTCGCTTCGCCCCTGTTCGTCTAGGATGACAGCCTCACCGTCCAGTATCATCGTCCCCGGACCGAGCTCCCTGACAGCCTTTGCGAGGGTTGGAAATCGGTCGGTCCAGTGCTGTCCGCCGCGCGTCAGAATGCGGACCTTGCCGCCGAGTTCAACATGCACGGCGACACGGTAGCCGTCCCACTTCACCTCGTAGCCCCCCGCCGGGCCCTCCGGCGGCTTGCTTGCCAGAAGCGCGAGACAAGGCTCGACGCGGGCGGGCATGGGGTCGAGAGGTAGCTGTGGCTGGCTTGGATCGCGTGGCTTCCGTCGGCCCCCGCGTAACGGCGCGTCGGGCTCGATTTTCAGGCTCTGAAGTCTTGGGCGATCCGATGGTTTCCTTGCCATGATCGCAAGGAGACCACGGAAAGGTTAAAGAACGGCCGGCTCGCACTTCACCTGTCAGGGAACTTCGCGAATCCTGCCCAGTTATCGGTGACCACTTAAACCAGGGAGGCTCAGATGGCAACGACAACACGCGGGCGCAATCAAGACAGGGCACGGGTCGCCGCAGGGCAGGACCACGAGGTCGCATACGAGGCGAAGAAGGAAGGCGTATCCAAGGCGAAGGTCAAGCAGACAGTTAAGGAAGCTGGCAACAGCCGTGCCAAGGTCGAGGACAAGCTGAAGAAATGAGTGATGGCGGGCAAAATGTCGTTGACCAGAAGAAGCATCAGGCCCCCGGTGTCTCGTCGATCCATGATGTCCAGAGAGCCGAAGTCTCGTTAATGGTGACCAGGCATAGCGGCCTAAGGGCGGAGGTAGAGATCACAAACCGGGGACTGCTATCGGTCGCGGCGCTGGTTTCTTCGATCCTGCTTTCGACAGCTGTCCTGGTCCATGTCGCTGTGCTCGCTGGCCGTCGGAGGCATTAGTGCCAGCCGTCTATGGTTCTCACGACGGGCAACCGTTAGAGGGCGTAGAAGTCGTCCCCGATGATGTTCATGCCGATATTCCCGGTTCTCGTCCTTACCCGCTTATCCCGTGACGAGGATCTCGTTCGCTATCTCTCCGTCGCGAGGCGAGGGCACTGCGATATCGAATAGCTCGTAGAGCGTCGCAAGGATCATCCTGACCTGTTCGGAATCGGTTCTGTAGTAGATGGTGTGCCCATCGCGTCGGGTCTGAACCAGCTCCGCGTTCTTCAGTATAGTCAACTGCTGTGACAGCGCCGACTGTCCCATGCCCAACATGACCGCCAGCTTGCCGACCGACGTCTCGTTTTTGCTGACAATATCGAGGATGAGCATACGCTTCCTGTTGCCCATGGCGGTCAGGAGGCACGCGGCCATGGCGATCTCCGCCTCCGAAAGCTTCGTCGTATGCAATCTGGTCTCTCCTGGCGCACGACGATCTTTTCTAGTTGGGATGTAGGTCTGCCGTTGATGTTGCTGAATAGGTCGTCGTCTTCGACGTCCGCCATATCGTTCGTCAGGAGTTGCGATACGACGTTGTGAAACTTGCGACGCCATCCCCCGCTCTCGTTGTGGCGGGAGAACAGAACCGAGCGGATTTCGTTCCGCAACGAAACTCGGCAACGAAAAAAAAACAAGCAGACTGGCATTGAAGTTCCGCGAAGCTGCAGCTCATGCTTCGAGAACGATTTAGCTAGAAACCGCTGCCTGCGGATCGAAGATTTGGGTGATAGCGATCCCGGCGGCGCCAGACTGAATGTAGTATCAGATGACCCAGGCCGTCACCGGTAAGACCGTCGTCCTTATCGTCGACGACGAATCTCTGATACTGATGGGCACCTCCGACTATTTCGGAGAATGCGGGTTCTAGCCGACAGAGGCCCTAACCGGGGACGGGGCGTTGTGAATTCTGTCGTCCCGAAGCGATATCGACATCATATTCACTGACGTCAACAGGCCGGCAGGGTCGACGGGCTGGCGCTGTCCCGTCTGGTGTGCAGCCGATGGCCAACAATTCGCACGGTCGTGACGCCTGCGAGAGTAGGACCGGAAGTAGCGGACCTTGCCGACCATGTCGAGTTCATTCCGAAACGTTACGATCTCGAGCGGGTCGTCCAGTTGTTCGGCGCCGATCGCAGAGGTGTAGATGATCGGGGTCCCCGTGCGTACCAGGAGGCGTCCGATCGCCCGGTTAAACCTACACGTTGAAGTGCCGCGAAAACCACCCGCCGACGAGTCGGGATGGACAAATCTGCAGGAACCTTCGTGGGAGTTCGCTGGACGTTGCGAGAGTGTGGGCGAAACTGGCTCGCCGTCATTCATCCCGGCGAGCCGAGAGGCAGTCTCCCCCCGGAACCTCGGTACCTTATTATGGCTTTCCCGAAGTCCGGCATGAGTGGTCTCGCGGCTTGGTGCGTCTTTACTGGTCTGTGAGGAAGCGGGGCTGCACTGTGCTGCTGCCCCTCTTCCTCGTAGAGTTCTTATAAGCCTTCGGCGTTCTGATTGACGACAGATGTCGCGATCGAAGTCAGAGCCAAGTCGGTCGCCTGCTCTTCGTCCAGCGTTGCCTGAAGAAGGCTGGCCGCATCACTTAAGCCGAGCTCCAGCGCCCAAGTCCGCAATGTCCCGTAGCGCGACATTTCGTAATGCTCTACAGCCTGCGCCGCAGCCAAGAGCCCTGCGTCCAGCGCGGGGGAACCCGCATATTCCTTCATGATCTCGTCGCCTTCGTCGGTGATGCCGAGGATAGCGGCGCATGTCTTCGGCTCGGGATCCTTGCCAATGATCTTGAACACCTGTTCCAGCCGCTCGATGTGAACCTTAGTTTCGGCGAGGTGCTGGGTGAAAGCATCTTTGAGGCTTCCATTCTTGGCAGCTTCGTTCATCAACGGTAGGGTATCGACGATCTTCTTTTCGGCGAAGTACACGTCTTTGAGCGTGTCATGAAAAAGGTCTGCAAGATTCTTGGTGTCGGCCATGGTTCTGTTCCGTTCTCAAAAGGGGAAAGAAAGCCGCCGGGAATTTCCGGCGGCCGCTTTGGCTTACCCGTCACTTGGTGGCGGGAATGCCGAACGAGACGACTGACATTCCGCGGCGATCATAATTATGATTTGTGTCTTGGTCTGTCATGGTTGCCGCCTCGTGGCGCTGGAGAAACCCATCGGAATTCGATATGTTCCGCGGCTAGCCAAGTCGTTCGCGACGGGAGCGACTTAAGAGCGTTGGAGCAATCGCTAGCTCGCCGTCATGGAAAATCGTACTCAATCGCTGCTAGGAGACGCTTTAGACGGTGTGGCAGTCCGCACAGCAACCGGAGCCAGTGCGGCGGTCGAAAGGCTAAGTCGTCGATTGCCGGTCGTCTCCGTTCGGGCTTGTGGCGATCGACGTTTATTCTAGATTGCAGGCCTTGAGTGGAAGGGCGATGTCGGGAGGACGTAGTCTGGGAGGTTCGAATGAATAAGTCCGTGCGTAGTCTTTCGGACAACGACAAGCTCGTGCTTCAATCCCTGCTTGGGCGATGCGCGCTCAGATACCATCTGGCGGGACCGGAGAAAGAAGCCCTTATCGAAGCGACATTTCTGGCTCTGGCGACCAGACCGAAAGTAATTTTCGAGAAGTCGGTAGAGCAGGCGGTCGTGGAAGCGATGGATGCAGTGTTCGCATCGAGACCTCTGTTGGCGAAATAAATGCTGGTCCGCCAGGGAAGCTTCTTTGAGCCGACAGCCATAAGCTGCAGCTAACTCGACGAGTACCATAGGGGTGCATTGGCGCGGGAGCGCTTACTTCCCTCGGGCCGGCTTCGACTTCGCAGGGGCTATGCCGAGCTCCCGGTTCAGCTTCTTCTGCGCGAGCTTTCGGGCACGACGAATACCTTCGGCCTTCTCTCGCGCACGTTTTTCGGATGGCTTCTCGTAGTGCTCGCGACGTCGCATCTCCCGCAGCACGCCTTCCTGCTGTAGCTTCTTCTTCAGAACGCGCAGCGCCTGATCCACGTTGTTGTCTCTGACCTGTATCAGCATGGTTGCTCCCGAAGCGCTGCTCTGTCGACCGACTTCTATAGCCAGATACCTGAAGGGGTCATCGTGCGCGCCGCCGCTCCTCTGATCTCCGTGTAATGGCTGGTCGAGTGTCGGTAAGGTGGAGCTCTTGGTGATCTGCGTCTCCTCTACTGTCAGCCTTGCCGATCTCGGCCACCACACTACCTCCGGTCGGGAATAGGGAGGTAGAAATGAAGGTTCAGAAATTCAGTCTGTCCGACGCCAAACTGGAGCGATCACCTGGACAGGATGCCGATATCTTTGTCGGAAACCTAATCGACGAGAAGGATGGTGGTCCCGTTACCATCGGATACGGCCGCTACGCTCCTGACCAGTCGCTTACAGAGACCATGGCCGTTCACGACACCATGATAGTCATAGAAGGCAGGCTCTCGGTTTCCACTGGGGACGGAACCGTGACGGCAGGACCTGGCGACATCGTCTACATGCCCAAGGGCGAGTCCGTGACGATCACCACGGAAGGCGAAGGCGCGTTGACGGCCTACGTGACCTATCCTCACTGGGCGGAGGCGCACGAACGATGACGGGAATGGCACCATCGCCGAAAGGATGGGCGACGTTCGCCTGGCAGTCCGACTACGGTCAGTTCTACCTTGTGGACAGGGAGGACGAAGCTTTTGAGGCTCCCGTGGAGATAACGGCGGAAATGGAGGCACGCCGCCTGTGCGTGACGCCCAGGGGGCTGGTGATTTATACCCGGTCCAGCCTTCAGCAACATATCAGGATCGCTATCTACGACAGCGAACCGGAGCATCCGGTCACCGAGTCCTTGAGCGGCAATCTGTGGACGCGAATAGAGCAGACGCAAGCCTCGTTCCCTTCGATGTCGTTCGGGATATTCAGCCCCTCGTTGCCCGATCCTTTGCCGTACGGCCCGATCTTCCTCGTGGGTAGCACAGACTGCGTGATCCAGATCAACTGGATGGAATCCCAAGGCGGGAGGGATCACAGCGTCCCGTTCGATCCGGACATCATCGATATCGCGATCTGGCCAGCCGTTGCTACACGAAACTATGCAGTGGAAGAACTAGGCGCTGAACTGAGGCAACCTCTGGAAGCAGCTCTTGCCGACGAGACCGTTGACGGATCGATTATCTTTCCAGCCGATCCGGTGCGGCAAGAGTAATTCAGTTGGCAAAGCGCTACGCCGACGTTAAAGCGGCGCTCCCACTGGCCCGTCAGCATTATTGCAGTGATTGGACATCATTAACCGCGAGGCCGCGCAGCTGCGACGCTGACCCGAAAAGCGTCGCGTGTAGTCAGGGCTTGGCTGACGGTCCGGGATTGGCATTCTCCATACCGACTGGAGAAGAGGGAGCCGAGCCGCTGCCTTCCACTGAATTCAAAAGAGCCCAACCCACGACCGATACCAAGAATACTGCGAGAGCCACCATGGCCCACCTGGAACGTCCCCGACCGGTTCGGCGGGAGTTGCTATGCTTCGTCTCGTACTCTGTAGGGGTGCCGTTCGATCCGTCCTGCTGATGTGCCATGTCCGTTTTCTCCCTCGATCGCCGAACATCGCCGAAGTGCGATTGTTCCGGGAAACGGGAGTACGTCTAATGTACGTTTACATCGCCGGACGCGTGGCACTACCGATAATGACACTTACGGTACACCGATAGTGCCCAAGGGAATCCACCAGTGCCAAGCCTTGATTTGTAGGCCTTACATTTCGCAAACTTGAGGGTTCGTTCTGCTGTTACTGTTCCTGAGCTGGGAAAGTGGGAGTGGCTTCTTAGAGCCCATCCGGGATCGAGGCACGCCATATTCCATAATATATATTACGCGCTTTCATAAGCCCGCTAATGGAGAAGCCGTATATTTGTTTAGTCTCACAGCCACCCTTCCGCCCGGGCGCAAAGCTAATAAGAGCGCCCGCACCAAACGCATCTCCACAGGCGGTCCGCCGCGACTGCCTCATCCTCAACCCTGCCGCTCCTGGACGCGCGCGTCACCCAAGTTACCCGCGGGATAGCCTCATCGGCTGTTATTTGCGCATTGCTGCGCGAGGGCGTCAACAAATCTAGGAGCTATTTAATGCAGCACAGCAAGTGGTCCCAAGGCGAACGGTTTGCAGCCTATCGTCAGTTAGATGCTTGAGCGTTTTGTAAACGAGCTACCGAGCTACGCCCCCAAAGGTCACCACGGTCTTTGCAACTTGATACCCCGGAAACTCTTCCTACTCCCTATCATGACAGACCAGTCGCGGTAGTGTAATCGGAAAGGAGAGAAAGCAACGGGAGGTCAGCCTCGGTTCGGCCTGACCTCTTCATCCCGGTTGTGGAGCATAGGAGAGACCCGGTTTCGCGGGTCCGTCTTGCAACCTAATTCTCCAACCTAGCCTGCCGCAAACCGCTAGATTGAAGCAAGGTTCCGCTCACGATGGCCTTGGTGCTCAACCCACTCCAGTCACCGTCCGGACAAAAATCCGACGATATCGTCGAGCACTAGCTGCATTATCTGCGCTATCTGTTTCGCAGGCCTCCATGAAGGTTGCGTTCGGAAATGGCAAGTTGCGTGCCCTGTTCCAGGGAAAGGGTCGCCGCGAACTGGACCGCCGCATCTTCTATTGCTGTGCGAACGCGGCCGGTCATCGCAGCATGCTGGTTCGAACGAGCAAGTGACATGCCCTCCACAGGAGCCATATCAGCTTCCGGAGGTATGCATTGGCAACCACTGTGAAGGCGCGAAGCAAAAGTGCGCCTACCTGCCAAGCGGATCCCGAGTGGCGCAAGTTACTTACTTCTTTCCGAGGCAACAAAATCGATGAACGCTCTCAATGGCGCAGGCATAAACCTGCGGGAGAAATACAGTCGTGGACCGTCAAAATTTGTCCACCAGTCCGGTAGCACGGGTTCGAGATCTCCGGAATCAAAGTGCGGTTGAAGCCAGTTCTCGAACGTGTAGATCAGGCCACATCCGTGCCGGGCAAAGTCGATCGCCGCGGCGGCAGCATCCACACCGACGACCAGCCGTCCCTGAGGGTCGACCGCAAGTGCCTCGCCTTCCCTTTCAAACTCCCACATCACGTAAGCCCCGCTGGAGAACCTCAGGCGGATGCATTCGTGATCGAGCACATCGCTCGGATGCCGAAGCCTTTTTCCACTTGCGAGGTATGACGGACTGGCCGCGAGCGCGGCTCGCTGTCTTGCTGGACCCAACGGTACGGCAATAACGTCTTGAGCGAGATGCTCGCCATAGCGAATGCCGGCATCACATCCGGCTGCCACAGCATCCACAAGCCTATCCTCGACCACGAACTCGATGCGCACGCCAGGATGCTTCTCAAGGAAGCCTTCGACAAGTGGCGGAAGGATATCGACCATGACTGCGCCGGTTACATTCAGCTTCAGCAAGCCACGGGTTTCGGCTTGGGAGCTTGCGGCATCCTGAAGGGCCGCGCGCGCTTCCGCATAAAGAGGCAAGAGGCGTTCCGCCAATGAGCGGCCCGCATCCGTCGGCGAGACGCTGCGTGTCGTCCTTGTCAGCAAAGGAACGCCGATCTGCTGCTCCAAACGCTTCACACGTTCGCTGACCGACGACGGGGACAGCCCAAGTCGCTGCGCAGTCTTCCGAAAGCCGCAGGTCTCGCAAATGTCGAGAAACACCGCTAGGTCGTTGAAGCCAGAAATGTCTTCATTGTTCGCCATGACGATCACGGTATATAGGATTAGGGGGATTATCGGGCGCTAAATCTGCATCTATCTCCATGAGCAGTCCACCGCAATGGCCAATCTCAAAGGAAAACATGATGCACAAGAAAACAGTGTTGATCACAGGTGCGAACAAAAGCATCGGGTTCGAAACGGCGCGTCAAATGGGTCGCAATGGCTACAGCGTGTGGATTGGAAGCCGCGATGCTGCGCGCGGCGAAGAGGCTGTGCAGTTGCTATCTGCTGAAGGCGTTGAGGCGAGGCCGATTTACATCGACGTAACGGACGAGGCGTCGGTGAGGCAGGCGGCTGATCGCGTCCAGACAGAGGATGGCAAGCTCGACGTTCTCATCAACAATGCAGGTATTCCAGGTCAGATGGTGCCGCCCTCTCAGCAGTCGATCAATGACATCCGCACCATCTACGAGACCAACGTCTTCGCACCTGTTTTGGTGACCCAAACCTTTCTACCCGCTCTCAAGAAGGTTGGGAACGCAAACATCGTCATGGTCAGCAGCGGCCTCGGTTCCCTTGGTTGGCTCTCGGACCCGGGCAATCAGTTCTACGGTGTCAACTTTCTCGGCTACAACAGCTCCAAAACGGCACTCAACGCCATAACGGTGGCTCTTGCCAAGGAACTTGCAGCCTCGGGCATCAAGGTGAACGCGGCTGATCCAGGCTACACAGCAACCGACTTCAACGGTCATTCCGGCTATCGCACGGTCCAGCAGGCTGCAAGCGGCATCGTGTGGCTTGCGACGCTGGGTGAAAAAGGTCCGACAGGCGGCTTCTACTTCGACGGGGTGGTGGTGCCATGGTAAGCTTATCCCGATCCGTCACCCGTCTCGCCGCCGAAGGAGAGCTGTAATCGCATGAAAGGTTCATAGATCTCGTGGTCGTCACGCCGGGTCTCGCTACGTGGTAAGCCGCCTGCGTGGCAATTCTGACGTGCTGGCTGCGGCGCGGAACATTTCGATCTCACGTGGCGAGAATGGCGTTGTCGGCCATGAATTTGGCTTTGGGCATCAGCTCATCGAGTCTTGCCCAGAAGTCAGCGAGGTGCGATCAACGAAGCGGCCGATCTGTGCTCTCCTGCGCCCATACGCATGAGAAGTTAGGCGCATTTCACCGCTGTCTTGATGACGCTGTCGCCGGGACGGTCGACATATTCGTGAACGATCGGTCCGATCTGCCCATGTCCTCGACGAGAATCGGTTCTCCGCCCGGCCAGCAGCAACGATTGGGTGAGGAAGGACAGCAGTGTCAGCCGCTTGTCGCTGTCGGTCGGCAATCGCCGTCGGAATTGACGGGGCCGTCGCAACTTAGCAGAGCGATGAAGAACAAGTCTTCACCGTCAACCCCGCACTTTCCCACGCTCTGCAAGAAAATCCAGGAGCGCGCGCACCCTCGAAGGGAGCAGTCCCCCCTGGCCGGTGTGGATCGCATGGAAGGCCTCGCGATCGCCAGGATTGAACTCCTCCAGAAGAGGCATGAGACGCCCGGCATCGATGTCGTCTTGGACCGTGAACCGGGCAAGGCGCACGAGCCCGACACCGCAAAGCGCCAGACGGCGCAGCGCTTCGCCGTCGCCCGCCTGAACCCGCCCGACGGCCTGAATGACGACAGTTCCGGCTTCCGTCTTCATCGGCCATCCATCCACGTTTCGAACATAGGAGAAGCCAAGACAGTTGTGGTGAGCGAGGTCTTCGACGGTCTGCGGCTCACCAAAGCTTTCTATGTATGCGGGGCTGCCGACGACAACAATGGCTGTATCCCCAAGCTTGCGCGCGACAAGGCTTGAACTCTTCAGCGCTCCTGCGCGAACTGCCACATCCGTCCGCTCCGCCAGCAGGTCCACAACCGCGTCGGTCTGGACGAGATCAAGGGTGACGCCGGGATAGCGCTCCAGGAACTCCGGCAGGATCGGAGCGAGAATGTGCGTGGCGTAGGATGCGCTGGTGTTGAGACGGATGCGTCCCACCGGCTGCTCGCCTGCACCAGCGCTACGCTCGGCATCGCCGATGTCGGCAAGAATACGGGTCGCCCTTTCGTAGAACGAGCACCCCTCGGCTGTGAGCTGGAAAGCCCGGGTTGATCGGTTGACCAATCGGGCCCCAAGCCGTGCCTCTAGCCGGGCGACAAGCTTGCTGACTGCGGACGGCGTCATGTGGCAAGCGCGCGCTGCGGCCGAAAATCCGCCGCGTTCTACCACGCAGACGAAGACCTCCATTTCACCGGATCGGTTGATATCAGAGCGCGCCATTGGTCTTTCAATTCACAGATGATGTTCTTAAAGGCAGACTATATCGGAAATTAGCAAGCGTCTACTTTGTGGCCTGGTCACCGGGGGTTGCGGGACAGATCGTGGCTCACGCCTTCGACCTGCCCCTTGAGCGACCGCTGAACCCTCGCTCGTTGCAAAGGACAAACAATGGATTATCGCTATCTCGGCCGCTCCGGCCTCAAGGTCTCGGTGCTCAGCTTCGGCGCCGGCACATTCGGTGGTTCAGGGCCGCTGTTCGGCGCATGGGGCAACACAGATGTCGAAGAAGCACGACGGCTGATCGACATCTGCCTGGACGCTGGTGTCAACCTGTTCGACACTGCCGATGTCTATTCGAACGGCGCATCCGAACACGTGCTCGGTGCCGCCATCAAGGGACGTCGCGACAAGGTTCTGATCTCGACCAAAGCCAGCCTGCCGATGGGCGATGGTCCCAACGATGCAGGGTCTTCGCGTTTCAGGCTGATCCGATCGATCGAGGATGCGCTGAAGCGGCTCGGGACCGATTACATCGACATTCTGCAACTTCACGCCTTCGACGCCGCAACGCCGGTCGAAGAGGTCCTGTCCACGCTCGACACGCTCGTTCGCGCCGGAAAGGTTCGCTATATCGGCGTCTCCAATTTTTCCGGCTGGCAGATCATGAAGGCGCTCGCCGCGGCCGATCGCTACGGCTGGCCGCGCTACACTGCCAACCAGGTCTACTATTCGCTGGTTGGCCGCGACTATGAATGGGACCTGATGCCGTTTGGAGCAGACCAGGGGCTTGGCGCTCTGGTGTGGAGCCCCCTCGGCTGGGGACGGCTGACCGGCAAGATCAGGCGCGGCTATCCTATTCCGGACGGAAGCCGCCTCCACGATACGGCGAGCTTCGGCCCACCCGTTGACGATGAACTTCTGTTCCGTGTCGTAGATGCGCTGGAAGCGGTTGCCGCAGACGTCGGCAAGACAGTCCCGCAGGTGGCACTCAATTGGCTGGTCGAGAGGCCAACCGTCTCCTCCGTCATCATCGGCGCGCGCAACGAGGCTCAGCTTCGCCAAAATCTCGGCGCTGTCGGCTGGACCCTGTCTGCCGAACATGTCGCCAAGCTCAACGATGCCAGCGAGGTGACGGCACCCTATCCGCATTTCCCATATTACCGGCAGGAAGGGTTCGCACGGATCAATCCGCCGATTGCGAGGTAACGGTTCAGCCTTGCTCAGTGGGTCAGGTGTTACTAATCATCGACAACGCTGCTCGCACTAATCATAGACGCACGGCTCAGGCGCCTTGTCGTGCGTCAAAATTCTCCTGCGCAAGCTCGATCTGATGTTTGCTGTCTCGGCTCCATTCAACAAGTGCCGCGACCTGAGAAGCGAAGGATTGGCCAAGTGGCGTGAGCTCATAGCTTACGCTTGGTGGAACGCTCGCTTCGACATGGCGCACAACATGTCCGTCCCTTTCAAGGCGGCGCAGTGTCAAGGTCATCATCCGCTGTGAGATTCCCGACAAGGCCCGTTCCAATTGACGGTAACGGCGTGGACCGGGAGTAAGCTCCGCCAACGTCATGACCGTCCACTGTTCGCCCAATCGATCGAGGATGAGCCGCAGGCCGCAGTCTTCGTGGCCGAGCGCTCCACATGGAATCAGCGTTGCGGCGGGACGAACATCGATGTTCGTTTCGGACAAGATTGTGCCTCCTTATGCGTGCGGTCAGAACCTCCTAAGTGACGGGCAGCACTGACACAAAAGGAGCATAGCATGATTTTGATAACGGGAGCATCAGGCCAACTCGCTTCGCTTGTTGCCGATAAGGCGAATGAGTCGGGCTTGCCGGCTCTGACAGCCAGCCGGTCACCTACTGCTGACAGAAGAATGGACTTTGATCGACCCCAGACCTTGGATTTCTCGGAAGTTAAAACCCTGTTTCTCGTCTCCGCCGGATATGCGGAGGACGATGTCGTGATCCGTCGACATGGCGCGGTGCTGGAGGCAGCCGGTCGGCAGGGGGTCAAGCACGTCGTTTATACGAGCCTTTCCAAAGCGAGTGATCATCTCGGCTTCGCGCTCGCCCATCGATGGACCGAACGGGCTGTCATGAACAGCGGCATGGCATGGACCATACTGCGAAACGGCCTATATGCCGAACTGATCGGCGCCCTTTCCGCACCTCGCGAAGGCCGGATCACCACCCCCTTGGGCACAGGTCGCATTTCCGCCGTGGCACGGGCGGACCTTGCCGACGCCGCCGTCGCAGTGCTGGCGAAGCCCGAAGCCCATGCTGGCGTCACATACGAGCTGTCGGGGATAACGCCGTTCTCAGTTGTCGATCTGGCCGAGCGGTTGGGAGTTTCATATGAGCCGACGAGCTTGGAATCGGAGCGCGAGCGGCTCTCTGGCTTATCACTCCTGCCGTTCCAACCTGCCATGCTCTTGTCAATCTCGTCGGCTGCCATGGCGGGTTTTCTCAAGACCGAGGCGAGCGACCTTTCAAAACTCGTAGCAAATCCGCGCGACAGCCTGCCCATCGCGTGCCTGGCGGCTCGGCGGTCCAATGCTCTGGACTGATGACGTAGGGAGTGCGGAAGCGCAGACCAGCGCCGTGATGGCTCAGAGGCCTGCGCCCTGCTTGTCGTAGCGGATAGCGTAAGAAGGTCGGTTCGTTGCATCGAAGTGCTAGCGCTCCGTTTCGCGACAAGATGAAAGATCCGTGCTCAGTTGTATCGCATTGCGAGGAATTGAACTCAAGGCCAGGCGAGGTTGTCGAACACAGGCTGCGTTAGTCGTATCAGTGCCAACAGGCTCAAAACTACTCTCAATGCTTGGAACCTAGCCTACGCGGCTCTTCATCATATCGAACGGTAACACGTTGATGGATTGAAGTTGGTCTGCAGCTGCCGGTCGGCCAAGATAGTACCCTTGTAGCTGATGAATGCCGTACTGCTGCATCAGACGCTGATGCTCGATAGTTTCTACCCCTTCGACAAGGATGCGGGTTCCACGATTACGAAGCAGGCCGATGATGTCCAACATCATTCGTCGTCCTTTCTCCGTGTTGCAGTCATGGAGGAAGGACCGATCAATTTTGACGGTATCGAATTCTATGAGACGCAGCCACGACAAGCCCGCGAAACCCGTACCGAAGTCGTCCAGCCAGACCTGGACGCCCAACTTTCGCAAATCGTTAATGCAGCGCACTACGTCTTGGTCTATTTCCAGCTCCATCCCTTCTGTAATTTCGAGAGCGAGCCTCGCTCCTGCTAAACCGAAATCAGAGAGAGTTGAAGCGACGAAACTTGAGAAATCCGGCATCTTGAGCTCAATCGGCGAAACGTTGACACTGGCTACCTCAACCTTATTTCCTGCCAGAATGTCGCTGCAGACGGTGCGTATCGCCCAACGGCCGAGCTCGATTATTGACCCTGATCGTTCCGCGACGGGGATGAAATCAACCGGCGCGATCGATGTGCCATCCGGCCGACGCAAGCGCATCAGAGCCTCTGCAGCCGCCACTCTGCCCGTCTGAACATTTCGGATCGGTTGATAGACGAGGGATACAAGCTGGTGGTTTACCGCGACCTTTAGGATCGCTGCTATGTCTTCCTCGTCATCCCGTGTCCTCGCGTCACCAGGATCGAACACCACCACCGTGTTCCGACCGCCTTTCTTCGCGGCGTAGAGGGCAAGATCCGCTTCGTGGACAACTCGGTCGAGGTGCTTGGTCTGGTTCCTAGCGAACGACAATCCGATGCTGACCGTAACGATCGAGGTTCCATCTCGTCGGTTCTCATGAGGTAAAGCCAGCGCACGTATGGCAGACTTGATCGCCTCTGCAAAAGCGATGGCGTCCTCAACGCTTTGCTGCTGCGCGATGATGATGAATTCCTCGCCGCCGTAACGTGCAATCTTAGCTCCGTGGGAATTGACAACCTCTTGAAGAAGATGGGACACAGCGACAAGGCACCGGTCACCCTCTTGATGACCATAGCGGTCGTTGTATCGTTTGAAGTAATCGACATCGAGCAGCAGCACGTAGAACATCGACCTATGGTCAACCCAACGTTGCCAGTAATCACGCAGTCGCTCATCGACAGCCCGGCGGTTTTCCAGCCCAGTGAGCGAGTCAGTGTTGGACAAAAGGAGGAGAGCTTTGCCCCTCTCCTCCGCCGCGTTGTGCTGGACACGGGCCTCAAGAGCGTTGAGGAACACGTTGTAACGCTCTCGGTTGAGTTTCAGGTTCACGTACGAAGTAAATATGAAGCACGAGATGCAGAAGGCTCCAAGGATCAGCTTATAAAGCAGCAACATAGGAGAATACAGGTAGAGCGTGCCCAGAAAGATGAGCATATTCGCTGCAGAGGCTGTGAGTGCAACGGGAAACCGAAAGCTGAAAAACAGGTTCACGCTCATCATGAAGATGGCGCCGAAAACCATGTAGTAGGAGAGCGCCTCCACAGCACTGGACATCTGTGCAGTGAGAATCCAAACAAGATAGGCTACGGATACGGCTGTAGCCGCGACAGTATCGATCAGGCCGGATCTTGCTCCGACGTAGATTAAGACCTCTAAGATCGCTAAGGCACAGACCCCAACGACGAGACGGCCCGCGACGGTGTAGTAAGCGACGTCGGGGATAAAGAGGTAGTCGGTAAGAGAATACGCCAGATACGCGACGACGGCTATCCATAGGCCTTTGCGAGTGACGCGTCTCCTGCCCCGCTCGCTCTCACGCACGTACAAATCACGCAAGTCTTCCGGCGAGGGCGTCGTACCTGCTGCGACGTAACCTGCCTCGGCAAACATGTGCAGCATGGCCTAAGAACCAATTCGGTTGTAGCTACGCGTCGTGGACCGCCGCTCTATGTCGGTAGCGACATGTTCCCGCATTGACAAACGATAACCGGCTTACGTCTGGAAGACTGAGCATTAAACCCGAAGCTTATTTAACGATGTCTAAAAGTTGGTGACACGTGACTGTCCCGATGTGGGACGCCGGAATAATCCTTGACCCTGGAGGAAATGGTGAGAAATCTAACAATGTATTAACATTCGATTAATCATGAGGTTATTTTTCTTGGCCCAGCCCCTTTTCTCTCCTGACGGCAAAAGCTTGATCATGCCCCGATCCGTCAGCGACAGTCTTATCTCTCAAAAGCCGACCAACGAGGCAGAACTTCTAGCTGAAGCAAAAGCTCAGTTTGCCATTGTCATAAACCTGGCGATGCAGCGGTTGGATGCCGGGAAGGATCTGCCCGAGATGACCAGATGGTTGATCGGTCAACTGCATGATATCAGGCAAAAAGCAGGGCCCGAAGTCTGGCAGATGCTCGTCCCAATTATACAAGCGCATCCTTCCGCGCAGGTATTGCAGCAGTGCCCCTTTACCCGATGGTCGTTCGAGAAGCCGCGTGGGTATTCGGGAGATGCCGGACTGATAGACTTCATTTATGGACATGAAGCGGTAGCTGAAGAAGTCGCCAAGTCGACTCCTGTCGGACTTCAGATCTTTGAGTACACAATAAACGCACCAGGGCCGGTTGCGGTCAGGGAAAGGCGAGACATTCTGACCCGCTACGTCGATGAGACCGCCGCGAGGACCGCCTCGGATACTGAAATCCTGGCGATTGCCGCCGGACACCTCCGGGAAGCGGAGGCATCGACGGCCCTTTCAAAGGGCGAAATCAAGCGCTGGGTCGCCCTTGATCAGGATCCCCAGAGCATCGGCTCAATCATGAGACAATTCAAAGGGACGTCTGTCGATCCAATCGATGGATCTGTGCGTGGGCTCCTCACGGGAAAGCATCAACTCGGAACATTTGATTTGATTTATGCCGCGGGTCTCTACGATTACCTTAGCGATAAGGTCGCGATTAAACTTACGCAGATTTGCGTGGAGATGCTGAAGCCGGGCGGAGTATTCTTGTTCGCTAACTTTTCCGATGAAATGTCTGACGACGGCTATATGGAATCTTATATGAACTGGGAGCTCTTGCAGCGTTCGGAGGCGGACATGTGGCGTATCGTCAATGCCAGCGCTGGTGTGGATACAGTTGATGCTCGTGTTTGGTTCGGCACCAACCGTAATATCATCTACAGCACGACCAAGAAGCTCCCGTAAACGCTACATCAAGGAAGCTCCCCAATCGTGGCTCGCGATGCAGCTTCTGCGACGGCAGCACCATTAAGCGACTGAACCTCGGTCACACTCGATGATGCTGCCGTCTCTTTCGCCTTGAGCAGAATCGGACTCTCGTCACCAATATATCTCACCATTTCCAGCGAAATCACAGCTTGGGACCAAAGCGAGTACGGTCTATTCGCTAAACGGAAGTTCAATATCTTCGCGGTTTTTCTTTGCGCCCTCGATCAGGACCGTTTGGAACCGGTTCCCATCCGGTTCCGCGAGCATCCCCGCCCCAATGCGGATCGCCTCTTGCCACGCAGGGCCACGCTCCCACGCTTCGTTGTAGACGAGGGCCAAGTCGGCGGACCGCCTCGTCTGCTGCAACGCCTCAAAAAGCAGCGCGGCTTGGCGAATGTCCTTCTCGCGCTTCGCTGGCCCCTGCCCGTCAGTGTATCGACGGCTGGCCACTATCAGCTTATGGACCGCATACCGACTCGGATCAGGCACGACTACTGGGATGCCGCTTCGGTGGAGCAGTATTGTCCTTACGGGTTCCTTGATGAGGAAGTCGAGAAAGCGTAGTGGATCTGCGCTGGCGCCGCCGAGGGCAGGCATCCTCGCTGGTTGATCGATATAGTCATCCGAGCCGCGGTTCGATGTCAGGAATTCAACCCTGTAGCCGTCAGCGTTCTGAAATGCCGACGAGGCCACTGATCCCGATCTATGTGGAACGGGCCGGAAACTGGCGTCCACGTCCTGCAGCAACTCTACGATCGGAGGCAGACTATCTTCAACCTCCCGGCTGATAGCGTAATCCTGAGCGATGTCCGCATCGCCGGTCAGGATGGATGCCATGGGGAGGCGGACGCCTAGAAGTCCTGAATAGCACTGAAAGGCCACCGTGCCAATGAGAACGCCGCGGAGCCGAAAGAGCCCGCCATTAGCTAAAGCTTCGACGACATCGCCCGACATGGCATCGGGGGAAACCATCCCGCCTTCACGGGTCAGGGTATTTACCAGACGCCTGCGAGCGCGTAGATCGCCCTTGTCCCGCTTATGGTCAGATACTCGCTGCGCAATATCGGGATCGTTTGCGGGACCAACATAACGACGCTTCGTACCACCGTGGCCATCCGGGATGTCGAAATACCAATACTTTCGCCCCTTTATGTTCGCGGGAGTGAACCGACCTTCCGAAGGGAAATCGGCAGTCCAAGCGGCGTCGAGTGAGCGTTGACCGAGTTCGGCCAACATAGTCTGGTACATAAGATCGATGGATTTCATTCGAATGCAACCCAGGTTATACTGTTTTTCAAAAACAGTATAACGCTTTCGCGATCGAATTGGAAGGCTGGGCCGATGAAGGAGCGGGACTCTCGTGGAGTGCCCCCCGGCTTGTCCCGGCGGCTGCGGCAATCTTATCAAGCGAAACTTTGTCGAAGCCTCTATCTAGAAACAAGCCCTCGGCAGCAACGCTTGAACTCTTCCGTTAAATGCCGTTGCCCATGTAGGGCTCCTTACCTCGTTCTAAGGAAGAAGCCGTCTACAAACCTAGGGCTATTCACTCGTTACGGGTAGTCAGTGCCTCGCAGCTCTGGTCATGGCCAGGCTCGACGAGGTACAAACCGAACCAGCCTTCGCCAGTGCGCTGAAGCTTCACTGACTGATACAACGAACTGCGGTGATGGGGATCTCTCTCTGCGGTCAGATCGGCTATCTACGCTCCGCAAGCGGGACGAGAACGTAACCTACTATCGCGTCGCTGACACAGCCCGTGACCTCACGCGTCGTGATCGCTACCCGCCTTTTGCGTTGTTACTGATGACTTCGCGCGACCAGTTCCCAACCCTGACCCCTTAGCCAGCTCTGAGCGCCTGGCCGCATAGTTCGGCGCGACCATCGGATAGTCCTTCGGCAAACCCCACTTGGCGCGATAATCTTCCGGGGTCATCCCGTACTGGACCTTCAAATGCCGTTTAAGCGATTTGAATTTCTGTCCGTTCTCTAGGCTGATTAGGTAATCGTCCTGAATAGACTGGCGGATCGAGACGGCTGGTTTCCTTGTCTCCGCTACCTCAGGAGTGACAGATACCTCCCCCAGTCTTTTCAGCGCAATAAAGGTCTGTGCAATGAGGTCAGGCACCTGGGAAGTCGGAACAGTGTGCTTTACGACATAGGCCGCAACAATACGGGACGTTAAAGCAATGACCGGACCCGGTTCAGCGATGAACGGATCCTCAGCAGTTGTATTATCGGGCAAAGTCTTTTCCAAACAAACATTCAGTTTGAGTTGAATAGCGACTATTGCGGTGATTTGAAAGCTCTCCCGTCGCTGCATCGTCGCTCGAAGTCAAATTCATGTTCCTACCCCAAGCGACGCGTGCTCGATCCTGTTCGGGGCCTTCCCTTGAGGGTTATACGCGGCCAGTTGTGGCCGCGCCCCTCGCAACCGAGCTGCAGATCAAGCAGTTCCGTACCGTATCTCATTGAAGACCAGCGAGGACATGTTTGATCCTCCTGCCCAAATGAATTGTAGTCAGTCCTCAAAGCTTAAGCGTAGTTGACCGGCAACCAGTCGTAATTCGTGCTGTCTTTACGCACATGGCCAATACCCGGGAAGGCGATATGCGCGCCTGCCACAAGATATTTGCCGTCCACCGCCTGCCTGAACGCGGTATCGCGTGCAGCAACGGCGGACTTCTGATCGATATCGAATTCAACCGCGACGCCAGGTTCATCGAATTGCAAGATATCGCCATGGGTGATGTCGCCCCAGAATACAATCTTTTCACCTTCGCTTTCCAGCGTGATGGCGCTGTGGCCCGGCGTGTGACCCGCATAGAGAATGGAACCGAGACCGGGAACAGGCTCTGCATTATCCGCAAAGGTTGCGAACTTTCCTGCTTTCACATAAGGCGTCACGCATTGATCCGCTTCGCCAAAATGCTGCTTGACGATGCCGACCGCTGCCCTGGCATTTTCCGCGTTCAGCCAGAACCTTGCCTCCCGCTCATTGACCCGCAAGGTCGCGTCGGAGAATGTGCGCTTGCCATCGTTCATCAACCCACCGGAATGATCGGTGTGGATATGGGTTAGCACGACATCATCGATGGCATCGGTCTTGTAACCTGAAGCCTCGATGTTGGCCACGAGTTTGCCGAGGGATGGCCCTAGATAGGAACCCGTGCCTGCGTCGATCAGCACAAGCCTTTCCCCGGTATTGACAAGGAACGCGTTGACGGAAGTCGGTACGTTTTCCGGCAGAAAGGCATCACTCAACGCGCTCTGTGCATGCTGTTCGCTGGTATTGGTGTATAGCTTCGCAAGCGGCAGAGCTACAATGCCGTCCGACAGGGCTGTGACCTCCACGGAGCCGATATTCAGCCTGTAAAATCCGGGTGCCTGGACAACGGCATAGGGTGCCTTCGCGAAGGCGATTGACGGTGTGACGAAGGGTGCTGTGACCACACCGGTCAGAGCACTTTTGAGAATGGAACGACGAGATGGCATGGTTTGCTCCTTGGTTGAGGGGCGGAACTTGCAAGTTCCTGCCCATCAGGTATGGATATGGGGGTCAGCAATCAAATCGATACCGTTCATGCAAGCCATCGATCACTTCAATCTTCGTTCGTTCGACCTTAATCTTCTCGTGGCCTTCGACGCGATGATGGAAGAGATGAGTGTAACCCGCGCAGCGCAACGGTTGAAAATCCAGCAACCTGCTATGAGCCACAATATATCCACCCTACGCACGTTGTTTCAGGATGAGCTATTCATCCGTGTTGGTCAGGTCATGAAGCCCACCGCACGGGCGCTCAATTTGTCCGGCCCGGTGCGGCAGGCATTGCGACAAGCGCAGGCGGCGGTGTTGATGACGGATGCATTCGATCCTGCCACCGAACGACGGACATTTCGGTTAGGGCTTTCCAGCGAGGTGGAACTACTGCTGTTGCCCGATTTAACGGCACGGTTGCGTGATATAGCACCAGGTATCCGCATTCTGGCCCGCAGTGGCGATGCGCAGGAAGTTGACGCGATGCTGGAGGCTGGCGTTATCGATCTGTCGGTGGGTTGCAGCTATCTGCCGGACTCACGGCACCATTGCGAACCTCTCTATCAATCCAGCGTATTGTGTTGTTTCAATCCGCAGTTGGTGAAGCTCAGCAATCCGGTGGGCCTTGATGCGTATATGACAGCACAACACGCGGTGATTTCGCAAACTGACAGCCTGCACGGCTGCGTCAAGGATGCGCTGGAGCATGCGGGGGCAGAACTGGAAGTCGTGGCGGCGGCTCCCGATTTCATGTCGATATTGGCGACGGCACGCTCATCTGCAGTAATTGCCACCGTATCCTCGCGGATCGCGCTCCGTTACGGCCCGCTGTTGGGGCTTGAGGTAAGCCCGGTCCCTCTAGCGCTTTCTTTTCCACCCGTGGCAATGGTCTGGCCGCTTCAGACGCATAGTGATCTTGGCTGTGCGTGGCTGCGAAGCCAGATCCGGGAGGCGATGCTGAGGACGAACGAGAGTCATGTCGCGAATATTGCGGCCTGAGGTTCGTAACGACGAGCGTGTCCTTTCAAGGCCTCGCCTTGAGCGGGATCGAACTATCGGCATGCGCCTTCATTCCCCTAAACGATTGAAACGTTGAGAATTTCGGTACATCGGAATGTACTCACCACCCAGCTAGAACGCGACACTGGCGCTGCCGATCAGCCCCGATCTGAGCGGCAGACCCTCTTGTATGATAAGAGCGGTGCGGGAGGGCACATTATGGTGAGGGTACTCAGCTGTCATAGCCTCGGACCTCGGGGAGCATCACCTACTGCTCTATTCGTGCAGGGGCGAAGATATAGCTGCGACAACCTTGATTTCCACAAGAAGACCGGGATGGGCAAGTTCAGCGACGCCGATGCAAGTCCAAGCGCATGTTCCGCGAGGGAAGATCCGGTCCTTTACCTTACGAAACGTATGCATGTGCTGCTGCAATCCGACATGGTACGTAGTCATTTCGACAATATCTCCGAAGCTGCAACCTGCCGCTGACAAAACGGTAGCTAGGTTGTCCCAACACGCTTCGAATTGCTTCTCTGGGTCGTTGATGACATTCATGTTGGCATCACGTCCAACCTGCCCCGCGCAGAAAACCAGGTTTTCGAAGCGTACTGCAGGGGCATAGCCTGCCCGCTCAACAATGGGCTTCATTGCCAGCGGCACGATAATTTCGCGTTTCACTAATGATCCTTTCTTCGTCCGCATTGGCTAAACCAAATTAGCTAAGTGAATGCACTGATGCGATGAGGTCGTTGTGTTGAAGCCGCCTTCGCCCGGATTAGGTTGAGACGATCAGGCAGGGCTCTTTGCGAATAACAAGCGACCGCCCAGCAAAATCAAAGCCGCCCCGGAGATCGTTTTGATCCTTCTGGCGATGTGCGGGCGATTGAGAAAACCAGTTACGCTGCCGACAAGGAGGACAATTGCGCCGTAAAAGCCTAGAGCGATCAGAGCATGTGTCAGAGCAAGCGCGGCGCCATTTGCAAGCACATCCTGTTGGTGGCCCTCCAAGAATTGGGGGAAGACGGCAACGTAAAAGATTGCCGGTTTGGGATTGAGGAAGTTGCTGAGATATCCGCGAACGAAGGCTCTCGGAGCTGTCAGGATCACTGGCGCCCGGCTTGGATTCATGACAGGTGCCGTCAGACTTCGCAGCGACAAGAGAGATTTAATCCCCAGCCAGATGAGATAGGCTGCGCCCAACAATTTCATGACTGTGAACAAGATTGCCGACGCTGCGATCACCGCCCCCACTCCAACAAGTGCCAACGCGGCATGCGAAACGATGGCTGCGGCGAACCCTAATACCATCCCGAAGCCGGTTAGCTTCGCGTTGCTCGGCGCATTGGCTAGGAGCAGCGCGAGGTTAGGTCCTGGTGTCACCACGATCATGGTAACGATAGAGACAAATATGAAGTATTGATGCAGAGGGATGGACATGGCAACGACCTTGCGGTTTAGGCACGATTAGGGGGTACTGCATTCGGCCGTTCTTCGGCCTGCATCATACGAAGGAATTCGAGTCGAGACGAAGTTACCGGGCACAGTGCTCCCGGGCAACAGATATGCAGAGCTGCGTTTCAACGGGACTGAAAAGTTGAGACATTCTACAATCATCGGAGTGCGCTCCTGCTGTACCTTCCATGGCGATCTGCATTGAAGGCCCGCGACGACATCAGGCTTTAAAGCGCGATGTTGGATCGCGGGAACCCCTTTGATGACAACGTTGGTCCTTGGT
>Ga0213836_100691_pt1 | contig 25573 bp, 18 predicted proteins | sample SWPATP03_FD_160578 | JGI IMG/M metagenome (GOLD analysis project Ga0213836, IMG submission 160578) | Coastal seawater microbial communities from Marineland, Florida, United States - SWPA TP0 #3 | ecosystem: Environmental > Aquatic > Marine > Coastal | place: USA: Florida | collected 2016-08-05
AACTGGGTAAGCCGATCGACCGCGAAGAGTGGGGCATGACGCCGCAGACGATCAACGCCTACTACAACCCGGAGATGAACGAAATCGTGTTCCCGGCCGCGATCCTGCAGCCGCCGTTCTTCGACGCGAATGCGGACGACGCGGTCAACTACGGCGGCATCGGCGCCGTGATCGGCCACGAGATCAGCCACGGCTTCGACGACCAGGGCGCCCAGTACGACGGCAACGGCAACCTGCGCGACTGGTGGACCGCTGCTGACCACAAGAACTTCAAGGCCAAGGCCGACATGCTGGTCAAGCAGTACAACGGCTACAGCCCGCTGCCTGGCTATAACGTCAACGGCGCGCTGACGCTGGGCGAGAACATCGCCGACAACTCCGGCCTGGCGATCGCGGCGAAAGCTTATAAAATCTCGCTGAAGGGCAAAAAAGCGCCCGTCATCAACGGCCTGACCGGCGAGCAGCGCCTGTACATGGGCTGGGCCCAGGTCTGGCGCGAGAAGATGCGCGAACCGGCCCGCATCGCCCAGGTGAAAACCGACCCGCACTCGCCGGGCCAGTTCCGCGCCAACGGCACCCTGATGAACCAGCCGGGCTTCTACGAGACTTTCAAGGTCAAGGAAGGCGACAAGATGTACCTGGCGCCGCAGGAACGCGTGATCATTTGGTAAGGGGCAAAATGGGCTCGTACCCCTAGAGCAGTACACAGGTGCGAGATTTCCATTTATCAACTCGGATGGATTGAGAAAAAGAGCCGCATGCGGCTCTTTTTCATTGATCTCAATCGCAATTACGCAACGCTGATAAATCAACTCCACCACATGATGTCGAGTATGAAATATAATTCCAGCAATCATCGTATTGACGAATTGTATGTGGTTTCGGTTGCTGACAGGGGGATGCCTGGTCATGTCGAAAATCGTGGTGCGGGGATGATTGCTTGAACAATGTGGCGGCATTCTCTAAATCAGAGGCCGCGGTCCAATGTCACGACTGCGAATAATAATGAATCCAGGTTTTTCCCTTTATCTTGATCTTCTGCGGGCACTTGCAGCGATCGCTGTGTACATATTTCACGCCCGGCACTTTTCTGGAAAAGCTGTCCCGTTTTTTGGTCAATTCGGGGGGGAGGCTGTCATTGTATTTTTCGTGTTATCCGGCTTGTTGATATCGTACGCGCGGAAAAAGCACGAAGATATACAAGACTTCATGGGCGCTCGGTTCGCGCGCCTCTGGTCAGTTTGTCTGCCGGCCTTGGCATTGACGGTCATTAGCGATACATTCGGTCAGTATTTGTCCATGGGCGCCTATTCGCCAATGCAGCCATACAACTGGTTCAAGTGGGCGGCATCCCTTACGGCCAACGCGACATTCCTGAATCAAATTTGGAATCTGAATATCTACCCAGGCACCAACGGGCCATTCTGGTCCTTGTCGTTCGAGTTCTGGTATTACGCTATCTTCGCGGCAGGGGTGTACTTGCGTGGATGGCGGCGGGTCATGTGCCTGCTGGGTCTCGCCCTCATCGCTGGACCAAAGATATTGGTGGGCCTGCCGGTATGGCTGCTGGGAGCAGGCGTCTACCAGGCACTCCGACTGTTGCCAAAGTGCGGGCCGCGTACCGGGTTTTCAATTTGGCTGATCTCACTCGTCCTCGCGTTTGCATTTTCGTACTTACATGTTCATGATTTCTTGACCGTGAATTTCCCTGCAACTGCTCAACGGGCTGCGAGTCAATGGTTTGTAAATTTTTGGCCAGCGAGCTATCTTATCGGCTTGCTTGTCGCAGCTAACATCTTCGGATTTTTCGCTTTTTCTGAAAAGGCACACTGGGTATTGGTGAAGTTTACTCGACCGATCAGATGGGCCGCAGCTATTAGTTTCGGACTTTATCTTTTTCACTATCCCCTGATGTATTTGGTAAAAGCCGCCTTGTGGTCAATTGGCATTGTGGGTGGCGATTTATTTGTTGTCTTGGTTTATGCGCTGCCGTTTATCGTTTCTGCATATTTTGCGTCGATATGCGAGCGGCACAAGAGTTATTTTTTGCTATGGACCAAGACGATGTCAGTTCGATTTTTTCATCCAAATCGGTCGCCGCGGTAATATGGAAAATTTCGTTTACGATCTATCTGTGGCACCAATTTGCAACCGCGCCGTATGCAGAATCGCCGTTGTATTTTCGTTCGCAGCACTTGCGAGTACTTTCCTTTTTTGCATCGCTTTCTTATTGTTACTTCGAGCCACCGTGAATTAAGTTGGGCAATCATTGTTTGCAGGCAGCTCGACCAAGTAGCTTTTCCAATAGTTTTGTTACACCAATGAAGGATCTCTCTCCCTAAGCAAACTTTCTTTAGCTTTTTTACGCAGCATAAATCGACTGAGTATTGACCGGTACCATTTGCTTTGTTGCTCAGTGAGCATTCCCAGCAACCAAACACCAGCAATTAACAATGTAAAAAATGCAAATGCAGAATGCACTTGGAAACCATTCCAGATCAAAACTGCGAGAGGCAGATGGAATATATATAAAGAGAACGTGAAGCTGGAAAGGTACCGGATTACCGATTGCATTTTAAGAAGCAGTTCCATGCGCAAAGAACCTGCTGCTTTGAAATTCAGCATTACAATCAGGCCGAAGATGAAATCGCCCACGAACTGATTCGAGCCTTCAGCGAATACGATTAAGCCCGGCGATAGCGGGCGCATCGCCTCACGTATTCCGGTTCCGATACTGAACCACCAGAACGCTATGCCGGTTATGCTGGATAACCCGAACAGCCATATTGCGTACTTGCGCTTGATTACAATCGTCGAGCGATGTAACGCGACCCCGAGTAGCCAGACTGGCAGTAGCAGCAGAATTTTGGGCCCAGCTACAAGCGCTGCGCAAGCGAGCAATACCCAGCTCCTGTGGTACGTCCAGATCGCAAACAGGATGTAGTACCAGACTTCATAGTCCAGTGACCAGACAGTTCCGACATATGGCATAGGCACATCCATCCAGGACTGGCCGAGGAATGCCATGTTTAATGTGATATCGAACCAGTCAGAGCCGCGTGAACTGCCATAGTTTCCGATGTTTACAGGCGTATATGCTGCTATGACAAGCGATAGCAAGGCGGCTGCAATCAGGACAGGGTAGATACGCGCAAGCCGATGAACGGCGTAACCGCGCAAACCGAGTTCCGGCCGCGCGGCGTGCGAGATCACGTATCCAGACAATACAAAGAAGACAACGACTGCTAGATGCCCGGGCCATGGCAATGGCGTCGAAGGGAAGACCAATGGCCAAAGGTGAGAGAGGAAGACGACAATCGCTGCAGCTAGGCGAACGAAATCGAGATAGATAGATAGGCCTTTGGGAATTGCGCGATTCATAGTAATGGACATCTAGAGGTAACTGCGGCAGGAGGCAGCTGTGGACTGTCGCCCAAGATTATCAAAATAACGTCAAAGAATTTATTCAATGCAACATTAAATTTTATCACTAGGTCCATACGCTGAGTGTGTACCGATAGAAATATAGAAATTCCTGACAACGGAACGGAACAAACCTTACCAAGCGCTTTCATAGGCCACATGAGAGAACGTTGGATTAATTTCCATGCGGAAATTTTTCAAGGCTAGTGCTTATCCCGCTCGACCCTAGCGGACTGCTGACTGCTGATTACTGACTGCTGACTGCTGACTGCTGACGAGTTGAGGTGCATATATGTAGTGTCGAACAAGGACGACGTTGCTGGAAAACCTGGGGCTGATAGGTTTGTCATGAAGAGCATCGTACCGACCAGCCGCGCAAGTAGACAGGTCAGTAGCAAGTGGTGACGAACTTGCGCACTTTGGCAGGGCAAGACGCTGTGCTACTTTGCCACGTCGAACACCTAAGAATATGAAGCGAAGACCGCGCTCGCTGAAGCTTGCTTAGTAAAATTGAAATATAATTCCGCCTGGCCACACTTCAACGTAAAAGTTGCCAAAACGCCACGCTCGTGTAGGCTCAAGCAATTTTTGCGGTATATTGTCAAGTTATTCGCTCAACTGCCTGCAACACATTCACGTATACACAGGTGGCATAAGCGTCAGCTCCTCTTACACACAAAGACATATCACATCATGAAAATTTCTGTTATCGGCACTGGCTACGTTGGCTTGGTGTCAGGCGCCTGTTTTGCGGACGTCGGCAATAGCGTTCTGTGCCTGGATGTGAACGACGCGAAGATCGCCATGCTCAACAGCGGCGGCATCCCGATTCACGAGCCGGGCCTGGACTCGCTGGTGGCGCGCAACGCCGCGGCCGGCCGCATCAAATTCTCGACCAGCTACGACGAAGCCGTCGAGCATGCAGAAGTCATCTTCCTGGCCGTGGGCACTCCGCCGGACGAAGACGGCAGCGCCGACTTGACCCACATCCTGTCGGCTGCGCGCAGCATCGGCCAGCGCATCACCAAGCGGATGGTAATCGTCGACAAGTCGACCGTGCCGGTCGGCACCGCCAAGCGCGTGGAAGCGGCGATCCAGGAAGAAGTGCAGAAACGCGGCGTCAACGTCGAGTTCGCAGTTGTCAGCAACCCGGAATTCCTGAAGGAAGGTGCAGCAATCGAGGACTTCATGCGTCCCGACCGCATCGTGGTCGGCAGCGCCGACCCGATCGCGACCAAACTGATGCGCCAGCTGTATGCACCGTTCAGCCGCAATCACGAAAAACTGGTCGAAATGGACGTGCGTAGCGCGGAACTGACCAAGTATGCCGCCAACGCCATGCTCGCCACGCGAATCAGCTTCATGAACGAACTGGCCAACCTGGCCGAAGTGCTGGGCGCCGATATCGAAGCGGTGCGCCAGGGCATCGGCATGGACCCGCGGATCGGTTCGCAGTTTCTGTACGCCGGCATGGGCTACGGCGGCTCGTGCTTCCCGAAAGATGTCAAGGCCCTGATCAAGACCGCCAACGACAACGACCAGGCCCTTCACTTGCTGGAAGCGACCGAAAAGGTCAACGATTCGCAGAAGAACGTGCTGTTCAAGAAGCTGGACCGTTTCTTCAAGGGCGAACTGCGCGGCAAGAAGATCGCCTTATGGGGACTGTCTTTCAAGCCGAACACCGATGACATGCGCGAAGCGCCGAGCCTGATGCTGATCCGCTCGCTGTTCGCGGCCGGCTGCGAGGTCGTGGCCTACGACCCGGTCGCCAGCACCGAAGCGATGCGCGTCCTGTCGCTCGAACACGGCGAAGGAAAATGCGCGGAGATGATCACGATTGCCGCTTCCGCCGACGAGGCAACCGAGGACGTCGACGCCCTCGTCCTGGTCACCGAATGGAAAGAATTCCGTGCGCCTGACTGGACCCGCCTGTCGGAAAAACTGCGCGGCCGCGTAGTGTTTGACGGCCGCAATATCTACGATCCGGAAGCGGTTGCCGCTGCCGGCCTGTCGTACGAAGGCATCGGCCGCATGAGCCGGGGAGCCGGCCAGTGACAGTCCAGCAAACCATCCTGGTCACGGGCGCCGCCGGTTTCGTCGGCAGTTATGTAGCAACGCGCCTGGCCTCGATGGGACACCGGGTCGTCGGCTGCGACAACTTTAATGACTATTATGATCCGCAGCTGAAACACGACCGAGTCGCGGCGCTCCTGGTACCCGCCGGGGTGGCTTGCGAAACGGTCGAGCTGGCCGACGCTGTCCAGGTGGCGGCCCTGTTCGACCGGGTCCAGCCGCAGCTGGTGGTGCACTTGGCGGCCCAGGCCGGCGTGCGCTATTCGCTGGAAAACCCGGCGGCTTACATCCAGTCGAACCTGGTTGGCTTCGGGAATATCCTGGAGGCCTGCCGCCGGCACAAGATCGGCCACCTGCTCTACGCCAGCAGCAGCAGTGTGTATGGCAGCAATGCCAAGACGCCGTTCAGCGAGGATGACCAGACCGACGAGCCGGTGTCGCTGTATGCGGCAACCAAGAAATCGAATGAACTGATGGCGCATTCCTACAGTCATCTGTACGGTTTCCCGGCGACCGGGCTGCGCTTCTTCACCGTGTACGGACCCTGGGGCCGGCCGGATATGGCCTACTTCAGTTTTTCCCGCAACATGCTGCAAGGTCAAACGATTCCGGTGTTCGCGGAAGGCTTGTTGCGCCGCGACTTCACCTATATCGACGACATCGTCGAGGGCGTGGTGCGCCTGCTGTTCAAGCCGCAGCCGGAAGGTAGCACCGTGCGCCATGCCGTTTTCAATATCGGCAACAACGAGCCGGTGACCGTGCTGGACTTCATTCGTACGCTGGAAGAGGCGATCGGCGTCAAGGCCACGCTCGACTTCCAGCCGATGCAGGCAGGCGACGTACCGGCAACCCATGCCGACACGCACAAGCTGCAGGCGTGGGTCGACTATGCACCGGCGACGCCGCTGGCCGCAGGCCTGGGCCGGTTCGCGCAGTGGTACAAAGACTGGTCGGGCAGCAAGACAAGTTCCTAGCGCTTCTGTTTGTCGTGTAGTGGGCACGGAACGGCGTTCCGGCCCACAGACGCGGGTATTCAGGAAAAGAGCGACGGCGGGCTTGAAATCCGGTAGGGGGCTTGCGGGGAATTATTGGTGCGGCTGGCGGGGATCGAACCCACAACCCTTGGCTTCGGAGGCCAATACTCTATCCATTGAGCTACAGCCGCGTTGAGGTACTTGAAGTGATCCGAAGGATACAGTCTTTCAGCTGGCCCGTCCATGGGAAGCGCCGCAAAAGTGTTTTAGGTTACAAAAGTTGCCTTGCGGTCTATAATCGGCGGTTGAGTGGCCTGCACTAAATTCCACCCAACAACTGGCCCGGCAGCTTCCTAAAATGTATTAAGGACATCATGAGCGACGCACAGAACGAGCACGAATCCCTGATCCGAACCCCCAAACAGCTGGTGATTGCAGTCGCCGGCTTCTTCCTGGTGATTGTCATCGGCATCATTTTGCTGGTGACCTTCGTTACCAATACCAAGCTCGCGGGGGCGGGGAGCACCAGCCAGAGCGCCGCGGCAGTCAATGCACGCTTGCGCCCGGTTGCCGAGGAGGGATTCACGCTGCGCGACGCGAACGCGCCCAAGGTATTGCAAGCGGGTGAAACCGTCTACGCGGCCGTGTGCGCTGCCTGCCATACCAGCGGCGCCGCCGGCGCGCCCAAGATGGGCGATACCGGTGCCTGGGGCGCGCGTCTGGCCAAAGGCTACGACACCCTGGTCAAGCATGCGCTCGAAGGGTTTAACGCCATGCCGGCCAAGGGCGGCAATCCCGACCTGGACGATATCGAAGTGGCCCGTGCCGTCGTCTATTTGTCGAACAAGGGCGGCGCCACGTTCAAGGAACCCGCCGCGCCGGCGCCTGCCGCCGCCACGACCGCTGCGCCGGCCGCTGCCGCTACAACGGCTGCACCCGCCGCGGCGCCAGCCGCAGCTGCAGCCGCACCAGCCATGCCCGTCGCCGCAGCGGCTGCGCCTGCGCCTGCCGCGCTGTCGGCCGATGCAGGCAAAAAAGTCTTCGATACCACTTGCGTAGCTTGCCATGGCGCCGGCATCGCGGGCGCGCCGAAAATGGGCGACAAGGCCGCCTGGGCGCCGCGCATCAAGCAAGGCGCTTCCGTGCTGTATGCGCATGCCATCCAGGGCTTCCAGGGCAAGGCGGGCGTCATGCCGCCAAAAGGCGGCGCGCCGGTATCGGACGACGAGGTCAAGGCTGCCGTCGACTTCATGGTCGCGGCAGCCAAGTAATCAGGCATAAAAAAAACCGCCCGGTGTCGCCACCGGGCGGTTTAATTTGGCAAGGCAGTTCGGAAACCGCCCCATCCGTTATATGCTGGCAGGAGTTTTACGTGGGCGACGGCGGGCAGCGAAGGCGCCAGCCAGTCCGATCAGACCGAGAGCGACCGTGCCTGGCTCGGGGATTTCGCCGCCAAGTTGGGTGACTATGAAGTCGAAGGTGATCATGGAGACGCCGATTCCGCCTGCGCCTGCGATGCCGAAGGCATTGCCGGGAGCGGGGAAGAAGCCGTCCCACGGGTTCGGATTGGGAACGTCGGCCACCAGATTGCCGGAGGAAAGCAGTACCTGGCCTGTGACGTCGTACAAGGTAATCTCGGCGTTGTTCAGCGAGGCCTGGGTCAGTAAGTCCAGGCCGTCGCCGTCGACTCCGACGCCAAGGACAGCGGTTTCGTTGGCAATCTGGAAAATGTCGCCGTCGGCGGAAACGCTGAGCCTGATTCTGCTTTGTCCGCCACCCAGGGCTGTTTCGTTTTCGGACAGGGTCAGGAGCAGGCGGCCGTCGTCGCTGAAGGCGAATTCTGGAACCATATCGAAATTGGTCACGCCATTGACCACCAGTCCGCTTTGGGTACCGGCGATGTACACGCTATAGGTCGAACCGGTAAGCACGACAGGGGCGGCAGTCGCGCTTGTCCAGGCGCCCAGCGTTGTTGCTAAGAATAGGATCGACAACAAATATTTCTTCACGTGTATCTCCATTGATTGAGCTTAGTCAACTATAAGCAATTATCGTTCCCGGTGATTTTTAAGTATGAAATTCAATGTGTTAGCGCAATTTTCAGGATTCGGTAGATACGATGCTGTAAAGAATTTCGACGGACGCTGCTTTGAGGAACGGATTATTGCTTTTTTGAAATTAAATTAACGCCGCTTGGACGTGTTCAACTCACCACAAGTCGTTGTACGAAACATCAATCACAGTGCACCGATGCTAGAATGCATTTTCCCCTTATACGCGCGCGCGATATTAGTGTGTGCAGCCGACACGGGGAGGCGCATGACCCAGTTTTCGATATCCCAAGGCGCTAGAATGCCCATCGAAACTGGGTATCATTTTGACCATTTTAATTCTTCATAGAAATTAATTTTGCTCAAAAAATCAAGCGTGTTGTAGAAAAATTAATGTTTTAATGCTATATTTGTTGCAACTTTAGTATTAAATTCAGCATGAAATGCAGAATGTGTGGTGCATGGCCGTAGCGGGTAGGTGTGAGCTCAAGAAACTTGAGCCGCCCGCTGCCAGCACGACGACTTGTTCGAATCGATGCCAGGCAGCTGACCTAGTGGTGTGGCTAAATGGCAATAGTTGCTACGGTCCCCATGATGGGGAAAGCCGTTGCCACTCGCTTGTGTGAGATGTGAAAGATTTCTGGAGAATGAAGTGTTAAGAATTTCGAATCACTATGTATCAAAGATAGTGTTTGTGTTGCTGTTTGTGGAGTTACTCGTGTTACTCGGCGCGGCGTATGCCGGCGCTGCCGTCCGCTTCCTCGATGGCGATGGCGGCTTGCCGAAGCTGGACCATTTCTTCACCTCCGCCCTGGCCTTTGCCGTCGCGATCATCTTCAGCATGAGTGCGATGGGCATGTACCAGCTCAATTTCAACGAAGGCTTGCGCAACCCGTTCTTCATGAAGCTGATGCCGTCGTTCGCGATGGGCTTCGCGATCCTGACGCTGGTGTTCTACGTCGCGCCCGAGCTGTATTTTGGCCGCGGTTTGCTGCTCTTCGTGTTCGCCATCGGCGCCACCGGGATATTTCTCGCGCGGATCATCTTCTTCAAGACCTCCGAGCTGCGCTATCTGCAAACCCGTATCCTGTTCCTCGGTTCGGGTCCGCTGGCCAAGGAATGCAGCGACCTGGCCATGCAAAGCAACAGCTATCACCGTTATGACATCGCCGGCTTCGTCCCGATCCCGTCCGAGGAAGTCTGCGTTCCCGCGAATAACCTGGTGAAAATGAAGGACGGCGACTCGATGGTGACCCTGGCGCGCGCGTATAACGCGGCCGAGATCGTCGTCTCGGTCCAGAACCGGCGCGGCGGCTTCCCCATCAAGGAGCTGCTCGACTGCAAACTGCAGGGCATCAAGGTGACCGATGCGGCCACCTTCTTCGAACGCGAAACCTGCCAGATCCGGGTCGACTCCCTACAGCCAAGCTGGCTCGTCTTTGGCGGCGGCTTCGACCAGAGCTTCATGCGCACGTTCATGAAGCGCAGTTTCGACATCATCTGCAGCATGATCATTCTGGCCACCGCGTTGCCGGTGATGCTGGTGACGGCGCTCCTGATCTACCTGGAAGACCGCGCCCCGGTCTTTTATTCGCAAGAGCGGGTCGGCAAGGATGGCGCGACCTTCAAGGTGCACAAGTTCCGCAGCATGCGCAGCGACGCCGAAAAAGGCGGCAAGCCGCAGTGGGCCGCGCAGAACGATCCGCGCGTCACCCGTGTCGGCAACTTCATCCGCAAGACGCGTATCGACGAACTGCCGCAGATCGTCAACGTCTTCAAGGGAGAAATGAGTTTTGTCGGTCCGCGCCCGGAGCGTCCGTATTTCGTCGAGCAGCTGATCGAAGTCGTGCCCTACTACCACGTGCGCCACAGCATCAAGCCGGGGATCACCGGCTGGGCCCAGGTCCGTTACGGCTACGGCTCTTCTGCCGAGGATGCGCTGCAAAAGCTCCAGTACGATCTCTACTATGTGAAAAACAACAGCCTGTTCCTGGACGTGCTGGTGTTGATCGATACGCTCAAGGTCGTCCTGTTCCGCAGCGGCCGCTGAGTCCGGCGCTTTTCCACGGAAGCCACATGCGTGCAATCGTTGTCGATAGGGGCGGTGCAGGTTGATCAACATAGCTGCGTACACCTATTCGATTGCCGCGCTGGCCTTCCTGTCCCTGGGGGCGTTCTCGCTGATGAGCGGCCGCAGCCGCCGGCATGCGCCGCTGCTCACGGTGGCCAGCCTGGTCACGGCATGCTGGGCCGCCTCGCTGGCCTGGGAAGCGACGCGCTATATCGCCATGCCGGCACTCACCGGCACGCTCGGTTTGCTGCGCAGCGGCGTCTGGACCGCGTTCCTGGTCATCCTGATCGATAACTTCAAAAGAGAAAACAGTGCGCTGCCCTTCCAGTTGCGGCCGTCCCTGGCGCTCGTCGCCATCGGCTACCTGGTATTGCTGGTGCTGGTCGCGAGCGGCGCATGGGGCAGCGAGCTGCTCTCGAGCGTGGGGCTGGTGCCCGGCGTCACCTCGAATGTCGGGATCTCGGTGCTGGGCATGTTGCTGGTCGAGCAGCTCTACCGTAATACGCACGAGCAGGGCCGCTGGGCGATCAAATTCGCCTGCCTCGGCATCGGCGCCATGTTCGTCTTCGACTTCTACCTGTACAGCGATGCCATGCTGTTCCGAGAGATCAACGGCGATATCTGGGCGGCGCGTGGCATCGTCAACGCGCTCATCGCGCCCCTGATCGGCGTTGCCATCGCGCGCAGCGCCACCTGGTCGTCGGCGCTGGCCGTATCGCGGCGCGTGGTATTCCATTCCGTGGCGCTGTTCGGTTCGGCCATTTATCTGCTGGCGATGGGGCTGGCCGGATATTACTTGCGTTACCTGGGCGGCAGCTGGGGCACGGTGATGCAGGTCACCTTCCTTTTCGGCGCCCTGATCCTGTTGGGCGCCATACTGTTTTCCGGCGCACTGCGCTCGCGCCTGAAGGTTTTCATCAGCAAGCATTTCTACCGCTATAACTACGACTACCGCGAAGAGTGGCTGCGTTTTACCCGGGCCCTGTCAGAACATGGACCGGGACTGGCCAGCCGCACCATCGAAACGGTGGCCGGCCTGGTCGAAAGCCCGGGCGGGGCGCTGTGGATACGGCGCGATTCGGGGCGCTTGGAGCCAAGCGCGAATTGGCACTTTCCTCCGGTGCCGGTATCGGAGCCGTCCGATTCGCCTTTCTGCTCCTACCTCGAAACCAAACAGTGGGTGGTCGATCTCGAGGAGTACCGGCGCGAGCCTGAAAAATACGATGGCGTCGAGATGCCCGCATGGCTGTGCGAGGTGCCGCGCGGTCGCCTGGTGCTGCCCCTGATTACGCATGGGCGCCTGTTCGGTTTCATGCTGCTGCTCGAGCCACGCAGTTCGATCGTGCTCAATTGGGAAGTGATCGACCTGCTCAAGATTGCCGGCACCCAGGCGGCCAGCTACCTGGCCCAGCAGGACGCGGCGATGGCCCTGATGGTGGCGCGCCAGTTCGAATCGTTCAACCGGATGTCGACCTTCGTCGTGCACGACCTGAAAAACCTGGTGTCGCAGTTGTCGCTCATGATGCGCAACGCCGAGAAGCACCGCGACAATCCGGAATTCCAGCGCGACATGATCGACACCGTGAATTTTTCCGTGCAGAAGATGCGCCTGCTGCTGCAAAAACTGAGCCGCAGCGAGTCGCCCGAACACATCGCGCCGCTGTCGCTGGCACGCCTGGTGAAGCAGGCTGTGGCCCTGAAGGCGGCCTACGAGCCGATGCCGGTGCTGCGCATCGGCGACGCCGGCTTGCAGGTGGTGGCCGATGCCGAACGCCTCGAGCGCGTGATCGGGCACCTGATCCAGAACGCGATCGAGGCTACCCCGGCCGACGGCAGCGTGCAGGTCGACGTCGAGCGGCAGGATGGCGCGGTGCTGATCCGGATTGCCGACTCCGGCGAAGGCATGAGCGAGGAATTCATCCGCGAGCGCCTGTTCAAGCCTTTCGATTCGACCAAGTCGGCCGGCATGGGCATCGGTGTTTTCGAAAGCCGCGAATATATCCAGGAATTGGGTGGCCAGCTCGAAGTGAGCAGCCGCCCGCAGGCGGGCACCACCTTTACTATTTTGTTACCGCTCTATACAGCAGAAACACAATTTGCCGACAGCGCCGCATGACGGCCAGAGGATCGCAGTGACACAGAACAAACCTAAACTATTGATCATCGAAGACGACCCGGGCCTGCAAAAGCAGCTGCGCTGGAGCTTCGATGCCTATGACGTCGTCGTCGCCGGTGACCGCGAAGCGGCGCTGGCGCAAATCAGGCGCCACGAACCGGCCGTCGTGACCATGGACCTGGGCTTGCCGCCCGATCCGGACGGCTCGACCGAGGGGATGGCGACCCTGCAGCAGATCCTGGCGTTGGCGCCGGATACGCGCGTCATCGTCCTGACCGGCAACCAGGACCACGACAACGCGGTCAAGGCGATCGGCCTGGGCGCCTACGATTTCCATCAGAAGCCGTGCGACCCCGAGGTGCTCGGACTTGTCGTGCAGCGCGCATTTTTCCTGCACACGCTGCAGCAGGAAAACCGCCGCATGCTGCAGTTGCAGGCCGATTCGCCGACCGCCGGCATCATCAGCCGCGATCCCGGCATGCTCAAACTGTGCCGCAGCCTGGAAAAGGTCGCGCCGACCTCGGCCTCCGTCATGCTGCTGGGCGAAAGCGGCACCGGTAAAGAGGTGCTGGCGCGTGCGCTGCACCAGTCCAGTCCGCGCGCCAACCAGCGCTTCATGGCGATCAACTGCGCCGCGATTCCGGAAAACCTGCTCGAGAGCGAATTGTTCGGTTACGAAAAAGGCGCGTTTACGGGCGCAGCCAAGCAAACCAAGGGCAAGGTCGAACTGGCGCACGGCGGCACCTTCTTCCTCGACGAAGTAGGCGACTTGCCGATGTCGCTGCAGGCGAAATTGCTGCGCTTCCTGCAGGAGCGCGTCATCGAACGCGTCGGCGGCCACGAGGAGATTCCGGTCGACGTGCGGATCGTCTGCGCGACCCACCAGAAGCTCAAGGAACTGACCACGCAAGGGCGCTTCCGCGAGGACTTGTATTACCGTCTCTCGGAAATCGTGCTGACCATCCCGCCGCTGCGCGACCGCGCCGGCGATGCGGCCCTGCTGGCGCATTACTTCAAAAATAAATTTTGCGCCCAGGAGTCGCGCCCGTCGCTGCACTTCAGCCAGGAGGCGCTCGGCGTGATCGAGAGCCATCCCTGGCCCGGCAACGTGCGCGAGATGGAAAACTGCATCAAGCGCGCGGTGATCATGGCCGACGGCGCCTATATCGCCGCCGAAGACCTCGGCCTGGCCGGACCCGACCAGCCGGAACAGCCCCTGAATTTGCGCCAGATCCGCGACGAAGCGGAATACACGGCCATCGTCAAGGCGCTGGCGCGTTCGGACGGGAATATCGTCAAGGCCTCCGAGCTGCTCGGGATCAGCCGGCCGACGATGTACGACCTGCTCAGCCGCCACGCCATCAAACCGCCCAATTCGTGAGCACGCGCAGGTTCAAGCGCTTCGCCGTGCTGCTGCTGGTGCTGGCCGTCACGGCGGCGGCGGGCGGCGCCTTGCTGTTGCAAGACCTGGGCCTGGCGCCGCGCGCGCTGGCGCCCTACCTGGAACGGCGCACCTCCGGACACAATCCAATGATCACCGGTAGCGGCGCCTGGCTGGCGCAGAAGCTGACGGCGCTCGACCGTGGCCCGCTTCCACCCTTGCTCGATGGGCAGTTGACGATCGGTGCGCAGCCGGGCGCCGCAGGGACTTCCGGCGCGGGCAGGAGCGTGCCGGCCGCTAGCGCTGCCCAGGTGCGCGCCGCGATCGCCGGCGCCGCGCCGGGCGACCAGATCGTCCTCTCGCCGGGCACCTACCGCTTTGACGGCAAGCTCGCCGTCGAGCGCCCGGGTTCGCCGTCGCAGCGCATCGTCCTGCGCGCGCTGCGGCCCGGCACGGTGCTGATCGAGTTCGATACGGTCGAGGGTTTCGCGGTCAAGGCGCCTTTCTGGACCTTCGAAAACCTGACCATCCGCGGCGTCTGCGCGCGCCATGACGATTGCGAACATGCCTTCCACGTGGTGGAAGACGCTTCCGATTTCGTCGCGCGCAACAACGTCATCAGCGACTTCAACGCCCATTTTAAAATCAACGGCAGCGACGGGCGCTTTCCCGACCGCGGGCTCATCGAGGGCAATACCCTGAGCAATGCGACGGTGCGCGATACCGGCAATCCGGTGGTGCCGATCGACCTGGTGGCGGCCAGCGGCTGGACCATACGGCGCAACCTGATCAGCGATTTCATCAAGGGCGGCGGCAACCAGGTCAGTTATGGCGGGTTTGCCAAGGGCGCCGGTTCGGCCAACGTCTTCGAGCAGAACATCGTGTGGTGCGAGCGCCGCCTGCACGGGGCGGCCGGACAACGGGTGGGCCTGTCGCTGGGCGGCGGCGCCACCGGCGCGCCGTTTTGCCGCGATGGCCGCTGCATCGTCGAGCAGGAGGGAAGCGCCATCCGCGCCAACCTGATCGCTTCCTGCTCGGACGACGGGATTTATCTCAACAGCGCCGCGCACAGCAGCGTGGTGCACAACAGCCTGATCGACACGAGCGGGATCAGCGTCCGGTTCGCGGGGAGCAGCGCCGATGTCGAGGGCAACCTGGTCGACGGCGCGATTCGCAGCAGGAACGACGGGGTGCTGCGCGCAGTGGATAACCGCGAGACGCCGATTGCGCTGTTATACCTCGGCTACCACCCGGTACGCCGGCTGTTCAATGACCTGGCCACGCCCGGCTTCGACGCGGGGGCGGCGCGCCGCACGGGCGCGCCTGGCGCGGCGCCGGATTTATGCGCGGCGCGGCGCCAGGCCACGCCGCGCTACGGCGCCTTCGAGGATTTCGCGGCCTGCCTGGTGCGCTAGCCCGGCAGCGAATTGACCCAATCGCCGGTCCAGGCCGCGACCTGGTCGCGCCAGTCGCGCCGCGAAAACGTGTGGTCGGCATGGTCCAGCAGGCGGCGCGTCACGCGCGGGGTGTCGAGCAGGCGTTTCCACGCGGGCGTGCTGTCGGTCAGGTCGCAGAATTCGCGGCCGGTCAAGTCGGCGCCGCTGACGATGAGCAGTACCTGGCCCCCGAACTGGCGCATGCCGGCATGCATGCGCTCGGGCAGCGAGGCCGTGCCGGTGCCCGTTGTGCCAGACCTTGCGCTGCCGAAGGCGACCCGTACCAGGCCGAACATCGATGCCAGCGAGCGCCCCAGCGCGAACTTGCCGCGCACGACCTGGCGCCAGAAGTCCGCTTCCAGCAGGCGGCCGCGATAATAATGTTTCAGGGTGGTGCGGGCCAGGCCGTCCTGCGTCCGGATCCATGGGTTGAGCAGGACCAGTCCCGATACCCGCTTGTCGCTCGGCGCGTACATCAATGCGGCCGAGGCGGCGTCGCACAAGCCCCACAGCACGACCTGGCGCAGGCCGGGGACGGCCCCCAGAAAATAGTCGAGCGCGGCGCGCAAGTCCTCGTCGACCGTCTCGAAGCTGCGCGTCTCTCCCTCGCTGTCGCCCATGCCGCGGTAATCGAAACGCAGCGCCGCAATCCCTTGTGCCGCCAGGCTGCGCGCCAGCAAGGTGAACTGGCGGTGACTGCCGGCGCGGTACTGCGGGCCACCGACGACGATCACGACGCCGCGCGTGCAGGCGCCTGGCGGCAGGCTCAGGACGCCGTACAGGGCGTCGCCCCGGCAGGCAAAACTGACCGCGCGTTCTTCAAATCCCATGCTTGTTTTCCATGAAAATGGACGAGGTGGCGGCGAGCCAGCCGGGCGACTCCGTGATCTCCGCCGTGCTCCAGAAGGCCGGGCCGGGCACCAGGTGCACGTCCAGCACGACACCCTGCATGCGCCAGGCCTTGGCCACGCGCGTGCGCGCGGGGGACAGGGGGGTGTCGGCCGAAGCGACCGCTTCCACCCAGTGGACCGGTGCGGCAGGGGGCATGGCTTCGACCGATTCGAGCGCGTCGATCGCGGCCGCCAGGGCCGGCGCCAGGCTGTAACCGGCGATCTCGAGCACCTCGCCGGCCTCGAGGGCTTCGCGCAGGGCGCCGGTGCCGCCGCGTTCGGAAGTATTGTTGAGCATGGCGCTGGCGACCCGCAGGCGCAGGAACTGGGTCAGGAAGGCCGGCCCGCTGAGCACTGGCTGCCACAGCAGCATGCCGGCCACCGGATGCGTGGCGCCCCCCGCATAGTCGAGGGCGAGCAGCGCGCCCAGGCGCAGTCCCCACAGCGTCACCGGCTGTTCCAGGCGCTGCCCGAGCCAGGCGGCGGCGCTGGCCAGGTCCTGTTTCCACAAGTCCCAGCGGGCGTCGCCGAAGTCGCCGCTGCTGTCGCCGCAGCCGAGCAAATCGATCTGCAGCACGCCAAACCCGAGCGCGGCCAGTGCGCGCGCCTGCACGGCGGCCATGCGGCGCGCGCGGTTCATTTCCTCGGCAAAGGGATGAACGTAGAGCACGGCGCCGCGGCAAGGCCCTTGCGGGGGATGGAACAGGCAGAAGCGCTGGCCGTTGCCGCTGTCGAGAAAAAAGGACTCGGCGCGCGCGCCCGGGGAGGCCGGATTCATTCGCCGCGTTTTTGGGCGACGAATGCGGCCAGGCTCCCCACCGTTTCGAAGGTGCTGGCGCTGATATCGTCGTCGTCGATGGCGATGCCGAAGTGGTCTTCCAGGGCGCCGATCAGGCTGATGACGGCCATCGAGTCGAGTTGCGGCAGGCTGCCCAGCAAGGCCGAGTCGGCCGTCAGCCGGGCGCCTTCGCCGCCCAGGCTGAGCACGTCGGTGAGTATCGTTTTGATGTCGTCTACGTACATAGTTTGCATTCCAGTCTCAAATTAGTGGCGCAGCAGCGCCAGCCGGGCCATCAGCGGCGCCGCCAGGCGGTGCACTTCGCCCACCAGTTCATGGCGCGTCACGCGCAACATCAGGTACCAGGCCAGGGCCAGCACCGGCAGCATGACCAGCAGGCGCACCAGCGGCGGCAACGAGGCCGGCACCAGCAGGGAAAGGGCGGCCCCGACGGCCGTGCAGCCAAGCGCGACCATGGCGCTCGGCGCCATCGCGCGCAGCATTACGACTGCGTTGAAACCAAGATAGCGTTGCTGCTGAATAGCAATCACGGGGGCAGTGCTGATGGTCGCCAGGCACAAAGCCCAGGCGAATCCGCCCAGGCTGCCGTCGAACAGCAGGACGCCGAAGGCGATCCGGGTCGCGATCGTGGCCAGCACCGGCAGTGCGCTCAGGTAGGGGCGGCCGATGGCCGTCACCGCCATCGGCACGTAATGGAACATCATGGCGATCGCGGCGGCGAGCGAGAGCGGCAGGATGGCGGGCACGCATTCCAGCCATTTCGGTCCGTACAGGGCGAGCACGATGTCCTGGCCCAGCACTGCGGTGAGCGCCAGCGCCGTCCAGCCGACGCCGGTCAGCAGGGCGGTGGCGCGCGACATGACCGGCGCCAGCGACTCGCCCCGGTGAAACGCCTGCGAGAGATAGGTGACCGCGCCATAGCTGACGGTCGATCCCGCGACATAGGTAAAAATGGTAACGGTCGAGTTGGCGCGGCTGAGCAGGCCGACATGGCGCGCCGAGCCTAGCTTGCCCAGCAGGATGTCGGGAATTGCGTTGTTGAGCGCGATGGCGCAGTTCGACAGCAGCGAACCGGCCCCGAAGTGGGCCACACTGCGCCAGTGATGAAAGGCCGGCAGCCAGGGCACGCCCTTCGGACGCAAGGGAATGTAGATGAGCGCGCAGGCGATGATGTTGATCAGGTTGGCATAGGCCAGCGACATGCTGCCATAGCCGAGAACGCCGAACGTGAGGCAGCTGACGCAAAAGCTGATGGTGCCGACCGCATTGACGAGCGCCTGCTTTTCGGCAGCAAATTCGCGCGTCAGTAGCGCGTTGGTGATCGAGCCGAACGGAATCAAGAGGAAACCGATCGATAGCACGCGCATCACCGGAATGATCTCCGGTTCGTTGAACCAGCGTCCGATCCAGCCGCTGGCCAGGAACAGCATGACCGCGATCAGCCATGAAGTAGAGAATACGACGCCGATGGCCGAACGAATTTTTTCCGGCGTCAGGTCTTTTTCCCGCTGCAGATAGGAGGTGACGCCGAAATCGCGGAACACGTGCGCAAAATTGACGAACACGACCGTCATCGAATAGACGCCGATTTCGCTCGGACTCAGGATGCGGGCCAGCAGCACGCTGACGACGAATTGCAGGAATGCCGCGCCCGAGGACGAGAAAAAGTTAATGACGAGGGAACGACGCAAATCTGCCATGAAAAGCTTCTAGAAAATGAGGATAAGCGGCAGGTTCGCGCGGGTGCAGAAACTCAGGATGCCGCGCGCGTGAGGAGCCGGATGGCGTCACGCGACGTTGTTTCGTACTTGCTGTTCACAAAACGCATCGAGCCGATAAAGTGGAGGAACGCCGTTTCGGCTCTGGCGCAGTCCGGCGTGCCGTACTTTGGGAAGGGCAGGACGGTAGTGCCGGCGGCATTCGCGACCAGGTAGTTCGAGGTCACCTGTTCGGTGCCCCAGCGTTTCCAGTCCGCGCCCAGCTTGCCGGTCATGCGCTGCGAAAAATCGATCATCCGGTCTTGCATCTGCGTCGTTTGCGGGAAGCCGGTGAAGCCGGAGCAACCGCGCACGTAGCGCGCATCGTCGGGCAGGCCGACGGTGGCCATTTCGGCTTCGGACAGGCTCTGGATATGCGCGCCCGGCCGCACCAGCGGCAAGGCCCGTTCGCGCGTCGCCGCCAGCGAGCGCAAGGGCGTGCCCTCGTCTTCGCCCAGGACAAAGCCGGTACCGCTGGTGATGGCGGCGAGGACTTCGGGAATCGGCTGGATCGTCAGGGTATCCGCATCGAGCTGGACGACGTAGTTCTCGCGCACGAAGGTGGAAATGGCGAACAAACGCTCCCAGGTGCCGCCACGGGGCATGCTCGGATGGGTGAATTCTTCGGCCGGACGCAGCTCGATATGCGGCACGTGGCGGGTCAGCACCGCGCGGTCGTGCTCATCGATCGAGGGATCGCAGACCACGACGACACGCGAGGGATTGAGGAAGTGGGCGAAGGATTTGACCGCAACCAGGTAGGACTCGACGTCGCGCTTTTGCACCATCGATAACAGCATGAAGGGCAACTCGCCCTTCTTCAGCGGCTTGGTGTCCAGGATTTGCTGGGCCACCTTTTTGTACTGCCATCGGAAGTAGTCGCGCTGGATGCGTTGGACGACCGTTTTAATCAAAGACATCAGCACTACTCCCATTATCTGCACATTTACAGGCGCATGGGGACTTCGAACACGCTTACGACAGCTTCCCCACCTGAAAATCAGAGGAAGCGTTGAATATGGGCCGCGAAATCCTTGCCATGACGCACGATATTATATGCTGCATTGACATGCGCACGCGCATTGCTGCCCTGTAATTTCGTCATGTCGGGATCATCGACATAGCGCAGGACGGCGCGCGTGAAGGCATCGAAATCGTCGAGCTCGACCAGTTCGCCGGTTTTTCCGTGGACGATGGTTTCACGGGGCCCGGCCGCGGCGCTGGCGACGACGGGCAGCCCGCAGGCCATGGCCTCGACGATCGCCAGGCCGAAACTTTCAAGTCTTGCCGCATGGACCAGCAAGTTCGCCGACCGGTAATAGGGAACGACGTCGTTCTGGCGGCCGGCAAAGACGATGCAATCGCTCAGTCCCAGCGCCGCGGCCTGTTGCTTCCACTTGGCGACCAGCTCGCCGTCGCCGACATACACGAATCCGATGCGCGCCGCCGGCCTGGCCTGCACCACTTCGTGCATGACCTGGATGAGCGCTTCGATGCGTTTTTCGGTGCGCGCCTGGGCCACGGAGAGGATCCAGAAACGGTCTGGATCGAGCCCGGTCCGGACCCGTGCCGCGGCCTGGTCGCCCGGGCAAAAGCGCTCGCAATCGATCGAATTGGCCATCAGCGCGACGCGCTCGGGCGGGAGCAGGGAATAATCCAGCAAGAATCGCTGCTGGGCTTTCGAGTTAGCCAGGTGCAAGTCGTGCGACTGCCGGCGCAGGATGCGCCGCATCAGGTATTTCGCGCCCCGCTTGGCCAGCCCGTCGCGGCGACTTGGATCGAAACCGTCATCTTCGGTATTGAGCGTGCGCACGCCGAGACCGCGCAGCAGGGAGAGGCAGACGGTCGAAGGCAGGGCGCTCATGAACACGACTACCTTGATGTTGTTCTTTCGCACAAACGCGGCGATCGCGTCACGGCCGGCGGGAGAGTTGTCGTAACAATCGAGCTCGACTGGTGTCAGGTGCTGCAGCGGGTAGCTCGGGTTGCCGGTCAGCCGAGGAAAGGCCATGTAGGGCTTCGCGATCCCGCGCAGCTGTTCAGCCGCGCGGTCACGCACGCTGGCGATGTAGTTCCACACATAGCCCGTATCGTCCGGGTAGCGCATCGTGAATAAAACCCCAGGCAATTCGGTATGTGTTGGCATAGATCCAGGCTGAAAATAAAAAATCGGCTGGGCTACCAGGAACTCCTGGCGGCCCAGCCGTTACGCTGCAAACTCAGCAGCGTGGCTTCAGCGTGGAATAATAGCCCACTGTGGTGCGATTCTATAGTCCGGCTTTGCAGAACGGCCACTAAATGTCGTCCAGGCAGCATCCGCGTTCGGAATTCCAGAGGCAACAGAGACAGCCAGCGCCGGTTGCATATTTGCAGGGTAGCCCATGGCTGCGTCTGCATAACCGACCATGCGTCCCTTACTCCACGTAAAGCCCATCGCGCCGGAGAACCACTCGGCCTGGGCCTGGCTGGCACATGGCTGGTCAAGGTAGTTCAAACCGAGCGGGTTTTGGACAACGTTACTGTTATCGTCGCGGATATTGTCGTTTTTGAAGTTGCCTGCATACAGCTCTGCAAACGTCTTGTAACGTGGCGCAGTATCACTGTCACGGGACAACAGGTAGTAAGAAGAAGCCTGGATCCAGCAGAAACCGGGTGCGGTCATGCGGCCGACCGGGAATTTCGCCTTGTATTGCAGGATCGGGGTCGCCTTGGTGAATCCCAGTTCACTCAGGTAGCCGAAACTCCAGGTCATGAAGTCGTCTTGCCATGGGGCGTAGTGGACGTTGTCGAACGCAGCCACGCCGGTACCGTCATAGACGCCCATCTGATTTGCATCTGCCGCCAGGAAGGTAGATTGGTAGTACTCGAGATTATTGTCGAGCATCTTGTTGAAGTATGCCTTCATGTAATGGTTGTCGGGCGTAATGTAGGCCACGTGCCCCATCGTGCGCATCGACCAGGCTTGGCCGCGCACCTGCTGCCAGCGTACCAGGCCTTGTCCGACACCGGAATAACCTGGATCGGTTCCCAGCGGATTCCAGGCGGCCCAGAATTGCAGCTCTTCCAGGTAGTAATAGTCGCCGGTGACTAAGTAAGGCAGGTAGACCGTCGACGGCTGGTGGGCGGTGTCGGCCTCATACGGGGTTTCGCACAGCTTGCCGTCGTTGTTGGCGCAGCGCGGCACCGGCAACGGTCCCTTATGGGCCAGGTTCATGTGGAAGGTGATGTTCTTGTTGACTTCGTTGTCGACACGTACCGGGTAGCCGGTGTTTTCGTCGCGGTAGTGGATCGACCAGGTTGCCGATCCATCCGCGGCGGCCATCATCAGGTCCTTGGCACGCTTGTCCTGCGACAGCAGGTAAGTGACAGACCAGCTTGGCAGGGAACCGATGTCATAGCGCCCACCCGTGGTCGGCATATACGGCACCAGCGGGCCGATCTTCATCGGGCCGGTGATGGCCGCCACCGTTTGACGGGCATAGTCCGCCAAGTTGGTTTCTGTTGGCACCACGCTCTGGTCATAATTCGACACGGCCTTCGATGAAATCAGGTAGGCGGTATTGTGCTTGATGTGGATTGCAGGTTCGCGGGTCGCATCCCACCATGCGAACTGGTGCCAGCGCGCATGGTGGTAATGGGTCAGGCCTGCCTGCGAATACACGGTCCTTCCTGCCACGACCACATTCACGTCGTACGTGAAATTGCGCGCGCCGGCAGCGAACGTCTTGTTATTTTCGACGCCGGCTTCGACGCGTGCCTGCTTGGCCAGTCCCGGGTAGGAGCGTACTGCAAAGCGCGCAGTCAGGTGCGGATGAGCGGTACCGGCGGCCGTACGCAACGGTGCGATGACGATCCATTCGTTGGCGATCGGGCCCGACAGCCATTTGACCGGGGTCGCGGTGCTCAGGGTCGTGGCCAACGAGGCGCTGTATTCGACATTGTCGAGCTTGATGCTGACGCTGCCGGTCAGGCCCGCGTCGACCAGGCTTTGCGGCGTGACCGTGCTTTGTTCCGTCACGCTCGATTTGGCCAGTTCCAGGGTTTGCTGCTGACCGGCAGCCAGCGCAGGCAGAACGCCGGAGATCACCGCATGGCGCACCGAGCCGTCGGCATGGGTGGCCTTGACGTCCGTCTGCAGGCGCACCACGGTGCCGTCCGCCAGCTTGGCGACCAGGCCTTCGCTTGGCTGCAGGGCGCCGACAGCGAACACCTGGCCGAAAGTGAACGGGACGTTGGTTTGCGCCGCTGCGGTATTTTGAATCTTGATGTCGGTGATGACGTTGCCTACCGCCAGCGCGGCTGCTCCCGCACTCGGTAAGGTGGGCGTAAACACGGTAGCAGGGGCCGTCGGCGTGACTTTGATCGTGGTGATCGGGACGGCGACCTTGACCGCCGAGGTTGCGTCCGTACCGCCGCCGTCGGCGCTACCGCCGCCGCATGCGCTCAACAGGATCGAGCTCAGGCCGAACGCGAGCGTCATGCCCAATGCGCGTCGTGGGCTCGCGAAAGCGCGGTAGCCGTCAACATTCAGGGATTGTAGTATTTGGACGTTCATTTGTAATTTGTTCATGATGTTCCGAAGGTAGCGCAGTTTTCACAAGAAGATTGCCTTGGAGAACTGAACTTTACCTCGTTCAATAATCGCCGTGTTCTGATATTCTTCAAATACACGACTAATTCCACACAGAAACAACATTTTCTTTGGATTATGTTCAGCAACTTGCAGAACAGTTATTTCAAGAAAATAAGTAAAGCTAAAAAAAATTGTTAATTACATCATCTTTACGTAAACATCAAGTGTAGAAGCCGGGTACTTACATAAAGATGACAGCAGAAGCGCAAAATTTCGCCAGTGCAAAATCATACGCGAGAATTGTGTTTGTTCGACTATCTTTTACGCAAAACTTGGATAGACAAGGTGCGTCTGGAGAGTGAGGTAAGGATAAGAAAGGATGGGATCGATGAATTGACGTAGCGCTTGAGATATCAATATTATGCTGAGCAATAATATAAGACCTGTTAGGGTTTTATTTATACTTGTTGATATTTTATATTTGGCTGTGGAGAAATTTGCAAGGCATTGAATTGCCGAACGCCAACGTGCTTGCCGGTGTGATAGCATCGCTGACAAGCTCAGGTGCTGCATGTGCATCTCTTCCATACAACACGTTCGTCAATAAAGCCAGGTCGTCTGTACATGCCGTTTTCACGCCCCCTCGCTCCGGCTCAACTTGGCCTGGGACATCCCCCTATCCTTCTCCTGATCGTTGACGCCGAAGAAGAGTTTCCGTGGGATCAGCCCTTCAGCCGCCATAACGTGGCGACTAGTACGATTGCCGAGCAGCCACGCATCCACGAGCGCGTGTATGACCGGTTCGGGATCGTTCCCACCTATATGGCCGACTGGCCGGTCGCCACCGAGCCGCAATCGGTGGCGACCTTGCGCCGGCTGCTGGAAGAGGGACGCTGCGAGATCGGGACGCAGCTGCATCCCTGGGTGTCGCCGCCGTTTCAGGAAGAGGTATCGGACTTCAATTCATTCGCCGGCAATCTGCCGCGCCAGCTCGAGTACGACAAGCTGCAGATGCTGACCACGGCCATTACCGACTCGTTTGGGCGCGCACCGATAGCCTTCAAGGCCGGCCGTTACGGCCTGGGGCCCGACAGCGGCGAGACCATGGCGGCGCTGGGCTACCAGGTCGACACCAGCGTGGTGCCGTATACCTCCTTCGCGGCCCTGGGGGGGCCCGATTTTTCCGGCTTCGACGAGCATCCTTACTGGTTTTCCGCCGGCGGGCGCGAACTGCTCGAATTGCCCGTCACCGCCGGCTACTGCGGCTGGCTGCGCGAATCGGGCCGCCAACTGTATGCCTTGTCGCAGCAACCCTGGGCCAGGACGGCGCGCCTGGGCGCGATGCTGGCGCGCTCGCGCAGCCTCGAGCGTATCCGCCTGAGTCCGGAAGGCGGCACCCTGAACGACATGCGGCGCCTGACCAACGAGCTCATGAAGTCGGGATGCCAGGTCTATTCGCTGACCTACCACAGCCCGTCGCTGGTGCCGGGTCACACGCCCTACGTCAACACCGTGGCCGACCGCGAGAAACTGATCGGCGCGATCCACGATTACTGCAAGTATTTTAAAGAGGAACTTGGCGGCGTGTTCATGAGCCTGTCCCAGGCCCATGCCGCACTCAGTACCCAGCGCATGCAGGCCGCGGCGGCCTAAACGCGTGCGTGCAGGCGCGCCAGGACAGGCCAGCGGTAGTGGTTCAGGTGGTACATGGTGCGCGCCTCTTCCGTCCAGCGCGTATGCCACTCCATGATGCGGCCATAGAATTCGATCCGTTCGAAGCGTCCCTCGTCGAACAGGAAGCGGCACGCCTCTTCGCGCATCAGGAGGGCCGGCGACAGCTGCTTGTCGATGCCTTCGTCATACGCCGTTTTGAGTACCACCACGCAGCCGCCGCCTTCGACGCATAAATCCATCGCGGCCAGCCTGTCGCCGATCCAGTAGCGGTAGACGCTGCCGGCGCCGCGCCGGCAAAAGGCTTCGAGCATGGTGCGGTAGAAGCGGCCTTGCGCATTGTCCGCGGCGACGGCCG
>Ga0213836_100695_pt1 | contig 25481 bp, 25 predicted proteins | sample SWPATP03_FD_160578 | JGI IMG/M metagenome (GOLD analysis project Ga0213836, IMG submission 160578) | Coastal seawater microbial communities from Marineland, Florida, United States - SWPA TP0 #3 | ecosystem: Environmental > Aquatic > Marine > Coastal | place: USA: Florida | collected 2016-08-05
GCGAGGCAGCGGTACACGGCGCAGCAGGTCATCGGTCTGCTGCGGCAGGCAGACGTGGAACTCGGCAAGGGTCGGAAGGTCCCCGAAGTCTGCAAGACGCTGGGGATTCACGAGGTGACGTACTACCGCTGGCGGCGTGAGTACGGCGGGCTCAAGGTGGATCAGGCCAAGCGGATGAAGGAGCTCGAGCAGGAGAACGCCCGGCTGAAGCGGATCGTGGCGAGCCAGGCGTTGGACATGGCGATCCTGAAGGAAGCGGCCAACCCAAACTTGTGAGCCCGCCGCGTCGACACCGAGCGGCCGATCATGTGGTCGAGCGCCTCGGCGTGAGCCAGCGGCGGGCGTGCCGGGTGCTGGGTCAGGCCCGTTCCACGCAGCGGCACGAGCGGGCCGTGATGGCGACGCGCGGCGTGCCCGAGCACATCAGAAGTGACAATGGCCCGGAGTTTACGGCGAGGGCGGTGCGGTCGTGGCTGGCGAGGGTGGGCGTCAAGACGCTCTTCATCGAGCCGGGCAGCCCGTGGGAGAACGGGTACGTGGAGAGCTTCAACGGGAAGCTGCGCGACGAGCTGCTCAACGGCGAGATCTTCTACACACTGCGGGAGGCCCGGGTCGTCATCGAGCGATGGCGATACGAATACAACCGCGTCCGCCCGCACTCGAGCCTGCGCTACCGGCCCCCGGCTCCAGAGGCGATCGCTGCAGGCCCGCCCTCCGCTCCGCTCCGGACGGGCCTGCAGCGTGGAAGCGAGAATCCAGTATCATCGTGACTGGCACGACGAATGGGGGCAGGTCACGCCGATTCTCAGAACAGCCTCGCCGACCGTCAGTGGTCGGCGCAGCTCGAGAGAGCGGAACAAGCGGCTGAGCGTCGTCTTTCCGGTCCCGTTCCAGCCGTACACGAGGTTGTACCGCCCGAAGTCCGAAAGGTCCGCTGGCCACGAGAAGTCGCGGAACACGCCACAGCTGCGGAGTTGGTGGATTCGGTCTACAGGCACTTAAACTGCTCCGAGGAGACACAAACGACCGCTGCCGCATGTATGCCGATGTCGATGAGGATACACGGTCGCGGAGCCGGTTCAGAGCCGGTCGATCCAGCGTCCGCCCCGAGACGCCCTCGTCGTCGAACCGCTCGCCGAGCCAAATCGTATCCGTTCCGGACTCGGCGACCACGAAATCCATGCAAGTGTGAAACTGCGCCTCGCACGAGGAGATCCCGTCGGTGGGCTCGGTCGATTGTCTGGTGTAGATCGCGAAGCAACTGCCCGCGGCCTGCGGACGCTTCACGCCTCGTCGCCCGCGTCATCCCACCCGACCTCGGCTTCCAGAGCCGCAATCAATGGCCCGAGCCGTCCAAGCAGCTCCGGCACATGCTCCGTGACGACTTCGTACACCTTCTCCGGCATGATCACGCCGTAGTCGTGGGCCAGCACGTTCCGCATCCCGATGACCAGCCGCCACGGGATCCCGGGCTCGCGACTCCGGGTTTCGTCGGAAACCAGCTTCGCGGCCTCGCCGATCACCTCGACACACCGGATCACCGCGGCCTGCACAAGCTCGTCATCGAGGAACTCGCCGAGCGACCGCCCGCCAAGGAACCGCACTGCCCGCTCCGCGTGCAGCCGCATGTCCTCGCACTTCACGAGATCGCGTTCGAACTGATCACGCCGCTTCATACAGCGGCTCCGTCGATCGCAGCACAAACCGCCGGAAGTACTTGTTCGCCGATCGCTCGACCGAATCGCGTGTCAGCAGATCAACCGTGCGGCCGAGCAGGTCTTCGAGCGCTAGCTGAAGTTCCACGATGCCGAGCCCAGGCGACTCGCCGGGCGCGAACGTCACGAGCACATCGACATCGCTTGAGGCGTCCGCGTCACCGCTGGCGAAAGACCCGAAGACCTCCAGCTTCAACACGCCAAAACGCCGGCAGAGCTCTGCCAGCCGCTCGCGATCGATCTGGAGATCAGCCGTGCGCACCGCTCGGGCCTCGCCGCTCTCGAAACTGGCGGGCAAGAGCACCCATGACTTCGAGCGCTGCTAACCGAGAGTCTGAGAGCGCGAGAGTCTCGGGCGCGAGCGCCGGGTGATCCGGGGGTTCTGATCGGCACCCATGCCTGGGATTCAAAAGCCGAGAGCGCGAATCGGCCCGCAGACCACGCCAGAGGCCCCGATCCGCTCGCTCCCGAGTCAACCACCCGGAAAAGCATACCTATACAAAAACCTAAAAAGCTCCCCGAGTAGGGCTCGAACCTACAACCTAGCGGTTAACAGCCGCTCGCTCTACCATTGAGCTATCGGGGACCGTGTTGTCGCCGACCCTCGGATGGCATCGGCGGTACAAGGCTAGCACACGGGCTCGGCCCGTCAAGCCGACGCGGGTTCTCAGCGCCCGGGTGGGGCGATCGGGGGACATGGGCGACCTCGGGCTCGCTCAGCCACGCCCGCCGAAACCGGTCCAAAGTCCAGAAACCCGGCTTCGAGCCCCCAAACCGGCCATGCCGATCCTCCCACGAGCTTTGGGGGCGGCCAAGCATTGCCCCGGCGCAAGCCGCCGCCCCGCGAAGGAGCGCCCGAAGTCCTCGGCTCGCACCAACGCGGGGCGGCAGCCCAGCATCATCCACACCCGTGCAGACTCAGTTCCCGCCGCGACGCCGATCGATCAGCCGCTGCACAGCCTCCGGCGGCACAAAGGTCGTGTCATCCAGCTTCGTGTTGTGCTCCACGCTGGTCACCTCGATCACCTGCGTCATGTTCATCATCGACTGCTCCATCCGGAACGGGATCTTCAGACCATCCACCTCGCGGTAATCCAGCATCCGCGATCGGCTCGCGATCTCGCCCATCTGCGTCGCCACGGTCGCCTCGGTCCCGATCATCAGCCCGGTCTCCACGCTGAACCAGGCGATCTCCGTCTGCCCCTCGTGCGTGACCAGCTCCAGGCGGTACGCCTTCTGGTTGTCGTGCGTCTCCACACCGGTGTTGGTCATCTTCGCGTACTGCTTCTCCGGGTGCAGCACCGCGAGCAGATCGCCCTGACGCTGCATGAGCTTCAGTTCCGCACCCTCCAGCAGCCGAGGCCCGGACATCGGGCTGTACTCCCAACCGATATCCCCGCTCACACCCGAAACCTGCTGACCCATCCCCGGCAGGCTCACCTCAACCAGCGTCCGCCCCTGATCATCGCTGACCGTGCGCAGCTCCAGGTTCATCTGCATCTCCGGCACGCGCACCGTGGCTTTGGTCACCCGGTTGCGAACCTTGCGGTACGCCGCCTCGCCACCGGTCACCTCCACGTACCGCTTGAACACCGCCTCGGCGCTCGGCAGATCGTCCTCCGCCACCCACCCCGCGCCCACCGACGCCTGGGCCGGGCGCGTCAGCCCGGAAACCGTCGATCCGATCAGAAACCCCGCGGCAAACAGCGCCGCCGAACCGCCCACGCCGCGCATCACACGCCAACCTCGCATCGCCATACTCCTTCCCGGGGCCCCCTCGTCCCCGCGTTGTGCTCAAAACAATCCAGCTGGAACACGCCGCGCGCCCCCCGGCGCGCATGATTGGGTAAATCCTGCAAGCCCTTACCGCGCACGCTGCTCAGCGATCCACGCCAGCGCCGCCGACAGCACCGGGTCCGGATCGCCCGAGCTCGGGCGCGTCTGGATCACCACGTCCGGCGTCACGCCGTCCTGCTCCAGACGCTGCCCGGTCGCACGCACGTAATCCGCGAACACGAACTGCAGCCCGTCCCCGTTCGGCAGCCGGATGAACTGGCTCGGCAGCGCCAGCCCCGCCGTCCGAGTCCCGAAGACCCGCGCCCGACCCGCGTCCTGCAAACCGCCCGACATGATCTCCGCCGACGAAATCGACATCTCGTCGATCAGCACCGCCACCGGCCCGCGAAAACTCTCCGCACGCGGATTCGCGAACGCACGAAGGTTCGTCCCCCGGATCCGCATCTCGCCCATCACCGTCGCCTCGTCCACCAGCCAGCCGCACATCCCATTAATCATCGGCATCAGCCCGCCGATGTTCCCGCGCAGATCGATCACCAGCGCCCCGTGCTCCCCGTGCGCATCGATCAGCCGCTCGAGCACGCCGTTGTACCACGGCATCACCCGCTCCGGGCCCAGAAACGCCGAGAACGTCAGGTAGTGCACGCCGTCGCCGAGATCCCGATCCGCGTACCGCACCGTCATCGGCGGCAGGTTCATCGTCTGCGCCTCAAAGCCCGCCTCCACAAGCTCGATCGTCACCTCGCGCGACGCCTCGCCCGCCGTGCGCACTGTTATGCCCCGCGTCTGCCCGCTCCGACCGTTCAGCCCGTCCTCAACCACCGAAGCCAGCAGCGTCTCCGTCCGCGTCGGCCCCGCGTCGATCCCCCCGAGCCGTTCGATCAGGTCCGCCATCGCGTTGTTGCGGATGCGCTCGACCACGTCCCCCGCCCGAACCCCCGCCCGCTCGCCGGGCGAGCCCGGGCTGACGCGCGTCACAACCATCTCCCCGTCGCGGAGCCGGATCTGAAGCCCGTGATACCCCGCCGCCGCTCGCTCGCGGTCGTTCGCTGCCTCGTCCTCCCCGTCGCCGCGGGCCGACGCCATCGCGCGATACGCGTCCTGCGGGATGATCGCAAAGTGCGACTCCCCCAGCTTGGCGAGCAACTGATTCATCGCGAGCCGGGCCGCGTCGCGCGACGGCGCCTGCTCGACGCGCGGGCGAAGCTCAGCTTTCGCCGCCTCCCAGTCCACGCCGCGGAGCTGCTCGTCGTAGTGCCGATCGCGCACCGTGCGCCAGACCTCCTCGAACGACTCCAGAAACAGCGCCCGGTCCGCCTCGGTCCAGGTCTCCGCCGCCGCGTCCGCGCCCCCTTTGCCCGCGCACCCCGCCTGCGCCACCAGCAGGAGCAACAGCCCGAACGCCGCGAGCGCCCACAACAGCACCGTCGCCGCGAGCCCGCGCCGTGCGCACCAACGCTTCGATCCCCACGTCATCGCCTGGTCTCCTTCATCAGTTGGTCCTGCCGACCGGTCGGCCGAGAATCCGCACCCCGACGACGCACCACCGGGGACATCACCACCGTGATCGCGTGCAGCCGCCCGCGCCGACGCCGCTTGGCCGAAGCGAACACCGCCCGAAGCTCGCCCAGCAGCGCATCCACCCGGTCCAGCTCCTCGTCGGTCAGCCACGCCTCGTCGCCGCGGACGTGGGTGTTCTTCGCCGGGCGATCCAGGCGGACCTCGCCGCCTTCGGTCGCGTCCGTCAACAAACGGTCGGCCCGCTTCAGGTGCGCCCGCGCCAAACGCAGCATTCCGTCCGTATTCCGTCCCGTGGACGGGTCCACATCAAACCGAAGCTCTTCCGAAGCCAGCTCGTACACCCGCTCCCGGTGTCGCCCGACCTGCCGAACCGCATCCACCCGCACCAGCCCCGCCCGCTCCAAACAGCGCAGGTGGTGATACAGCCCATCCGCCGCCCGATCCAGCCAGACCGCCAGCTCCACGACCGAACACCCTCCGTGGCTGGACAGCGTCTCCAGAATCTCGATCCGAGCCGACGAGCACACCGCAGCCCACTGCTCGGGCGTCCGCACCCAGACGTCACCGCCACCATGATCGCGCGTCGAAACCGCCATCGCACCAAGCGTACAGCCCGGCTCGTTCACCGTTGCAGAAAGATTAAAAATTTCACCCGTAAGCCCAGCACGCTTGCCACGCCTCCGGAGTCACCCCTCTCGCCCTTGCCCCGGGCCTCCCCGCCGACAATCTTTCATCATGTTGAAGTCACACCAACCGTGCCGCGCCCTGCTCGCGAGCATCGGGCTGCTGAGCCTCGCCACATGGTTCGCGGCCTGCGCCGCCACCGAGCCGCAAGCCGCCCCCCACGCATCATCCGCATCGGAGCCGACCGTGGAGCCCCCGCCCCAGATCCGCGCCTGGATGGATCGATTGACCGTCCCGCACGCCTACGACCCCGAAACCGGGTTCATCGTCGCCCGCGAGGTCATCCCACTCCCCCCGATCCTCCGCGACGGGCCCCGCCTCGACGAGGCCGTCCGCCTCGCCGCCGACTCGGGCCGGATCGTCATCGCCTTCGCAACGGCCGACCGCTGCGCCCCCTGTCAGCAGTACAAGCTCGATGCGCTCCAGGACCCGCGCGTCATCCGCCGCCTGGAAGATCCGCGACTGCTCGCTTCGCACGTCGAGGTCGATCGCCACCCGGAACTGGCACGCCGCTACCTCGCCGGGCCGGCGATCCCAATGACCTACGCCCTCCGCGACGGGCAACGCTTCGCCACACTCCGCGGCCAGCGCTCGCCGGAAGATCTCCTTGCCTGGCTGGACGAGGTGCTTGCCGAGTAATTCGTATTTTGTTTGTGCTCAGGCCGCAGGATTGCCCATCGACCGATTCGCACCCCGAGCCGCGATTTTCCACGCCCGCCCCGCGCCCCCTCAATCATCGGCCCTATTCTTCTGCCCCGATCCGAACGCCAGCGCGGGCACGGGCCCGACGAGGATCTGAATCGAACCACCGCCCGGGCCCACCGCCCGGCTCTGCGAGAGACCAGCCGTGAAGAAGGACATCCACCCCCCGTACCAGAAGTGCAAGGTCTTCCACAACGGCGAAGTCGTCATGGAGATCGGCGCCACCGTGCCGGAGCTGCACGTCGAAGTCTGGTCCGGCTCGCACCCGTTCTTCACCGGCAAGCAGGCGTTCGTCGACGCCGCCGGTCGCGTGGAGAAGTTCCAGCGCAAGTTCCAGGGCAACTACTTCCAAGCCAAGGGCAAGAAGAGCTAAGCCCGTCCGCACGCCCCGCGCGTGCGCACCAACACACGCACACTTTCACACGCCCGCGTCTTTCGGCGCGGGCGTGCTGCTGCGCGGGCGAAGCGCCGCGAGCACTCAATCCGTCTCGCCGGCTCGCAAGTAGGCTTTGAACTCGGTCAGGCTCCCGCCGTGCCGAGCGGCCTGTGCGGCGGCTTCCGGGCTCTGGAAGACCTGCGCAATGCTCGCCAGCACGCCGAGGTGCGCCGCCGGTTCCGAAGCCGGCGACAGGATCAGCAGCACCACGCGCACGCGCCCGCCGTCCTGCGCACCGAAGTCCAGCCCGCTCGGGCTCAGCCCGACCGCGACGATCGGGCGCGTCAGCCCTTCGAGGCGCACCTTCGGGATCGCGACGCCGTTCGCCAGCCCGCTCCCGATCGCGCGTTCCTGGCGCTCGGCGAGCTCAGCCACGCCCTCGGGCTCCACCCCGGCTTCACTCGCCGCCAGCGCCGCCAGTTCGCGCACCGCCTCGTACCGATCCCGTGCCGAGAGCACCCCCCCGAACGTGCGCGCCGTCACGCAATCCAGGAACGACACCCCGCGCGGCCGCCCCATGCACCGCTGGATCAGCACGCCCGCAGCCATCGACGTCACCAGCGCCATCACCACCAGCGCCACGAACAAACGCTCGGAGATCACCCCCGCCTCGAGCGCCAGCAGCCCCAGCACGATCTCCATCGCCCCGCGCGCGTTCATCCCGAACCCGACGGCCCACGCCTCGCGCGACCGGAACCCCGCCAGGCGTGCCGCGAACCAGCACCCGAAAATCTTCCCCGCGCTCGCGATCACGAGCACCGCGATCACCAGCCCGAGGTCGAAGTGGGCCGCGAAGTCCGCCTTCAGCCCGATGCTCGCGAAGAAGATCGGCGCGAAGACCGACCCGACAAACTGCTCGATCGTCGAGCGCGTGCGCCGGCGCAGGTGGGGCGAGTCGCCCAGCGCGATCCCGAGCAGGAACGCGCCGAAGATCGCGTGCACGCCGATCCACTCGGTAAACGCCGCCGAGAGCATCGCCAGCGTCAGCGCGAACGCCAGCACGCCCGAAGGCCACTGCGTGTTCGCCTGCACCCATGGCAGCGCGCGGTTCACCGCCCACCGACCGATCGTCAGCATGAAGATCGTGAACCCGAAGGTCAGACCCGCCGTCGTGAACGCCGAGAACTGCGCATCGCCCACCCCGATCAGGCTCAGGATGAACGCGAACCCGATCCAGCCGATCAGATCGTTCAGAATCGCGGCCGAGATGATCGTGACGGCAAACCCGGCCTGAAACAGCTTCAGATCCATCAGGATCTTCGCGATCACCGGCAGCGCGGTGATCGCCATCGCCGTCCCGAAGAACGCCGCGAAGATCGTCGCGGAAACGTCTCCCGCGCCGAACCACTGCGGCGCCAGCCCCGCCGGGACCGCGCCGATCACGAACGGCGCCGCCATCCCCATCGCCCCCACAAGCAGCACCGATCGCCCCTGGCGCCAGACCGACGACAGGTCAATCTCCATCCCCGCCACCAGCAGAAACAGCGCGATCGCGACCGTCGTCACGCCGCTCATCGCCACCGCGACCGGGCCCTCGCTCGGGAACAGCCACCCCTGCGCCCCGGGCATCAGCAGCCCGAACACCGTCGGGCCCAGGATCACCCCCGCCAGCAGCTCGCCCACCACCGCCGGCTGCCGCAGGCGCTGCGCCACTTCCCCCAGCACGCGGGCCGCACCGAGCAGCACCGCGATCGCCAGGAAAAACACCGTCACATCGCTGTGACTCAGCGAACTCACGCCACGTGCTCCGCGCTCGCTCTCTCTCCCGCACCCTCACGGTGCAGCAGCACCGCGCACGGCAACTGGTCCAGCACCAGGTGCACCGGGTGGCTCAGCAGCCGGCTCAGCCACCCCAAGGGACGCGCCGGCGCGAGCACGCCGACCAGATCCGCCGACGTGTCCTCCGCGTGCCGCGCCAGCTCCTGCCCCGGGCGACCCGGCAGCGTCACGGCCTCCAGCTTGACACCCGCCGGCGCGTCCAGACCGAGCGCGAACTCGCCCAGCATGTGACGCTCCGCAGCAAGCCCCGAAAGACGCGCGTTCGAACCATCCGCCCTCCCCGGCTCGCCCAGCAGTCCGCGCGTCGGCTCGCGCTGCTCATGCACCAGGCAGACGCTCGCCTCACCCGACCGAGCGCCCGCGCACGTCCGCGCGATCGCGAGCACGTCCGACGCCAGCGACCGCGCGCCCGGCGCGGCCGAGGGCCCGCTCGAACCCGCCTCCGCCCGAGCCTCCACCCCCACCAGGAACCGCGACCAGTCCCGCGGCTCGCGCCCCCGCGTCGCCACCAGCAGCACCGAACACCCCGCACGCCACGCCACCCGCCGAGCCACCGAGCCGAACAGGTCGCGCCACGTCCGCTCCCGCGGCACCGCGCCCAGCACAACCATCGTCGCGCCCAGTTCCGCGATGCACGCACGGATCGCCTTATCCGGCGCCACGCCCTCGATGCGCGGGCGCACATCCAGCAGCCCCGACGCGTCCGCCGATTCGCCCCGCGCCGCCGCGACGGCTTCCGCGACCCGCTTCGCGCCCGCCGACCCGGCTTCGCCAAAATGGACGTACCGCGTCTCGACGCCGAGCGCCGCGCCGACCAAAGCCGCCGCCTGCGCCACGCGCCACGCCGTCGGCGAATCCGTCATGCACGCCAGCACAAGTCCCATGCGCACAACCCCCGCCCCATCCGTCACCCCAATCGCCCCGCCGCGTCGCCCCGCGGAGCGTACACCAACGCAAACGACAGCGGCGGAGCCCCTCCGGACCCCGCCGCCTCGTGCTGAACACATGGTTCACGCGATGTCGATGTCATGCACGGAAGCGGGTGGTCCGCCTCCGGACGAGACCCGACTCAGGCGCGCCGACGCCGCCCCGCGATCAACCCGCCCATGCCCAGCAGCGCCATCGCGCCCGGCGCGGGGATGATCGAGCCCGAGACGATGAACGGCAACTCCGGCGACTGGTTCCAGTCGCCCGTCCCGACCACAAACGGGTTCCAGTCCACGCCGCCGTTGGTGCTGACATACGCGTTCCCGACGCGGGTGATTGGGTCGTTGGGGTCGGCGGGGTTGGGGTCCATGACGAAGGACATCCAGTTGTTGCCGCCCGTCGTGTTCACGATGCTCAGCGCGACCCAGTAGACGCCCGGCGCCAGCTCGAGGTCTCCGAAGTCCGCGGTGACGCGCTGGATCTGCCGCGCCGTGTTGCCCAGGTTGCCCACGCCGTTGAAGGTGCGGTTGATCCCCGCCAGCTCCCACGTCGCCGACTCACTCGCCACGACCGCGCCATCCGGCGTGCCCGAGCGGATCGTGATCGTCGCCGACTCAAACCGCGGCGTTGCGAAGTTCGTGTCGTACCCGAACATCTGGATCGTCGAGACCAGCCAGCCCTCCGCGCCGACTGTGAAGTCGTCCGCACGCTGCACGTTCCCCGTCACGTTCGAGCCAGCGGTGTTCGGCACCAGCGACGCCATGCTCACATCCGCACCGCCCGCGCCCGCGCCGGGATGGGTCACCATCGACCCGTTGTCCCACAGCACCACGTTCGCACCCGCCGTGGCGCACGCCCCGGCGAGCAACGCCGCGACAGCGCCCGATCGCTTCATGTCCAACATCTTGATCCTCCTCTTCCTCATATGCCGTGCCCAGATCAGACCCCTCGCCCCCCCACGGGCCACGCCGTGAGCGAGACGACACTGACAACGCCGAGCGAACGTCGGCTATGAAAAATCGTACACGGAATTTCCCCTGGCGTGCAAAAATCACACCAGAATTAGGGTTCAAATCAAAAATTTTCGTCGTGCAGCACCCCGAGAACATCAAGAACACGATTGAGATACCCCATATTCACACGACCACCCCGCCCAGCTTCCGGCATACACCGCGATACGCTCGCCCAGTGCCCGAAGCACCGACACACCCCGCGCCCGAAGCCACGCCCTCGGCTCACAACGTCACCCTCGCCCAAGCCGCCCGAGTCTGGGCCCGGGTCGGGCTCCAGTCCTTCGGCGGCCCCGCCGGGCAGATCGCCGTCATGCACCGCATCCTCGTCCAGGAGCAACGCTGGATCAGCGAAGCACGCTTCCTCCACGCCCTCAACTACTGCATGCTCCTGCCCGGCCCCGAAGCCACCCAGCTCGCCACCTACGTCGGATGGCTCATGCACCGAACCCTCGGCGGGCTCATCGCCGGCGTCCTCTTCATCCTCCCCGGCTTTCTCGCCATCCTCGCGCTCAGCCTCCTCTACGCCAGCTTCCGCGATATGACCGTCGTCGAGGGGCTGTTCTTCGGGCTCAAGCCCGCCGTGCTCGCGGTGGTCGTCCAAGCCGCGATGCGCATCGCCGGGCGTGTGCTCCAGCGCCGCGCCATGATCGCGGTCGCCATCGCGGCGTTCCTCGCGCTCTTCCTCTTCAACGCGCCGTTCCCACTCGTGATCGCAACTGCCGCCGCCTTCGGGCTGCTGATGGCCCGCCTCCGCCCCGCCTGGTTCCCGACGTCCGCCGACGCCGACCAAGCCGCCCTCGCCGACGATTCCTTACTCCGCGACCACATCCCCGAGCACGCCCGCCCCTCGCGCGCACGAGCCCTGCGCACGCTCGCCCTCTGGCTCACGCTCTGGGCCCTGCCCGTCCTCGCCCTGTTCCTGACGCTCGGCCCAGAAGACGTCTACACCCGAATGAGCCTCTTCTTCAGCACAGCCGCCGTCGTCACCTTCGGCGGCGCCTACGCCGTGCTCGCCTTCATCGCTCAGCACGCCGTCGAGGTCGAAGGCTGGCTCCTCCCCGGCGAGATGCTCGACGGGCTCGGCATGGCCGAAACCACCCCCGGCCCGCTCATCCAGGTCGTCCAGTTCGTCGCCTTCATGGGCGCCCACCGAGACCCCGCCGAGCTCCACCCACTCCTCGCCGCCACCCTCGCCTCGGTCCTGGTGACATGGGTGACGTTCGTCCCGTGCTTTCTCTGGATCTTCCTCGGCGGCCCCTACATGGAGGCCCTCCGGCGCAGCCAGAAGCTCGCCGCCGCCCTGTCGAGCGTCACCGCCGCCGTCGTCGGCGTCATCGCCAACCTCGCCCTCTGGTTCGCCGCCCACACCCTCTTCGCCGAACTCACCACCACCCACCTCGGCCCCATCCGCCTGCTCACCCCAACCCCAACCACCCTCGACCCCGCCGCCCTCGCGATCGCCGCAATCGCCGCCATCCTCCTCTTCAAAACCAACCTCGGCCTCCTCCGCACCCTCGCCACCGCCGCCACCCTGGGCATCCTCTGGCGCGTGGTGGGGTGAGGGGCGGCAACACGAATAGCCCATAAAAAAACGGCCCCCCAAAGGGGCCGTCAAGCACGGGCGGAAGGATTCGAACCCTCAACCTCCTGATCCGTAGTCAGGTGCTCTATCCAGTTGAGCTACGCCCGCAATCGTCCGCGGCTTGCCGCGGCTTCGGTTCCTGGTCCGGGGTTCGCCCGGGCCAGACGCAAGGCTACGCCGCGGGGTCGGGTTCGGCAAGCGGGGGTGGGGGGCGGCGGGGCTTGATTTTCGTTCGGACCCTGCGATGATTCCGGTCCACGAGCGGGCCCCCGGGCTCGCCGCCCGCTGTCGGGCGATCTCGTGCAGCGATTCTCGGTTCACGACGGCTTGACGGCATCGGAGCGATACTCACCCATGGCGCATTCCAACTCGGCGAAGAAGCGGGTCCGGCAGAACATCACGCGGCGTGCGCGCAACCGCTGGCGCCTCCGCGCCATGCGCCAGTCCATCAAGGGCTTCGAGACCGCCCTCGGGCGAGGCTCGGTCGATGAAGCCGCCCAGGCCCTCCGCGCCACCTGCACCATCATCGATCGCACGGCTCAGAAGGGCGTGATCCACCGCAACCAGGCCGCCCGTCGCAAGAGCCGCCTGAACAAGCGGTTCCTCGCCGCCAAGCGTGCCGCCAACTGACGACCAGACGCCCGCCCGGGCTGCCGCCCCCAAGCGGTGCTCCGCCGGGCGTCGGTGACCCGGGACGCCGCCATGCCCCGATCCGGCGACCGAGGGCGACCCCGACCAACCCAAGTCTCCAAGCCAGCACGCCCTCGCCGAGCCGCCCCCCGCGGGCCCGCGTCGAGGGCGTTGTCTCGCGCCACCCAGCGCGCCCACCCGGCCCTGGCGAACACCTACGCCGCCCGCTCTCGCCGCCCCCTCACGATCCTCGTGTTCCTGCTCCCGATGCTCGTCCTCTACGAGGTCGGCTCGTTCCTCTACCTGACCCGCGACGCCGGCGCGCTGGACACGATCGGCGCCCATCACCTGCTCGCCCGGTTCTTTGAACTGTTCGGCGCCTTCAGCTTCCACCTGCCCGGCGCGACGCTGGTCGTGGTCCTGCTCGCGATGCACCTGCTCCGGCGCGACCCCTGGCGTGTCCACCCGCGCACGCTGGGCGGGATGGCGATGGAATCGGTCGCGTGGACGCTTCCGCTGCTGATGCTCGGCATCCTGCTGAGCCCGACGCCGACGATCACGCCGACGGACCTGGAGCCCCTGCTCGCCCCGAGCGAGCTCGCCCCCCCGCCGGGCGGATTGGCCGAACTCTCCTGGCAGGCCCGCCTGACGCTCTCAGTCGGCGCGGGGCTCTACGAGGAGTTGCTGTTCCGCATGGTGGGCATCGCGCTGGTGCACACGGTGCTGGCGGACCTGCTCCGCGTGCCGGACCGCTGGGCCGGCCCGGCGGCCGTGGTCGTCTCGGCCCTCGCATTCGCCTGGTACCACGACGCCGCGGGCTCGGCCGGCGAGGTCCGCCTGCTGCTGACCTTCTACTTCCTCTCCGGCGTCTACTTCGGCATCCTCTACCTCGCCCGAGGCTTCGGCATCGTCGCCGCCGTCCACGCCCTCTACGACGTCTTCGCCCTCATCATCCTGGGCTGAACCCACCCTACCCCGCACAAACCGAAAGAAACCCACCAAAACCAGGGGTGGCCCTTGTGGTCTGGATCGGCTAGGCTATCTGGTCGATACGAAGCACGGACCGATCGCCACACCAGGCGGCGTTCTGTCGCACGCCGCACGCCAGATCGTGGCGGAAAGGCGCACCATGGGCATCCACTTCGCCGTTGACGAGCTCTACGCGACCGGGTGGAACCCGCTCGACAGCACCGGCTGCGCGCACACCGCCGACGGGCGCCTCGTGCCCTCGGTCGATCGCGTCCGCCGGGAGTGCGCGGGGCTCGGGTACACGCTCGAGCTCAGCCACGTCCAGCTCTTCGACTGTTACCGGGCGGCCTGGTCCCGCGCGGGCGAGCCCGGGCACGAGGGCGCCGTGGTCGGAAGCAGCGAGCACGAAGCCGCGGTGTACGCGCTGGCGCAGCTCCGCCGAGCCCCGGCGACCGCCTCGGCCTGACGCCTGCACGCCCCGCCGCCCCCCGCCACGACCTTGGGTTGACCCTTCGCCCCGCGGGCGTACCCTTGTAGCCGCACGGCTCACTGGACCGAGCCGACCCCCGTCGCAGGCTTCGCCTTGCGCCGGGTCCGAGAATGGCCCCATCGTCTAGCCTGGTCCAGGACGTCAGGTTCTCATCCTGAAAACAGGGGTTCGAATCCCCTTGGGGTCACTTCCGCGCCGGCCCGGGCTCAAGCCCGGGCCGGTTGTGCTTTTCGGACCACTGGTGTCCCGCAGGCGATCTACTGAAACCCCACACCAGCGGGGTCCGGGCGGAGCGATCCGGGGCCGTCAGCGCTTGAAGAAAGGTCCGAAAGTCTGCCGGGCGTGGTGTGTTCGCCCGATGCGGGCGTCGGCTTGTTCGGCATAGATCGGGGATCCGGGTTGTACGGGCGCGCTTGAGGTGTCCTGCCGGGGTCTTTTGGGAGCACCGAATCGGGGGTCAACTCCCCTGGGGCGCGGACCGATCCAGTGGGGATACGGAGGTCCGCCATGCCGACGGGGTCATCGCCGAATCAAGGTCCGCTGCACAGCACGTTCGCGGGCGATCCGGATATGGGGGAGCTGATCGCCGAGTTTGCCGGCGAGATGCCCAGCCGCGTGGAGGCGTTGGAGTCGGTCGCCCAAGCCGGGTCAATCGACGACCTGCAGCGTCTGGCGCACCAGCTGAAAGGGGCCGGCGCGGGGTACGGGTTCGAGCCGGTGAGCTCGGCCGCCGCTCGCCTGGAGAACCGCTTGCGCGCGCTGGAAGGCGACGAGCGCACGCTCGCGTCGGTGGGCGAGGAGCTGCGTTCGCTGATCGAGACGTGCCGACGGGTGACGATCTGAATCGTGTCCGTGGGTGGTGAGGTGTGTGGAGCCGGGTGCTTTGAGCCGGTGATGAGCAGGGAACACACGGATCGATGACGATCAACGCCGCACAACTGAGCGACACACGCCCCCGCGTGCTGATCGTGGACGACTCGCCGGACGTGCACCGTCTGCTGGGCGTGCGCTTGAAGAGCGAGCAGCTCGACCTTGAGCATGCCGAGAGCGGCGAGGCGGCGGTGGACCGCATCCGCGAGCACGCGCCCGACCTGGTCCTGCTGGACCTGGACATGCCCGGCATGGACGGGTTCGAGGTCCTGCGCTGCATCAAGGATGACTCGGAGACGGTCCACCTGCCGGTGATCGTGCTCAGCGGGCTCCAGAGCTCGCAGGACAAGGTGACGGCGTTCGACCTGGGCGCGGTGGACTACATCACCAAGCCGTTCGACCTGACCGAGCTCCGCGTCCGCGTGCGCTCGGCGCTGCGTCTGCACGGGCTGCTCCAGATGCTCTCCCAGCGGGCGCAGCTCGACGGGCTCACCGGGCTCTGGAACCGCGCGTACTTCGATCAGCGATGGACGGAAGAAGTCGCCGCTTGCCAGCGCCACGCGCGCCCGCTGAGCCTGGCGATCATCGACGCCGACCATTTCAAGTCCATCAACGACACCTACGGGCACCCGGCGGGCGACCAGGTGCTGGTCGGCATCGGCCAGATCCTGCGCCGCGCACTCCGCCAGTCCGACGTGCCATGCCGGTACGGCGGTGAGGAGTTCGTCGTCATCATGCCCGAAACCACGCCCGAAGAGGCGTGCGTCGTCTGCGAGCGCGTGCGCCAGACCCTCGAGGACGTGCAGTGGGAGCGCCACCCCGAGCGCACGGTGACGTGCTCGATCGGGCTCTGCGGCTCGACCGGCGCGACCGACACGCCCGCGGACGTGTGGCTCCAGACGGCCGACGAGCTGCTCTACCAGGCGAAGCAGGGCGGGCGGAACCGCGTCGCGGTGCGCGAGATCGAGTCCTCCGGGGCTCGCCTCGCCAAAGCCAGCTGAGCGTTCAACCCCCGCTCGGAATCGCGCCCGGCGCGATCGCGCGCAGCAGCTTTCGGAGTGCCGCGCCCGTGCCCTCTTCCACCCGCGCAACAACCAGGCGGCACCCGCTCGGCGCGAGGCGCGCGCGCAACTGTCGCGTGTGGGCGTCGAGCGCCTCGGCGTAGCGTTCGCGCACGGCGCCGCCCTCGATCGCCACGCGCCGCCCCGTCTCCGGATCAACGGCGAGCGTGGAGCCGACGAGCCCGCCCGCTGGCAGATCCTCGCGCGAGATCAGCTGGACGAGCACGACGCGCCGCCGCCGCCCGCCGGGCGCGTGCCGAGCGCCCGCGAGCGCGCGCACGAGCGGCTCGACGGATTCGAACGTGTCGCCGACGCACACGAGCGCGTCCACACCGTCGCCGAGCGAGCCCGGCGACGGGATGTCGCTCGCCAGCGTCCGCCCGCGCCCCGGTTCGATGGCGCGGAGCTGGGTATAGAGCGCCTCGGCTCGGCGATCGGGCGTGCCGGGTGGCGCGTGCGCCCCGATGAGCAGAACGCGATCCCCGGTCCGGCGCGCGACGCTCGCGAGCGAGGCGACGAGCTCGCAAGCCGCCCCCAACTTGTCGGCGTGCGCCATCGACGCCGATCGATCGATCACCACGCCGATGCGGACCGACGCCTCCTGCACGCGCAGACGCACGAACGGCCGCCCGCGCCGGGCGAGCAGCCGCCAGTCGATCGCGCGAGCCGGATCGCCCGGCGTGTAGGGGTGGGCGTCGTCGGGGTCCCCGCCGAGCCCGGGCCCGCGACCGCGGTGCTGCCCTTCGCGCACGCGGCGCGCGATCGCCTCGGCCCGGAGGCGCAACGCCCGCCAGTCGCGCGAAGCGTCGGTCGGCGTTCCGGGTTGGCTCATCTCGCTCGCCACGCCCGCTCCCATCCGGCGTTACGGAGGTTCAGAACCCGAAAGAGACGCCGGCGTAGAAGCCCGGCGCGTCACGATCGGGGTTGCGCGTATCGCCGTTGATGCGCGCGTTCGAGATGTGGTGCCAGCGGAGCCCCGCGATGTAGATCGGGCGTGCCGGCGCGGGTCGCCAGGTGATCCCGACGCCGGCTTTGGGCGTGAAGTTCAGCCCGGTGCCGCCGTCGGGCACGTTCGCGGAGGAGAGCAGGACGCCGACGCCCGCGTCGAGGAACAGGCTCCAGGTCGCGCCGTCGCCCCGCTCCGGGTTGCGGTGCGTGCCGAGCGCGTGCCAGCGCAGGTTGAGCCCGGGGTTGATCCCGACGGCGTCCTTGCCGGGCTGGGCGAAGTACCAGAGCGCAAGGTCCGCGAGCACCTCGAAATCGTTGACGACGAACGTGCCCAGGCTCGCGAAAATCGCGACGTCGGTCGCGGCTTCGAGGTCGGGGGCGTAGGTCACGCCCAGCGTCAACCAGCGCGAGCCCTGCGTGCCGAACGGGGTGTGCGACCCCGGCACCATGGCGGGCGATGGTGCAGGAGCAATGTCGGGCGCGGGTTCGTTGAGGCTCAAACGCCAATCGTCCGCGAGCGCGACCGGCGTGCCGTGGCACGCGGCCGCGAGCGGCAGGGCCCAGGCTGTTCGTTGCCATGCGCACGATCGACCCACGCGAACACTCCCTTTTCGTCTCGCGTAGAATACCGGAGATCTGGAGCGGGTTTCACCCATGCGCCCCCGGGCGCTGCCGCAAGGCGCTCGAACGGCGCGGAAACGGAGGTGTGCGATGCCCGAGACGACCCGGAACACCACGACCAGTGACCGTGCCGAGGCCCGCCTCGTCCACTTGGAAGAGGTCGAGGCCCACAACGCCCGTCAGCTCGAGCTGCTCAACGAGGCGCTGCTGGATCTCGGGAACCGTCTGGATGCGATGGGTTCGCGTCTGGGCCGGCTTGAGGCGCACGTGCACCGCCCGAGTTCGACCGCGCCGAGCGTCGATCCGCTCGGGGATGAGGACGAAGCCGCACGCGGCGACGGGCCGATGCACGCCTGAACACTCCGGCGGCCGGGCTTCTTCGCGTGGCGTGTTCATCGCGTGGCGAGTGCGCACCCGAGGAGCCGGTAGAGCACGCGGGCGCCGACGTTCGCGTCGAATTCGTCCCCGTCGCCTCGCCCGGGGCCGACTTCGACCAGGTCGCACCCGACCACGTGCTTGCCGCTCTCGGCGAGGGTGTGGAGAAGGACCGACGCCTGCTGGAAGCTGAGCCCGCCGGGCACGGGCGTGCCGGTGGTGGGGCAGAGCGCGGGGTCGAGCCCGTCGATGTCGAAGGTGATGTAGACGCGCTCGGGCAGGTACCCGACGATCTCGCGGCAGAGGTCGCGCCAGCGTTCGCCCTCGGCGAGGCGGTCGGCGATGTCGTCGTCGAAGTACGTCCGCACACGCGGGTCCATCTCGCCGACGCGCCGCTCGGTGCTGGAGCAGTCACGGATGCCGACCTGCACAACGTGCGACATCGCCGGGAGGCTCTGGAGCGCGTTGAACATGATCGAGGCGTGGGAATTCGTGAACCCCTGGTACGCCTCGCGGAAGTCCATGTGGGCGTCGATCTGGAGCACGCCGAGCTGCCCGCGGTGCTCAGCACACGCGCGGATGCCCGCGAGCGCGGTCGAGTGATCCCCGCCGAGGATCACGGGCAAACGCCCGGCTTCGAGGATCACCGTCACACGCCCCTGCACGATCGCCAGCATCCGCTCGCTCGCGCCGTTGACGCGCGCGTACGCCTCGGCTTTCTCGGCTTCGCTCATCCCCTCGGCGTCATCGCCCGTCAAGCGTTCGACGTCAAGACGCGCCCGCTCGGAGAGCTCGCGCACGCCCTCGGGCTCGTCCTCCATGTGCAAGCCGCGTTCGTCGGCACGCCCGAAGCGGTGGTCGTGCATATCGACCTGGATCGAGGCGTCGCGGATGCGGCGCGGGGCGTCGGCCGTGCCGGCGTGATAGCTGGTCGTCGCGTCGAAGGGAACGGGCACAATGACGGCTTCGGCACCGTCCGGGTTGGGCGGGAGCCCGAAGATCCCGCCGGCGTCGCCGTCGCCCTCGGGGTCGTAACTCGGCACGCTCTCGGTGTGGTCGGTCATCGCGGGCACAGGGTACGCTCGGGGCGTGAAGTACGCGATCATCATCCCCGACGGCGCGGGCGACCTGCCCTTAGACGAACTCGACGGCAAGACGCCCCTGGAGGCGGCCGAGACGCCGAACCTCGATCGGCTCGCGTCGATCGGGCGCGTCGGCGCAGCCGCGACCACCCCGCCGGGCTTCGGCGCGGGGTCGGACGTCTGCTCGATGTCCCTGCTCGGCTACGACCCGGCGAAGCACCACACCGGGCGTGCGCCGCTGGAAGCCGCGGCTTTGGGGCTGAACCCCGGCGAACGGGACTGGATCTTCCGCGTCAACCTGGTTCACGTCTCCGACGACGGGCGGATGATCGACCACTCGGCCGGTGCAATCACCGACGCCGAGGCGCGAGAACTGGTGGAGGCGTTGACCGACCACTGGCGCGCGCACGGGGGGCCGGCGTTTGAGGGCATGACGCTGACGCCGGGCGTGAGCTACCGGAACATCCTGGTGGACGCGGGCGGGCGGGAGTACGGCGAGGCCGCAACGACCCCGCCGCACGAGATTCCCGGTGAGGCGTACCGGGCGCACCTGCCGACGGGGGGGGCGTCGGGCGAGGTGCTGCGTGGGTTGATCGAATCGAGCGCAGTCGTGCTGGCGTCGCACCCGGTCAACGCGGCCCGTACCGAGCGCGGGCTGCGGACGGCGAACCTCGCGTGGATCTGGGGGCAGGGCACGCGCCCCGCGATGCCGAGCTTTCAGAGCCGATTCGGCTTGCGCGGGGCGATGACGACCGCGGTGGATCTGCTGGCTGGGATCTCGGCCTACATCGGGTGGGACCGCCTGCACGTTCCCGGCGCGACGAGCTACCACGACAACGACTACGCCGGTCAGGGCAAGGCGGCGGCCGAGGCGCTGGACCGGTACGACCTGGTTTGCTGCCATGTCGAAGCCCCGGACGAGGCGTCGCACCAGGGGGACTGGAAAACCAAGGTCGCGGCGATCGAGGCGATCGATCGGCACGTCGTCGGCCCGATCGCGACGAAGCTGGCCGCGTTCGGCGACGCGGAAGCTGGCGATGAGGGGTGGCGACTGCTGGTCCTGCCGGACCATTACACGCTGGTCTCGACGAAAAAGCACGACGCGACGCCGGTGCCCTTCCTGATGGCCGGGGGCTGGGTGCGTTCGGTGGTGCAACGTCCGTTCACCGAACGGGCGGCGGCAGAGAGCGACCTGTTCATCGAGCACGGGCACGAGCTGATGGAGTACTTCCTCCGCGGCGGGGTGCGGTAAGGGGTCGCACAGGTCGCTGACCTGTGTTTTCTGTAGTCTGCTCCATCACGCAGGAGACACACGGCTCGGAGAGCCGTGCCACCACGGAGTACACAGCTCAGAGAGCTGTGCCACCAAGGGGAGTTCCGGTTATGAGCGAGTCGGGGTCGAAGGCGTCGCGGAAGGGCTTGCTCGACGCGATCGAGTGGGCGGGGAACAAGCTGCCGGACCCGGCGGTGCTGTTCCTGTTCGGCGCGATCCTGGTGATGATCGTCTCGCACCTGGTGGCGCCGAGCTACGACGCGGACGGCAACGTCGTCGGCGGGTGGGTAGTGCAGCCGAAGGTGCCGACGGAAGTGATCGACCCGGCGACGGGCGCGTCGACACAGGTGCTGGTGCCCAAGGGCGACGCGGAGGTGGCGCGGAGCCTGCTGACGGTGGACGGGTTGTACTGGTGCCTGAGCTCGATGGTGGACAACTTCATGAAGTTCCCGCCGCTGGGCGTGGTGCTGGTGGGGATCCTGGGGATCGGGGTCGCTGAGCGCACCGGGCTGATCGCGGCGCTGCTGAAGACGTTCATGCTCGCGGTGCCGAGGAACCTGCTGACGCCGACGATGGTGTTCCTCGGGATCATGTCGAGCGTGGGGAGCGACGCGGGGTACGTGGTGCTCCCGCCCTTGGCGGCGGCGATCTATCTCGCGGCGGGGCGCAGCCCCTTGGCGGGGATCGCGGCCGTCTTCGCGGGCGTGAGCGCGGGGTTCAACGCGAACCTGTTGATTACCACCCTTGAGCCGATCATGGCGCAGTTCACGGCTCAGGGCGCGCAGATCGTGGACGCGGACCGTCAGGTCGCACCGACGGCGTCCTGGTATTTCATGGCCGTCAGCACGTTTGTGATTACCGGCGCGGGATGGCTGACCAGCGCGTTGTTCGTCGAGAAGCGTCTGATGGCCAAGCGTGCCGACGAGGGCGGGCCGGACCTGGCGCATATGGAGCCCGAAGGCCCGAGCCCATGGCGCGGCGACGTGCTCACGCTTCTGTTCGCGTCGCTGCTCACCGCGGCGATCGGTGTCGGGTTGCTGGTGCTCGGGCTGCAGGGCGAGATGCCGGAGGAGGCGTTCGTGCGGGGGATCCCGCTAGCCGGGATCCTGTGCCTGCTTATCAGCGGGGTTGTGCTCTTCCCGATGTTCGTGTGGGCGCTGGCGAGCATCGAGCTCGAACCGCGTGAGACAACCGGTGTCCTCTGGTCCACAGTCGCGTTGACAGGGCTGCCCGCGGTTGTCGCGTTGCTGGTGCTCCTGCCATCGATCGCGCCGGGGCTGGTCGAACGCACGGTGCTTTCCGGGATGGACGGCGTGTTCCAACGCTGGGTCGCGGTGATCGTGCCGCTGATCTTCATCATCTTTATCATCCCGGGGCTGATCTATGGCATCATCACCGGCGTCGTGAAGGATTCCAAAGACGCGACCAAGCTCATGATCCAGTCGATCGAGGGCATGGCGCCGATCATCGTGCTCGCGTTCTTCGCGGCTCAGTTCATCGAGTACTTCACGTATTCCAATCTGGGGCGCATGCTCGCGTTCACAGGTGGCGAGTGGTTGTTCGAGCAGCAGATGGAGCCGTGGAAGCTGATCGTCGCGTTCATCTTGCTGACGATGGTGTTCAACCTGTTCGTGGGCTCGATGAGCGCCAAGTACGCGTTGTTCGCGCCGATCTTTGTACCGATGTTCATGCTGATCGGGCTGCGTCCGGAATTGACGATGGTCGCGTACCGGATCGGCGACAGCGTGACGAACATCGTGACGCCGCTGAACTCGTACCTGGTGATCATCCTGGTCTTCATGCAGCGTTTCGCGCCCAAGGCGGGGATGGGGACGCTGATCGCGATGATGCTGCCGTACTCGGTGGTGTTCGCGATCGTGTGGACGATCTTCCTGCTGGTGTGGATGTGGCTCGGCGTGCCGCTGGGCCCGGGGGATCCGAACGCGGTCTTCTCGCCGGAGTACGGGCAGTAAGTGAACCGGCGCGGGTGGCCGGTCTGTCGTCAGACCGCGCCGGCTCGGCGCTGGGCTTCGAGCGCGAGCACGACGGCCGCTGTGCGGTTCTCCACACCCAGGGTGTGGAAGACGGCTTCCAGGTGCTTCTTCACCGTCAGCCCGCTGACGCCGAGGATGATGCCGATCTCGGGGTTGGTCTTGCCCTGGGCGACCCAGTGGAGCACCTCGGCCTGGCGGGGCGTGAGCCCGAGCGCGCGCAGCGGCTCCTGCGGGTCGGTCGGTCCGGGCTGGGCGAGGAAGCCGACGGAAAACTCGTTGGGCGTGGGGCGGATGGGCGCGATGTGGACGCTCATGGGCTGCCCGCGGAGGGCGTGCCAGAAGGGCGTTGCCGGGCCGCCGCGGGCACGGTGCCGGAGCTCGTCCACCCAGGCTTTGGGAATGCGATCGAGCGGAACGCCCGGGCCGAGGGCGGCCCGCATCCGGTCCAGCGCGTGCGGGTCGGCCCGGAGCACCCTGCCCGTCTCGTCGCAGACAAGCCACGCGAAAGTCTGCACCGGGTAGAGACGCCCGCGCACGGGGATGGACCCGCGGTTGCGGCGCGCCAGCCCCTCGGCCACCGCGTCGAGGTGACGCCCCAGCGCGTGCACGATCGCGACCTCGGCTTCGGTGAACTCCCGGTCCGCGGCACGGGCCAGCTCGATGCGGAAGCTCAAAAGCCCCGGCGTCAGATAGCGAAGCAGGCGGCGCACGCCGAGCGGGCGCAAGACCTCCTGGTAATACCGAGTCCGCTCCAGCTCGTTCGGCTCGATCATCCCCGTCACGCTCGCCGGGGCGTTCAGCGTCAGGCGCAGGCGGGCGGTGTAGACCGGGTCCTCATGGGCATGGACGAGCGAGTCGTCGGCGAACCGCTGCCAGTCGCCCCGGTGCGGGGAGTACGCGAACCGCACGTTCGGCAGCAGCGTGGTCGCGAGCGAAATCACCGGCCAATCACAGGGGACCAGCGCCGACAGCGCTTCGTTGGCGCGCGTGCAGAGCGCGTCGAGGTCGCGAGCCTCGTGGAGCGACAGCGCGGCGTTGGTCAGCTCGTGCAGGGACTGTGCCGACAGCACCGCGCCGCTCCGGACCCCGGGCAGCCCGCTCGGCGACCAACGCCCGCCGAAGACACGCCCTCAGCGTGCAGCGTACCGAAACTTCCGCCCAGATCAAGGGAGATCTGAAGCCCCAGGTGCGCGGGCGGCCCGGTAACGCGCGGGCCCGACGGCTCCCCTCTCGCCGTCGGGCCCGGGATCTATCCGGCTCGATCCGGGCGTTTCAGGACCGGCGCCGACGGGCGCCCACCAGCCCGATCAGGGCTCCGAGCGCCAGGGTTGAGGGGGCGGGGACGATGCGGAGCACCGAAGCCGATAGGGTGCCGATCCCGATGGCGAGGTCTTCGCCGCCCGGGCTCCCCTCGATCAGGGCGTAGAGGACGAGCGTTTCGCCGAAGCGGAGGGTGTCGGTCGTCCCGTTCGGATCGGTCTGCTGGAAGAGCGTGAGGTCGCCGAGCAGGTCGTCGCTCCCGAAGGCGGTGAACAGCGCATCAAAGAACTCGGGGGTATCGAACCCGTTGACGAGCGCGTTGATCAGCACGCTTTCTTCGAAGAACGGGAACGCCGCGTTGATCGTCACTCCGTCGAACACGCCGGACTGCCCGGCGAAGACAAGCGACTGATCGACCACCTGCTCCTGCCCGGAGCCGTCAACGACGACGGTTTCGAGCACGCCGAAGTACCCGAACCGCAGGTAATCGGTGAGGTTGGCCTCGGGGAAGACCTCAAAGAACGAGATGTCCTGGAACGAATCGTCGGACGTCAGCCCGTCGAGCTGCCCACCGGTGGTCGAGCTGGAGGTGCGGGTGGTGTAGAACGCACTCTGCCCGGCGAGGCGGTAGAAGGTGCCCTCGCCCCCGGAGCCTTCGGGATGCGGCAGGGTAACGGTGATGGTGACGAAATCGTCCGACGCAGCGGCGGGGGCGGCGGCGAACCCGACGCCGACCGCAAGGGCGGCGGTGATCGTGGCAGAAACAGTTCGGCGTGACATGGCGGCTTCCTCTCCCAAGGTGCAAACACGAGGCCCGCAGAACGGCAACGGGCCGACACGCTGATTGTGGGGAAGAACAGCCGCGCGTCGATACGCCGATCGGCGTAGACGTCCAAGGTCGATGCCCCGCCAGGAGCGGTTATCCGCCCGTCTGCACGCGCCCGTTGAGGATCACCCGCCGAACCCAGTGGTCCTGCCACGCGTGGAGCAGGTAGCCGAGCTCGTCCACCCAGTGCGCGCGGGCGTCCATCGCCGGCGCGTCGGGCTCAACAATCAACAGGTCGGCCTCGGCGCCCTCGACCAGGCGTGAGGTTGTGCTCCAGCCCAGCCGATCCGCATTCGCGGCGGTGATCTGTCGCCAGAGCTTGCCCGCCGGGATGACCCCCGCCGGCCCGTGCAGGCGTTTGCTGGTTTCGAGCATGTGCCGCGCAACACGCGGCATGCTGACGATCGGCCCGCCCGCGATATCGCTCCCGAGCGCCACGGACACGCCAGCCGCCATCATCGCGCGCACGTCCGCATCGCCGGACATCAGAAACGTGTTCGCGGTGGGGCAGTGGGCGACGATCGCGCCGCGCGACGCGAGCAACGCCCGATCCGCGTCGTCCAACCACACCCCGTGCGCGAGCACGCTCCGAGGCGTCAGCAGCCCGAAGTCCTCGTACACCTGCGTGTACGAGCGTCCCGGGAACAGCTCCCCCGCGAGCGCGACCTCCGCGCGGTTCTCAGCCAGATGCGTCTGCACGAGCCGCCCGGTTTCATTCGCGAGCTTCCCCGCGGCTTCCAGCAGCTCTGCCGTGCAACTGATCGCGAACCGCGGCGCGACCGAGGGCGACGCGCGCCCGCACTCGCGCAGCCCGCGCGAGCCTTCAAGCTGCCCCGCGATCGGCGGCGTCAGCGCCCGCGGCGCGTGCCGATCCATCAGCACGTGCCCCACGTGCGCCCGCAGCCCGCGCTCGCCGAGGGTGTCGA